>JACCDO011242288.1_pt1 | contig 31414 bp, 32 predicted proteins | sample 7446101 | NCBI WGS metagenome assembly JACCDO01 (sample SAMN15323440, study PRJNA562643) | freshwater metagenome | isolation source: river surface water | place: USA:Blue River Watershed | collected 2017-08-16
GATAGTTGTTCTGTATGATAATAATGAGGATAATTCTGATTATATGGTGGAAAATATAAATTATTATATGTAAAATTGTGAGTTTGATAATGATTACGTTCATTATTTGGCACAACTATATTATCATCAGTTTCAACATAACCAATATAAGAGTATACTTTATATGGAGAATATTCCTCCTCTTTCGTCTTTTTCTTTTTTTCATTTATATTTGGATTAAAAAATTTAACACAGAAGTATGTAAACAATATGAATGTAACCGACATTAATAAACCAAATATAGTTACTATTAAGAATAGCATTATTTTATTTGTTAGTACAGTTTTTTTTGTTAATTGAGTATTATCTTGTATAATTAATTTCCCTTTTTCATTTTCAATAAATCCAGAAAAAATAGCTCCTTGTAGTTCATTAAATCCATAATTGCCAAGAATAAAAAAATCTTTTGTTATTTGTACCTTATAATCATAATTAATATATGATTCTGGAACAGTGAAAGTATATTTAAGATCCCATTGTGTTTTTTTTGTGTATTGATATGCTTTATTTTTTCCAGAAATAATCATATTATTTTCATATATAGATATAGCAGTTCCAAAATATGGATCATTATTAATTGAATCAATTATCTGAACTAACATAATGTTCGTTATAATATAATTGTTGTATTCTATATGGTATACAAAAATTTTGCTAAATATATCATCCGGTATATTATAAAATGGATAATAAAGAGAACAAGTTATAAATAATGTATTTTTATAAAAATAAATATTACTTCCATAGAAACAATTATAAGGTGTATTTTCATTGTAGTAACTAACACTCTTTTTATCGGTATTATAAATTGTTAGTGTATTGCTGTAATTTGTCATAAATAAATTATTTAAATTATCGGAAATAATATGTAGATTATATTCTATTTGTTTAGTTTCTATTAATTTAATAGTATCAGTGTTATAAAATTCTCTTTCATCATTATTATATCTGAATGTATATATATTATTATAAAAATCTGACACAAATAGTAAATCATCATTTAAAAAAAATAAATTATCACCAAAACCATTTAAATAAGTATTAATAATAGAATGTATTTTTCTCATATGAATCCAACGATCACCGATGAACTCATATACATAAATTATACCTTTATATATTTCATAACTTAAGCTACTAACAGCTAAGAATTTATTTGTTACTGCTAATTTTATTCCAAAATTTGAATTAAAATATTCTGGAGAATATATTGTTGAATGTTTTGTTATTGTTATTAAGTTATTTTCTTTAGTTAGATTTTTATGATAGACTGTTACTGCTCCATTATATATATTATTTCCATTTGATGATACAAATATAAAATTATCATTCATAGTTATATACGAACCACATAAACTTATATCATCTAAACCATAATCTATTTCTTGTAACATAGTATTACATATAAATATTTTTTTAATTTAATTTAATTAATTAAAATTGAGTTTACATAATCATTTAAAAATATAACAAACTAACAAATATGTATGGAATTCACGATTCTTGGCAAAATTTATTCAATCAATACGACATCAATATTGATGAGATTTATGAAATTGGCGAAGTTTATCCTCCCAAAGACATGGTATTTAAAGTTTTCCAAATGGATGTTAAAGACATTCGCATTGTCCTTTTGGGACAAGACCCTTATCACGGTCCAAACCAAGCTCATGGACTTAGTTTCTCAGTCCCAGATTCTGAAAAAATTCCTCCATCTTTAAAGAATATATTTAAAGAACTAAATCTAGAGTTTCCAGAAAGAAATTATGAATTTAAGTCAGGTAATTTGGAACAATGGTTTACACGAGAAAAAATATTTCTTCTAAATTCATCATTAACTGTTCAACGAGGTAAAGCAGGTTCAGATATGTCAATTTGGGAGGAGTTCACTGATCAAGTTATCAAATTTATTAGTGAACAAAATAACGATTGTTTATTTCTATTATTAGGCAATTATGCTAAGTCAAAAAATACATTTATCAAAAATAAGAGTAAAATTATAACAGAAGTTCATCCGTCACCATTAGCAAGAGGATTTGTTGGTTCAAATGTATTTAAACGTGTTGAAAATGCGTTAGGTTCGCAGGTTAATTGGTCTACCAACCTGTAATTTGTTTAAGATCTGACCAGAAACCATTTTGTTTTTCTTTTGCTCGTTCGGCTTCTTGAGCATATTTAAACGCTAATGCAGCTGAATGTTTGTCATAATCTTGTTTTTGCTGTAGTAATTTACGTTCACCTTCTTCTTTTGAAATAGGTGTGGTATCCACTTGATCACGATGACGCTTATATTCACTGATGTTATTGAATTTTTGCATTTTATTATAATCTTCTTGTGTAACAGGAATAAGTGTTTCGGTATATGCTTGTCTTAAATCAGTATAAGTATCAGTTGATAAATCTCCACCTCCATCAAGAAGAGAACCTCCAAAAGTAGATGCAAACATATCTGTTACACCGGTGTAAACTGTCATAGCTTGTATTTGTTTTTTCTTTTGTTCAAAAACCTCATTCATATTTCCTTTAGTTATATTTTCGCTAACGGAAATAAAACCTTCATCCGATTTAAGCCAATCTCCATAACCTTGTTCCATAGGATTATCTAAACGATGTTTTTCAAAAGCCTTATTGAACATTTCATTGAAGTTTTTCGGATCTTTAAGATTTTTATTTTTTTCAAACATATTATCAAGTATATTTCTATTACTTTCATCAAAAAAATCTTCATCTTTATATTGCTTTTTAGTAGATTTATTCTGAAACTCATAAATTCCATAAAGACGCTTATAAGCTTTTGAAAAAAATAGAAAGTATTTTGAATCCAGGCGTGATTTATCTGGATGCATTTTAAGAACAATTTGTTTTGCTGATTTTAAATTTTCTTCATTTAAAATACCTCCATTTATATTAAAAAGATGATACAAATCATCTAATGAATAATGGTCTAAATCCAAATCTAATGTATTTAATGTTGTATTTTCAAAACTAACTGGTTTAGATAATCTAGATTGTTTAATTTGTTCCTTTAAAAATGGGTCTTCTCTGTAATTGTTATCTGATTCATGTATTTTAATACCAGCTTTTGGACAACTGGTAGGCGTGCATTCTCCAAGTCCTCGGCGATTCATTTATATTATAGTATTTGAATATTTATTTATATTATGAACTAAATATTCAAGAGAGTTATAGAACTTATAAAATTAAATATGATAATGAACAGTTGAGCAATGATTTTCATTACAATGACCATCATCTAAAAATATTTTGTAAATTACAGGTTTTGGTAAATCATAAATTGGAATTAATCTAATAGGATTACAAATGACATTAGTTCTAACAAATTCAGAAACAGTTTGTGTTGAAATTGGAACCATAATGCGTTCATTTTCAGGTGAAATAAAATAAAGCTGTTTTATTTCAATATTTCCAAAATGTTGAATAATATTAGAATAAAGGTCTAGTAATGTTTGATTTTTATATACACTAACAAATGTACTATAACCACAACATTTTGTTACTTCAAATGTGAACATAAGATTAGTTATGTTTCTCATATATTCATCGTGCTTATCTTGATAATGATTATCCATTTGATTTTAAAAGCTAATTTTCTTTAAATAGTTTTAAAATATATTTAAAATTGATTTTTAATTAATTTATATTTTTATAATAATATTATTAAAATGATGCAAGAACAAAATAGCTCCAAAGATGAACCACAAAATATTTCATTTGATTCTATTTACCCTGACCATAAACAAAGACATTTAATTAATGATTCAGAAAAATTAATAAATAAAGATAATAAATCAAGTTGTTGTGACCGACTTTGTATTTGGTGGTTTTTCCATAGTTCTCTTGGTCTTCATAAATATAGTTCTAATCCTGATGATGAAAGAAGAGAGTGTATATGTTGTAATTGTTGCACATGGTGTTGTGAATTTCACAAGTTTACGAGATTTAAGAATTATAAGTGTTGTATTAAAGAATTAGGATGTTGTTGTATAACATGTTCATGTGAATAAATATTTATAAAATATATTAATATATAATTTATAAATATATTAATGATAGATAATCCAATTATAAATCCTGAAAATCTTATTTCATCAGAAGAAAAATATCCAGAATATAAAAATAATAAAACTACTGATATATCTGATGATTGTAGTTGGTGTATCTGGTGTGATTTTGATTGTTTTTTTATGTGTTGTCTTGGATAACTCTTTTTTTTACAGTTGATACTGTTAATGACAATAGATGTAATCCACAACGTTTAAAAAATGCATCTAATTGAACTGGGTCAGCACCAGTTACAGAATCATCAGGAATAAAAGTAGTATTTCCTTTTTTATAACACATTATAACAGGAACACCATTTACCATTTTTTTACTTTTAAAATATGAATATAAATCAAAAGATTCATCTACATCTATCTCACAGCAAATTACATTTTCTGGAGATGAAGCAAAAAATGCATCAACTACTGGTTTAATTCGCTTACATGGACCACACCAAGTGGCTCCCATTTTAATTATTACTAAACCAGGATTTTTCTCTAATAAACGAATAAAATGATCCCTACTTTGAAAGTATGATATAATTGTTTTTTGTGACATTTTATAACAAATTAAGAAAATAATTTATTTATAGTTCCGCAATAAATTATTAAATATTATATTATTATATGGATAACATAACACAAGATAACCCTACTGATACAATACTTAAACTATTAGAAACAAGCGGAAAAGCAATTCAATTGAAAGAAGGAGATTACGATATTACATGGAATCTAAATAATCAACAAATTATTTCAATTCAAATGCTTGTATTTTTATTAGCCAAAACTACTTGTTTACCTTTAGTTCCAGATTTTACAGATCCAGAAGTAATAAAAAAACTTGAAATTACACAGGAACAAGCAAATATGCTTCAAGATTTTAATAATCAACTTATATATGCTCATAACTCATTACAAAAAATGATAATAACAAACTATGTTATTTCTTCAATTTGTAAACAAATGATTGATCATACAATTGATACATTACCAGAAGTAAATATGGATTATTTATTAAACTATATTAAAAACTTTCATGACCCTAGTTTAATGGAAGGACAGACAGGTGGGCAATTTATGAGTTTTCTTCATATTATATTTACATTTATAATATTATTAGCTATTACTTTATCAGAAGCAGATTTATCATTAGCTTTAGTTGACCCAACATTAAAAAAATATACTAAAGGTTTAATTAATTATACTCCAGATGAATTTACTTCAGAACTAATCCAACAACCACATGTAACTTCTGGAGAAATAAGTATTTCTAAAATAATAACCAAATATGATGAAAATGTTGATAAACAAATGAAAACACTGAAGGGACGACTACTACAAATGCTTGCCTCCGAACCTGAAAAAGCCCAAGAAATATTAAACCAATTTATTGAAGATTTCAATACAAAATCTTCAACATTTTCTAATGAAGTTGAAAAGAGTTGTATTGAATTAATGGTTGGATGTAAAAAAAATGGTGTATTTAGTGAATGGTCTGATATAGATTCATATGAAGAAACTGAAAAAAAAATTCAAGCTGCTGAACATAATGTAACTGAACAAATTGACTCATTAGAACAAAAAATACAAGAAGATGCCTTTAACGTAGCAGTAACTGGTATGGCAAGTTTGGCAAGTCCAAGTGAAATATTTACAGCAGCATCATATATGGCATCATTCGGAACTAATCTTTGGGAATATTTAAGTACAACAAAAAAAGTTGTTCAACAAAAAAAACAAGTATTATCAGAACATCAAACAGTTATTCAAAAAGTGGAAGAAACTATGCCTCTAAGTAAAGAAGATAGAACTGCTTTTGAATTAAAAATTTATGAGTTTTCAAAAATATATTGTTCACTAGGCTATAATTTAAAATTAGTATCAAATCAAACTTCTATTATAATTGATGGAGATAATGTTCCATATTTATCAATGATTAATTTAATTGATTCATTAAATGGAAATTTACAATTACAAATTACGCAATTAATAACAGATAATCCTAATCCTTCACAAGATGTTAAAACAACTATAAGTGCGTTACTTAGTATTCAGCAAAGATTAAATGTATTAAAAGAAATAACAGAAAGTTTAAAATACATAGTCAATTATTCAGGACGTGCTCATATTAATAAAATGAATAAATATGCTACAAGTAGAACAATTGATGAATTTAAAGATTTTTTTAATGATCAGCTTTTACAATTACAAATATTGGTTGAGAAACTAGGAAAGAAATTTCCAGAAAGAGAAGACAAATTGAAAGAGGAGAAAGAAAGGATAGAAACAGAAGCAGAATTAAGTATAATAGAACAAGATATACAAGATTTGGCTCAAAATGCTTCAGCAATAGTAAGACAAAGAATAGCTGAAAGAAAATCACGTGAAAATTCTGATTGGTGGAATGCTATAAAAATACAAGGACAAAGTTGGGCTGATGTTGGTTTAAATATGACAAGGTTTGGTTCTGAAAATATGAAAAAATATACAACTGCTTTAACTGAATTAACAGGTTCACCTATTTTAGGTTTATTTGATGGTATATTAAAATTTTTAAATCAAATATTATATAAATTACTAACAAATCCGGCTGGCTGGGTAGTAATTTTAGCAGGTTTATTTGTATTAGAGTTTACAATTGGTGGAGTAAGAGGAACTATAAGAATTTTTAAAACAGCAGGTGGTTTAATAGTTACAATTACAATAGGACCAATAGTTTGGGTATATAAACTAACAAAAACAGGATTAGGATATTTATGGACACATTTAAGCACATTAGTTGTTGGTAGAAATGCTGAAGATTTAAATGCCGATGAAAGAGAAGTATTAAGGTTAGGTGTATTTGATTATGGACCTCATGGAGAAGCGAATTACCAAAGATTTCAAGCTCAACAAGAGGAAGGAGAGATATATAATCCGGAAAGGGTATATGAAGGTGGTAAACTTAAAAAACATAAAAAGACACGTAAGAACAAAAAACGTAAAACAAGAAAACTAAAACATGGTAAAAGACGTCAAACAAAACATAAAAGATTGCGTCCAACACGAAGACACTAAATATATTATTTTCTGATAAAACAACTTAAAGCTCTTTAAATTGTTTTATAATTATATTATTTTAACGGCGCATTTTTGATCTATATCGCTTCATTGTTTTATGATGCTTTCTGCCTTTCTTTGTCATACGACCATTTCTTCCCTTTCTTCCCTTTCTTGAATTTTTTGACTTTGTATGGCGTCTACTTTTTCTTTTTCTACCACCATCTATATCGCCATAATCTGATTGAGTTAATGGTTCATCAGGAGGAACTTCACCTTCTAATATAACTACTTGTTGCTCAGGCGTTTTGGTACTAAATTCAATAGAAGTATTTAATATACTTTTTATTGCTGTACTAGCGCTTGAAGCTGTAGAATAGCTTGAATAGCTTGAATAAGAACTTGAATCTATTGATCTATAAGATGATTGAGAATCATCTGGTTGCTCGTGAAAAAGCATATTCAATCTGCTACCTGCTTCATTCATTAATAATGTTAATCCCTGTTCTCCATACTCGGCTATTTTTTGACATCCTGTTAAAATACATTGACGTGTTGCTGCACCTGTGCCTTGAAGAAATCCTTGTATATTTAAACCCCCTCTTTGCAATAAATATAATCCAGATGCAGTAATTGTTGCTGTGCCTAGAAATTGTGCTAACATCATTAATATCCCTCCTGGGGTGCCAGAACTACCACCTCCAATAACAGCAGCTCCTATCATAGCTGTTCCACCTAATATTGAACCAATATTAGATAATACTTGTGGAGAACGTTGATAGCCATATGAAGCTATTTCTGTATAATATTGGATTAAAGCATCATATAAACCTCTAATATTTCTACCTGTTGGATCTCTGTTTAATTCTCTTTGTATTTCTGCTTCTGTTACACTATTAGATATTAATATCATAATTCTATCATTTAATAAAAGTCTTTGCTGTCTATTCAATCTACCATCCTGAGCTCTTATCATCGCATTATTAATTTGCTCTAACATTCTGGCATTTTCTTCTATTAATGTTTCTTCTTCTGCTCTTGCCATCGCAGCAGCATTTTCTTGTTGTATTTCATTTACTCTTCTTCGCGCATCTGTTTCTTTTTCTGTTATTATTTGTTGGAGTTCATCAAATAATGTACCTAATGTCTGTCTTGCACTAGTTGCTGCTACTTCTGGGTCTACTGTAACATCAACTTGTCCATTAATAATTTCTTGAATATATTGATTTAATTGAACTACAGGAGGAGTTGGTTGAAATTCTACCGCTATCTCCCCTTTACGCCCCTTTTTTGCTGGTGGCAGCATATCATATTCATCTGATGGTGTATTATCATCCATTATATAATAAATAAATATTTTAAATTTGATCTTTTTGTATAATAACTTCCTTTGCTAATTTTGAAATAATTTTATCATAATTTTTTTGTGTTTCTTCCGGAGTTAATCCATTCATGGCATTTGATACAATACGTAAATATTGGTCATTCTTCTTGGAAGAGGAATCAAAACAATCCGGATTTTCTTTTTGCCATATAGGAATTTGCTTAATATTTTTTGAAGCAACTGTTTTTATAGCCAATTTTAATTTTTCTCTATTTTCACCTTCTTTTTCCCATACATTATTATCTTTAATATAAATTGTTTCTCTCTTTTGATCAGAGCAATGTATTGGTCGTTTATTAATATCTAAACCTTGTAGACCATTTAAAAAAATCTTTGAAATACCCTCAACATATCCTAATCTACCAGTAGCTTCAAGATCTTCAATTTTGGGTTGTAATGAATCAACAAATTCTGATATATTTAACGCATCTTTACATTGAACATTTAAAAACATTTGTAAATTGAAACTATTATTACTGTTACTATTGTTAGTTGTATTATTAATAATGGTTGTATTCTTAGTAGATGCTAAATCCATAATTTTAGAGTTTTGTTCAATAATCATTTGCTTGAATTCTTGGTTATCTTTTAAGAGTTTCATAAATATCTCCTCACTACTTAATTTTTTGAAATCATTTTCATCATCATCATTATCTTCCTCATCTCCATTGTTATCATGTTCATTATTATTGTTTAACATATCACATGTTTTATGATGTTTCCATATGCCTTGCCGACAATTATATTGCTTACCACATACACATTTGAACTTTTTACGCGTTTCTACGCTTTTTGAGACGTTGATTTGTCTACTATTTGTCTTCTCTGTCTTCTCTTTGTGTTTTCTAGTAGATACATGTCTATTCCAATCACAAGAACGAGAGCATTTAAAGTCACAGTCTTTACAACAAAATTCTGGAACGCTTTTTGACGCTTTTTTTTCTGACATTTGTCTTCTAAATAGTTGACAGAAAAAAAGCGTTCGAAAAATACGAAAATTTTATCGTAACACTTTTTTATCACATTTTTTTGAAATTTAGAGCATCTTCGTCACAAACCTCAAGAAAGAGGGTCTTTTTTAAAACTTTTTTTGACTTTTCAAAAATGGACATTTTAAAAATGTCCAAAATCAAAAACCGAAAATACTTTTTGAAAAATTTTTGTTACTTAAAAATTCGCCAGTTTTTAAGCAACTATAATTGAAACCATTTATCATAACAACACAGAAATACTAATTTACAGCATATTTTTTAGACCAAAAGATGTCTATGATCGGCAATAAATCTCTCCAATTCATCAATATCTATCTCATTCATTTCTACATGAGATTCCCAGAAATATCTACAATATGCCCAAACAAAGTCACAATTACCCTTGTACCAATGATCATATTTTCTAATTAATTCAAAATACAATTTATTTGGCAACAAATTTAAAGAAGGACGTGGTAAAACATAACAAAGTTGCACAATCTCAGATACAGGATTTTGAGGCTTCTCTGGAACAAACGTAGTATCAAACAGAGGAATAAATCTGATAAGATCTTGAAGTAGAGGAGGATAATTATATCTATATTTATAACGCCAATCTGGACAACCAGTCGTATAATATTTCATTGTCCATTCAAGCCCTTGTAAAAAGTTAATAGCAATATCTTCCTTTTTAGAATCATCAGGATCAGATTTAATACCAAATAGACCACGATAATATCTGGATTGCCAATGTGGCTTAACTGGATTTATAAATTTCTCCATTTCACGATCATATAGCGGAGTTGATTCAAAATTCTTGAATTTTTCTTCAGGAGTTGTATCAGGACCTCTATATCTCTCCTTTTTATTTCGTGCTAAGTGTTCTTTAGTTATAAATTCTTCTTCTTGGTTAGCTAGCTGTTGAACAACTTTTCTTACATTTCCCCAAAAAATAGTCTTTCCATCTGTAAGATTTAAATCAGTCTCACCAATAGTAGCCTTATATGCGTTAATCATTTTATCAACTCCACCTGTTCTAATATTAACCGCGGGAAAATGGGGTAAAAAGTCGTTACCTAAAAAGAAACAAAGAAAAATATAATCGTAAACCTTATTTTTTTGCTGTTGTGTTGTTAATTCTTTATCATTATTCATGTATGTTGTTAGAGCGATAGCAAATTCAGGAATATCTAAGAAATACTCAGACTCAGGTTCTAATGAAGAGTCAATAGATTGAATAAAATGTGGTGTTTCTCTGAATAAATATAATTTAGGACACACAGGTAAATGATTAATTGAGAGCATAATAAGGTCAGCATCTAGACCATAGATTACGGTAGTTTGATTATCATGTTTTTCTGGATAGGAACGAATATAGGAGAATAATTTATGCTCTCCTTCTCCAATCTTATCTGAACCGGAAACAATAATATCGTTAACGTTTAATTTATCTGAAACTTGTTTAGTAAAATGTTTAGATACAATATCATTTAATTCTGCCATAAATTTAGTTCCAGGTGTAATGGCAGTTGTATTCCATGGGTCTTCCTTTTCTTTCTTAAAAATTTGGCGAGCGATTTCATTTTGATACCAGGATTTATAACGACGTGAACGTTGTTGTTCCAATTTAGCAACAGGAGCAACTCCATCAAAGGCAACAATAACAGTTTGTGATGGTTTAATAACAGTAATATATTCTTCAATTTTCAAAATAACGCGTCTTATAATGCTTATAGCTACAGATTCTGTAAGTTTATCAAACTCCATTTTACTGTAAGCATCATAAATAATAGAATTACAATCTAAATAAAGATTATCAACCTTTAGGACATCCTTCACATATTTTTTAATAATAGATGGATGATTTTTAACAATATATGAAAAATAACTTGGAATTCCCATTTGTAATATTATACTATGTAATGATGTGTTTAATATATTTAACAATATAATTAATTAATCGGTATAGTCGTAAGAGACAAAAATTTTAATTATCTTTAGTAAAAAAAGATATATAATTATATAATATATATATAATGAGCGATAAAACTATAAATTTGAAAAAAGAGCATGTAAAGAAAACTACTCCCGAGATTGTAGTATTAATTGAAAAGAAGTTGTTATTTTTTCAGGACGTTATTCAAAAAACAATATTACACATTCAAAAAAATAAAATTTTGGATATTATTGGAGTTAGCGAGGTGAATAGTTGTATTAATACACTATTTGAACTTAGTAAAAAAATTAAAGATATAAATGATGTTAGTATAAAAAGTAATACTGATAATATAATTAATATTCTTCAAGTAGTTAATAATGAGTTATCAAGTTTATTTAAACTTTTTGGAACTGATTCTTTTGAAGATCTATTATGGATATGTTTTGGAAATAATTCTGTAACAACATATGCGATTTCAGATATGGATAAACACAAGTTTGAACTATTAAAAAAGTATTTTCATCCAACAAGTTATAAATTATTAGGAACAAAAAAGAATGAAAATGATAAACCAACAAAATCAGACGATTGTCCATTAAATGAAAAATCAAAAAACTTGGATAGTGCTGATATAAGTATTAAAATAAAGCCATTTCATCTTAAAGTATACGGTATTCAATTAATAATTCATAATCCACAACATAAAAAAAGTCTAATAATAACAGGAACAGTAGATGATATAATGATAGACTTTTTAAATAATAAATATGTAAATTTGAAATATCAAGCAATTAAGGAAAATGCGCCACAAAGTCAAGAATTTCAAGGTGATACATTTAATCGTTTTATTCAATCACTAAATTTAAAGGACTATTTAATTTCAGAGCCACATGAGATTTATTCAAAATATGCAGGATATTTAAGTAATTTAAATACATTAAGACAGAAAACAATAACACAAGTAGTAAAAGATTTCATTAGTTCAGAACTATTTATGAAAAGAAGTATAATTATTCAATTGTTAGTTAAAATAGATAAATATGATAACCAATATTTGGCATATCTATTATATGATCTATTATCAAATGACACAAATGGAACAATAGATACACAAGAACAAATAATATTATTTGATAGTTTTCCTTGGTCAATAAAACAGTATTTTAAGGATGCTATGAAAAGTACGGTTCAGTACACAAATGATTTATCTAATTTTGACATACAAAAGATACCATTAGAACAACAAATTTGTTTATTAAAAGTTTCAGATTCAGTAAAAGAAAAGGCAATGCAAAAACTAAAGGAAATTAAAGCAAAATCGGAAGATTCTGGTTCAAAAGCAAGACAATATTTGGATGGATTATTAAAAATTCCGTTTAATATTTATAGAAGAGAACCAATATTGAATATAATGACAGATATAAAGTTGAAATTTACCAATATGCTTCAAGTAAATAAAACAAATCTAACAATAAAAGATTCTTACACTAGTTTAGAAATTTTAAAAGCATTAAAAGCAATAAAAAATGATTCAGAGAAGGAAATAAATATAGTAAATCAAATTAATAACAAATTGGATAGTTTCTCTTGTAATGAATTAAAAATAATTGTGATAAAAATAAATGGAATAATTGTGAAAAATAAATTATCACATAAAAAACTAAAAATAAACAATAGAAATATGCATGAGAGAAAAAATGATATATTTGAATTTGTTCAGAATAATAAAGATGATACAAAATTATTAACGGAATTATTTGATATAAAAAATGAAAATAATTCAAATTCAAATACAAATAGTAATTTATTTACAAGTTTACAAGTTTACTCAAATGAAATAGAGTCAAAATATGGAGAAATAAATAGTTACATGAAAAATGTAAAATCTACTTTAGATAAAGCTGTTCATGGACATGATAAGGCAAAAAAACAGATAGAAAGAATAATAGGTCAATGGATAAATGGAAAACAAGATGGTTACTGTTTTGGTTTTGAAGGTCCTGCGGGTGTTGGTAAAACTACACTGGCAAAAAAAGGATTAGCAGACTGTCTAAAAGACGAAAATGGTATACCAAGGCCTTTTGCAATGATCCAAATGGGAGGTGATGCAAATGGTTCAAGTTTACATGGTCATAATTATACTTATGTAGGTTCAACATGGGGTTCGATCGTTCAAATTCTCATTGATAAAAAATGTATGAATCCTATTATTTTTATTGATGAGATAGATAAGATATCAAAAACAGAACATGGTAAAGAAATAATAGGTATTTTAACCCATTTATTAGATCCAGCCCAAAATGATTGTTTTCAAGATAAATATTTTTCAGGTATTGATTTAGATTTATCAAAAGCACTATTTATTTTGTCATACAATGACGTAGATGCTATTGATAAAATTATGTTAGATAGAGTTCATCGTGTTAAATTTAAAAGTTTAACATTAGATGAAAAATTAGTAATTTCAAATACACATATTTTACCTGAAGTATATGATAAAATGGGTTTACAAGGTATGATAAGTTTTTCAAATGATGTATTAAAGTTCATAATAGATGAATATACATTAGAACCAGGTGTTAGAAAATTAAAAGAAATATTGTTTGAAATAGTTGGTGAAATAAATTTAGATATTTTAAAGAATTTTGACACACAATATGAGATTCCAATTAATATAAGTATTGAAGATATTAAGCAAAAGTATTTCAAAGATAAGCAAGAAATAAAGCATAAAAAGATTCATACTGAGAATAAAATTGGTATAATTAATGGTTTATGGGCAAATGCTCAAGGAAAAGGTGGTGTTATACCAATTCAGGCTAACTGGAGACCTAGTGAAAAATTTTTAATGTTACATTTAACTGGTATGCAAGGAGATGTGATGAAAGAATCAATGAATGTAGCATTAACTCTCGCATGGAATTTAACACCAGTTGAAAGAAGAGACGCGATATGGGATGAACAAAATCATAGCTTAAACGGTGTTCATATACATTGCCCAGAAGGGGCTACTCCAAAAGACGGACCAAGTGCAGGAACCGCAATAACTACAACAATATATAGTTTATTGAATAATAAGAAAATTAAATATAATATAGCAATTACTGGTGAAATAACATTAGATGGAAAAGTTACAGAGATAGGTGGTTTAGATTTAAAATTTCTGGGAGGTATAAAGGCAGGAGTAACTGAATTTATATATCCAAAAGAAAACCAGAAAGATTATGATAGTTTTATGGAGAAGTATAAAGACGACGAACTAACAAAAGGTATAAAATTTAATGCAGTTGAAACAATAGAGGATGTATTTGGATTAGTGTTTGAATAATATTATTATATTATTTACGAAGTTTTTACATAGTTATAAAAAAATTTTAATATAATAAAATAGTATATGCCAGCAGCAAATGAATTACAAAATGCCCTTTTTGATAATACAATGAATATTATAACATCATTATCATTTTATGCTCCAATTATTATTTGTGTTAGTATAATTACTTTTTCAATGTTCACAGCAACAATGGAAAAAGCAATGGTATTTTTTGTATGGATATTTATAATTACATTTATTAGAATAATTGTATTAAAAGGATTATCTTCAGATAAGAATCCAGCAATACAACTTCCACAAAAATGTTTAACTGGATTAACAGAAATATTTATTCCACAAGATGTAACATATAGCACATATATTTTAACATTTACAATGATGTATTTTATAATGCCAATGATAATGGTATCTAAACAAAACAATATTAACGCAATAAATTATGGCGTATTATCTTTTTTCATAGCATATATAGCACTAGATCTATTTATTAAAAACTCATTAGAATGTATTCCAGGTTTTTTCTCTAGTATCGTTATAGGTAATGTATTAAGTGGATTATTTTTAGGAGGAGTAATAGCAGGATTAGTAATGTATGGTTCAAATTTGAAGAGTTATTTGTATATAAATGAGGTAAATACTAACAAAGAAGTTTGTACAATGCCTTCTAAACAACAGTTTAAATGCTCAGTATATAAAAATGGAGAATTAGTAGGTTCATCAATAAACTAAGTTATAAATCAAAATGAGTTAAATTCGTCATAAGCCATGCTCTTAATGAAGAGAGCATCATATTTCTACGAAAAGATTCATTAATCAAACTCATATTTCCACGAGTATTAAAGTTTCGTGAAAAAGAGTTATATGTTTGAACTATATTTTTTGTTTTATAATATGTAAGATTATGATATTTAAATGGTGGTAATTGTTTTCTTTTATTAACCATATTATGAAATACAAAAAGTAAGTTGATAAGATCATCTTTTGTTTTAATATTAGCAGTTTTAACCTTAGTCCAAAATTGTTTAGCATGTTGTGCACATTCTGGACAAGGTAAATTATTACAAATTTGTATTAAAACAAGAATTAAACTAGGACCAATGACAGGAAAACTGCTTTCTTTTATTTTGGCCGCTAAAGTATGCATAAATATCCAAGTGCTGGGACCCCAATAGCTCGGTGACATAATATAACTAAATATACAAAATAAATTTAAAGATATTCGGTAAAAGAAAATATATAGATGTCAAAATTTACAATAGAAGGAAATATAAATTTTCAAGAGGAATTATATAAACTCCTAGATGAAGATAGTGAAAATGAAGATGAATTGTGTCAAATAACAGGACTACCATTGAAAGATAAGTCTGTAATTTTAGAATGTAAACATCATTTTAATTATGACGCGTTATACAAAGAAATTTATAGACAAAAATACGAATTTAAAACATATGATACTAATCAACTTTCAAAAAATGATTTACAAAAGTTTCGTGAATCAAAGCTAGATTATTTTATTAAATGTCCTTACTGTAGAAATCTTCAATTTACAGTTCTGCCATATTATAAAGATTTAGGGTTAAAAGAGATATATGGAATAAATAGCTTAGATAAAACGTTGCCTAATACTGTAATTATTCATAATCACCAATCATCATATCATAACTCCGGACCACATTATGGTGATTCAAATTATACTTTTACTATGTATGGTGTATTATTTAAATTAGGTGAATGTTGCCATTCAATAAATTCATTTGGAGATAAATGTAGTTACAAATATGTGTCAAATATACCAAACACTGAAAAAACATATTGTAAATATCACTATAGAACGGGTTTAAGAAATCATAAAATGTCTGAGAGAAAGAAACTAAAGGAATTAAAAGCTCAAGTCGCAAAAGAAAGAGAGGAGAAAATGAATGAAAGAAAAAAATTGTTGGAAGAAAAGAATGCTGAAAGATATGCTAAGGGATTGCCACCATTGAAACGTCTTCCTATTATAAAGAAAAAGACGGAAAATGTAGTGGAACAACAAAATCAACCGATTCAACAATATGTTCCAGATGAGGAACAAATAGGATGTATTGCTATTTTGAAATCTGGACCAAATAAAGATAAAAAGTGTGGTTGTAAAAAAATAGAAGCTAATGGTTTATGTAAACGTCATTGTCCAAAAGTTAAGATAGATGATGAATTAAATGTGGTTGCGAATGTATTGTAATATTAAAATAAAACATATTTAAAATAATTTATACATATAAAGTAATGAATATTTCAGAAGAAGAAAAAACGGAAATTCAAGAACAAATAGTTCAAACAAAGCCAAAAGTCAGCACAAAGGATGAGTTAATATTTAATATAAAAGAATGGATTAAAATAGACAATGAAATAACAAAATTGAAAGCAGAAGTAAAGGAAAAAAATAATAAGAAAAAAGAATTAACAGAGTCATTAGTAAATGTGATGAAAAGTAATGCGATTGATTGTTTTGATATAAATGGTGGTGCATTAGTATATAAACAAAAGAAGACACGTAGAACAATTTCGGGTAAATTTTTATTATCTCAATTGGAAGAATATTATAAAGATCAGCCTGAATTAGCTAAGGAAATAACAAAGAAAGTATTGGATAATAGAGTTGAAGTGGTAAAAGATGAAATAAAAAGAAAAATAGATAAATAGGATTAGACAAATAGAATTAAATAAAAATAATTTAAACAATAAATATGTATAATAAATAATGGATTATAAATATTTATTAGAAGAAAATGCTAATAGAAATATAACATTTAATGATATTGTAAATGAAAAACGGTTAGGAGTTTTAAATATTTTATGTTATCATGTGGAAAAGGAAACAAAATATCCTTTTTTACAATTTATGATGGAAAAAATTCCATATTGTAATAATATTGTAAAAGAGCAAATAACATTGCCTTATATTTTTCTGAGAGATGAAAGGTCTGATATAATGGATATAGTTTTAGAAAGAGTAAAATCGGGTTTAGATTTAATTGGCTGTGACTATAATAGAGTAACGGAAGAAATGTATAAAGGAATAGTATTTGGTGATGATTCTTGGACACCATATGCATTAGTAAATATAACAGGAATTGATATAAGTGGTTTAAATTTTATGAGACAAACAACATGTTGGTTTGTGTTACCAAGTGAAATAATAAATACAAAGAAAGTGTGTAATATAGATATTGATAGTGAAGTAATACATTTATTTACAGATATTCCCCAACTAAGTTTATTAATGAATCCAAAAACAAGTGAGAATTATATTTTACCGGATGTAGTTTATACAGGAAGTGAAATAAAAAATGCGGAATTTCAATCTATTTTTGGTAACATTAAGAGAAAAATATATAATAATTGTGGTGAATATTACTTTTTTTATAGGTCATTTAGTGATGCTGTAAAAGATGGCGGATGGTTAGAACAAGGAAAACCAAATAAAATAGGAGATAGAATAATTGTTGATAATAATAGTAATAAATATATGTCAGGATGTATAAATAGATATGCTTTATTTGTTGAAGGTAAGATATATTTGGAAATAAATAGAGAATTGGAGTTAACAGATGATGTAATAGAATCATTATATCCTGAGCCATGTATTATAATTTGTTATTCAGGTGAACATGAAATAAAACCAGATATGCTAGTAAAAAATTATGAAAGTTTTATATCATTATCTTATCATAAGTTGAATAAGAAATTATTAGATGAAACTTTTATAGAGGAAAATAAAAAGCAGTATATGATAGCATAAATAAAATATAATATAATTATTAATTTCTGTAATAATTATATAATGTCAGCAAGTTCAATAATAACAACGTTAGGAATATCAATATTATTAGTTTATGGTTTAACAAGAATATTAGAATTTTATGGAATAGGTATTAATATTTATGGTTCATATATAGCATTTTATTTTTTTATGTTAATATCGTCATTTGTCTTGCCACGTGATTATCCAAAAATAAATATAAATTCATAAGATATTAAACCATAGAAGAACTATCGGTATTTGTATTTAATTTAGTAGATATTTGAGTAGCTTGTTCAATATTTTTATTTTTTTGAATTTGTTCTAATGTTTTTGTTAGTATAGTTAATTCAATTTTGTCCTTAAGATTATCAATAATTTCAGTTTCAAGTGGTTCACGATTATTAATATCAAAAAATGTCTTTTGAAAATTAAGAATAACTTCTAAATGTTGTTTTTCTTTATTTATAATCTGATTAAGTTTCTTATTTCTATTTTCTTCAGAAGACCATGGATTTCTGGATAATTCTGTGGAAACTAAAGAATCACAAATTTCAGGAGTAATTATTTTAGGTAAATCAGTTTGATTTTCATATTTCTTAAATTCAGACTTAAAACTTTTTATAATTTTATCTGGAATATTAGGACTTGTTTCCATAAGTCTATCAAACTCTTCTTTACTAATTTTGATCATTTGTGTCACATTCATGCGTTCATCAGGATGTTTGGCAAGCTCAATCTTAATATTTCTATAAAATTTATCCCAGGCTATACTTGATACTCTGTGAGATTCATTAAGTTGAGTAATTTTGAGAAATTGTTGAATAGTAGTGATAATTCCTGCTAAAATATTAAATCCACCAACCACCATAACAAAAAAACTTTGATATTGTAATGGAACTCTTTCTTGAGCAAAATTGGCAGTTCCAGTAAGTGTAGATATAACGATAACAGGTATAGTATACCAAGCATTTAAATAGCTATACATTGCGTTTGATTTTGAGTGTAACCATCTATAACACATGGCTTTATCTGCCCATTCAACAAGAATCTGTTCATGTTCAAGTGTCCATTCTGCGTTAAGATTATTATTATTATTAATAGTTGTAATTTGTAAATTATTATCTGTAGAACTCATAATAAATGTGGATAAAAATATTTTGTAATAAATTAATATTAAAATATATTAATGGAAATAAATTTGGAACAGTTGAAAAAAAATTTTCTTACAATAAAAGATATAAGAGGAAAAGTAACAAATATTTTTACAATTTTGGAGGGTCATTTATTAAATTTAAAAAAAACTTATTCAGAATTTGTTGAAAATAATAGACAAAATTTGTTTGTATTTGGTTTGGATTCATTTCAATTTCAAAGTAAATTAATTGACATTGAGTATGAAGATATGAAGCGTTTATTTTTGGCTATTAATAACAGAATGTACTGTGAATATTACAAATTGTATAAGATAATAGCTGATTATGTAAAAGAAAATATACATGATAAAAAGACCCAAGATTTAATAAAGATAACAAATATTTTTCCGGTTTACAAAGATTTAGAACCTTATAAACAATATAAGTTTGAAATGATACAAGAAATTCATGAAAATATAATATTATTGTTATATGAAATTAATGAGTTTATAATGAATAAAGAAAATGAGTTACAAGCACATAAAAAGAAACAAGATATAGGTCTAAATATTAATAACTTTGTAACTACATTTAATTATAATATAATTATGATTAAAGAAAAGGGTATGTTATTTATTTCATATATAGAGTTTTTTCATAATTTACATACAAAATATTTACAAAGATTTACTATGAAAATGGAATTAATGTTTAATCAAGTAACACATGATATTAGATTTGAAGATGGTCCAAAATTAAACGAATCAAAGAAACAAGAATTAATTAAGAATTATGAAAATGAAAATATAGATAAAGGTCTTATAAGGAAGATAAAAAGGTCATTTGATGATAGTGATTCAAATAGTAGCTCAGATACTCCAAAAAAATCAATTTCAAAATCAAGTGATGAAATAATACAAATAAAAAATACAAGTATAATAAGTGTTCCAGTAACCGATGATTCAAGATGTTTGATAGTTAATGCTCCAGTAAAAAATGAGAATGAACTAACAAAAGAAGAACCTTCTCCAAAAAACGGTAAATATAAGGATATTTTTAAAAAAAATGTAAAAAAACTGATGAATGGAATGCGTATGTTTAGAAAAAAATCAGATATTCAATTATCGGCAGTATCAAGTGATAGTAATATTGAGCAAATAAATAGTGAAGATAATATAGTAGTTAATTTAAATCCATCAGAAAATAATATTGAATTAAAAGTGGATGAAAATGAATATATAGACAATATCCCTAAGACAAAATCAGCAGAAGAAATATTTATGGAAATATCAAAACAATGTAATTTACTAACAGATAGTTTTGTTATGTTAGATAAAAAAGATGAAGATGTAATGGAATTATTAGATATATATGATTTAAAGAGTGATGAAAATATAGTAGAGACAGTATTGGTTCAAGAGAATAAAATAGATAAAAATAATGATATAAATAATGCTATAGAAGAAGAAATAGTAAAACATGTTGAAAATAATATATCAGAAGAATTAATAAAAGAGGATGAAAATATTTCAGTGATAACAATGGAAAGTATACATGATGAAATGAATAAAGTTAAAGAAGAAGAAAAGATAGAGGAAGTAATAGATGATAAAAAAGAAGAAATAGTTGATAAAAAGGAGGAGGATGCGGTTAAAAAGAAGAAACGAACTTATAAACCTAGAAAAAAAGCGAGTTAGGTTTAAGTATTTGAAAATAAATATATTTTAAAAGTATTTAAAGAGTCTTTAAGTTGTTTTTTAAAATATATAAAAAATTGAACTAAAGATATATTGATATATAAACTATATAAAGAACACAATGGAACGACGTATTAATAAGAAGATTGAAAATTATTTCTCTGAATTTAAAGATAGTATTAGATCCAAGGCACTTGAAATAGGAACAAATGAACCTGGGATGCAACAATTAGTTCAATATATATTTGATTATGATAGACTTAACTTGGGCAAAGAAGACTTTATGAAACGTAAGCGAGTCAAGAATGTTGTTCATTTATCCGATAGATGTTGTGCTAAAAGAGCAAATGGTGAACAATGTACTAGAAGACGAAAAGATGATACCACTGAATTTTGCGGAACACATCTTAAAGGCACACCACACGGTGTATGTAGCTTAGAAGAAGAACCAAAACCTCAAGGACAAAAGATTGAAGTTTGGGCTCAGGATATTCAAGGAATCGTCTATTATATTGATAAAAATTCAAATGTTTACCAAGTAGAAGATATAATGCAGGGTAAAGTTAATCCAAAAATCATCGCAAAGTATGTAAAAGTTGGAGAAACATTTATGATTCCTGAGTTTAACATTTAATTTGGATTATGAAAAAATACATTATCATCATTTGAGTCACTTTTACATTCACATTCACTATCACTATTATAATCTGACATTTCTTCTAACATATCTTCTTCATTTTGAAAATCATGATATTCTAATTCACCACATAATGCTAATTGCCATTTACAAATATATTTTCTATTGTATTTTTCACCTTTTTCTTTTGCCCATTTTTCAAGATCAGTAATTCCCTTATGATTCTCTGATATATATTTATCACGTTTTTCTAATACTTTTTCAAAATCTGTATCTTGAATAATTATTGATGTATAAATAGGACTACCAGGATCATATGTAACACAAATATTAAATTCTTGATCATCAACAAAAATTATATCGGTTTGAAATCCATACACTAAAACAGGACCATGTTCTCCTCCCATTTATATTTATAATGGGATTTTTATATTTAAGTTGTTTTCAATAAAAAAATTGAATTCAAAATAACCCTTATGGTTAGGGTTATATTATATATAGCAAAGATGTCAGAAACTACCGAAAGTTTAGTTAATGTTAATATGCACTCAGTTAATGATATTGAGTCAAATGGTGAGTTAAATACAAAAATGGATGAAACCTTAGCACAGCTGCGTGAATTAACTAATATTCTTCATCAAGAAAGGCAAGTAAATTCTGATAACTCTGTAGAAACTTGTTTAAAAATATTCGCCTTTATAGTCGTGCTAGTATTGCTTGCGCCGCTAACAGTTGCTGACCTATATTATGCGTATACAGATGACTCATGTGTCCATCAGCCAGCTGGAAACCTAAATGTAAATTTATTTACATATTTAGCAGTAGATGGTATAATTGGAGGTATAGGAGTAGTAGTATTTAGCTTAATGGTATGTTCTCTTGGTACTAATAATGTAGCAACAGTTTTGAAAGGATGTTGTATGGTTTCAATTTACGTGCTATGTGGATTATTTACATTGGCATGGACAATAGTTGGTTCAATAATATTCTGGAAATTAATTGATAATGAGGAGTGCTCTAAAGGAGTATACAACTATGTATTTGCATTATTGATTATAAGATATGTATCTGTTTTAGTAAATTTATGTAATAATAGCAATACAAAAAAAGAATAGAATTATATTTAATTTGGATATTAATATTGTAATTTAATTAGTTTTTTTCACTTGTTAGTTTATATGTATTTTAATAAACTTTTAGAAACTATTATTATTTTATGTTTATTTATAGCAACAGTAGGAACAGCTTATATATTTGTAGTTACAATTGTATTTAATGATCCAACATATGCTGGTTTTTATAGTAGCTGGCAATTTCCAATGTTAATGGCAATATTTATTGATGCTGCATTTTATAAGCATTTAAATAGATTAAATTCTATGTAAAAAAAGAATTATTTAATTAAAATTACAAATTACAAAATAACAATATAAACTTATAACAAAATTTAATACAGATATTCTTTAATATAAGAATTTATGACTGGTTTTACAGGATCAGTATCCAAAACAGATTTTAACATTTGTTTCATTTCTTGCGCTTGATTTTCCACATAAGCGAGAATGCAGCTTCCCTCTCGTAGTTCTTGTTGAAGATTTTCGCACTGTGTTTCTTTTCTAACCAAATCAATTGCATTTAATGCTAAACGACAACGTAACATTTCATTTTCTTCACGTAATCTCACTATTTCCTCATTAAGTTCATCTTCCGCCCATTTTCTATCTCTATCTTTTTCATCAAGTTGACTACGAAGTTCCATATTAACTAGATGATGATATGTCTCTTTACACTCTGTATCCATCATAGATCTTTCCACCTTCTCTTGTCTGTTTTGCATGTAGAATATTTGAGCTGACATAGACTTAACGAGTTCTTCAAGTTTGCTAATCTTGTCTTTGTCAGACAAAGATGAGTCTACAGTAGCAATTTCATCACATTCAATAAGTTTTTGTCGGTGAACATTGATAATCCAATAGCGATAGTGGTCAAAGTAAAATCTGGTGGTGCCATCTGGAGACGCGGTCATTTCGCTGAAGAGAGTTTGAACCAGACGATTCATATTCCATCGTTCAAATACAACAATAACACCATTGTAATTTTTTCCAAAATCAGTGTTTTTTTTGATAAATTTTACATCTTTAACCTTACCTATATTATTTGAGCTAAATGCCTCAATAATAAATTCTTTGGTCTGATATTCTTCAGCTCTTTTAATAAAGAGTGCGACGTTAGTAAAAGTGGAGTTCATTTTGATGAGTTCTACGTGAATAATTATAACAAATAAAATTATATAAATAAGTAATTCAATTTTATTTGTTAGTTTATATTAAGTTCAAGATGTTTCCTTTTGTAGTTTTAACAGGAATATTAAAAACATTTAGTCCATATTTAAGAAAAAATATTCTACTTGCGTTGGAACCACATGACTATTTGTTCTTAAATACATTTATAATATTTGGCTTTACAGTGGTTTATTTGATATATAAGATTTTATTTGAAAATCATGATATAGGAAAAATGGTAATGCGTTATAAATCATTATCAGCAAGTCAAATGTTATTTACATTATTAATAGCTATAGTTACAATATTATCATCATTAGTAGTTTTAAATTTGGATAAATATTATAATACGCCTTTAATAAATTCAATGCTTTTAAAATTGTTATCAGCAGGATTGTTATTATTGACAGGTATATTTATATTCAAAGAAAGTTATAATTATAAGCAGATAATAGGTTTAGTGTTGGCAGTAATAGGTGGTCTACTTTTATTTTGTAAGGATTGAGTTCTTTACCAAGGGTTGTTAACAAGTTTACGCGCTTTCACAAGTTATAAAGTTAAAAATTTAAATATATAATAAACCTTTGGATATTACATACGTTAGTGAATTATCATTTTCAAACATAAAATTATATAAAAATTATATAAAGATTAGAAATATATTTATATAAAATGGAAACCATACCATACGATATCATTATTAATAATATTATTCCATATACATATAATATTCAACCTAATTTATTATTAGAAGATATAAAAAATTATTATACAATAAAATCAAAAATAATAGATGATAAATACAGTAAAACTATAAAGTTAGAAATATTAGCATATTTTAGCTTTAAAAATATGTTTAATCATATTTTAAATAGACATTTTATAATTAATTTAAAACAATATAATTATAATAATATTAAAAATTTTTCAATTGAAAAAAGATTTAATATTTTATTTGGATTACTCACAAAAGAAGAGAGAACTCGTGGTTTACATTATGTAAATATTTTTTAACTTAAAGAAAAAATTACAATACATTTTATTTAAAATTGATTTATAATAAATATAAAAACTATACAACATATTTATTATAATGAGCACTTCAACAAAGAAATCAAAGAAACAACCCATTGAATTAGTTGAAATTTCTAATTCTGAGTTAGAAATGAATGTAATTTACAACGAAGATTGTATACAAGGAATGAAAAAAATTAACTCAAATACAGTTGATATTATTATTTGTGACCCACCATATAATATAGGTAAAGATTTCGGTAACGACTCTGATAAACAAGATATGAATACATATTTGGAATGGTGTGACCAATGGATTGCTGAATGTTTGCGAATTCTTAAACCACATGGTACTATGTATATTTATGGATTTAGTGAAACCTTAGCATTTGTCAGAACAAGACTTACATGTAATGTAAGATGGCTAGTCTGGCATTATACTAACAAGGTTGTTCCTTCACTTAATTTCTGGCAAAGAACTCATGAAAGTATCTTATGTTGCTACAAAGAAAAACCAGTATTTAATCGCGATGATGTCAGAGAACCTTATACAGAAGGTTTCTTAAAAGGAGCAGCAGGTAAGGTTAGAAAAGCAACAAAAGGTCGTTTTAGCAGCGGTGAAACGGAAACAGTTTATAATGCTCATGAAAATGGAGCGTTACCAAGAGATGTTATTAAAGTACCAGCATTAGCAGGAGGAGCGGGAAAAAAAGAAAGGGTTGATCATCCCACACAAAAACCGTTATCACTATGTGAAACGCTTCTTAAAGCTGCCAAGAACAAAGATGGAGATACACTAGTTGTCGTTCCTTTTGCAGGTTCAGGCTCCGAATGTGTCGCAGCAAAAAAAGAGTTAATTAATTACATTGGGTTTGAAATAAATGACAAATACATAGAAATATGCAATACAAGACTACAAGAACTAGAAACTACAATTTAAACTTTTGGCGAGGAAAACATATCGTAAATTTGTAAATAATTTAATTTTGTTTTTTTGCTAACACTACAACTTCCTACAATAAAACTGCGCAATTCTTCGGTTACTGCCACGCTTAGCCATAACTGAGAGGACATGCTAAATGTTATAGACATCTTTGAGCCATTAATCTCATTCGTTTTCCATCCTACTTGTTCGCCTGTCTTTTTACCACGCTGACCATACATCGGTTCCCAAGTATAGGATTCTGGGCTAAGAGCAGGATAATCAGATGGAATCAAATACCAGTCATAGGAAATAGATTCTTCAGCATCATCTCTTACGATAAATGAGTAATAATCGTAATTCTTCCTTGAGTTGATTTCTTGAACAATTGCTTCAACATTTCCACAATCCTTATCGGAACAAACAGTTGTAAGACGGTAGGAACTAATAGCAAATTCAGCTCCTTTTTTGGCATACTTTGCGGATTTATTAGACAATCCGCCTAATCCACACATAATATCCCTGCCAGAAGAATGAGAACCGCTACTAGTATTTTGCACCGCACAGCCACTCAATTCTAACACTTGGCCGTTGATAGCCTCCCAAACGGTCTCATTAATTGGCTCGGTATTGATGTAATGATAACCGGTAACACACTTCACAAAGTTCTCCGAAAACTGCTCTTTATTAATAGCAGGCACTGCTGGAATATCTTCTTCAATAATTAATATCTTCTTCTTACTTACCTTCTTCTTTGGAACACTGACAATTTCGCTTTGTTCGGTCATTTTAAAATGCTTGTTAGTTAATAAATATACTTGAATCATAAAATTAAATAATATTTCAATTTTTTAATTTTACATTTATAATTTGCGTTTACTAAAAATTTTTATTTCTTCTTAAGTGTTATGTTTTTACAGCGATGTGTAACTGGATCTCGTTGTTGCCCTGGAGGACATGGAGGATATACTTTGATCTTTTTACATCTACCAGTTTCAGGATTTCTCTCTTCACCCTCTGGGCAAGGTTTTAGTTTTTTTGTTTTCGCTTTTGGACTAGTTTTTTTAATAATTTTTGGACTAATTTTTGGACTAATTTTTGGAGTTTTAGTCTTTATTTTGACACATCTGCCTTTTTGAGAATCAAACACTTTTCCTTCAGGACAATTAGGTGTTATAACAAATGATGATACACTTGATAATGATTCCAATTCAATTGGCGTTTCATCTTTTCTAGGTGTAAGTGCTTTTGGAGGAAACCATAAATCCCGAAGTTGTGGGGGTATTTGTTCTAGGTCTAATTGTTTTGGAGAAGAAATAGGTTTTTCTATTTTCTCTTCAACAACAATTTCTTCAATTTCAATAGGTTTTTTAGAAGCCCGTTTTTTTCTTACGGTAACATTCTTAGGAGAAGGAGTTTTGCTTTTTGTTTTTGACTTTACGCTTATATATTTATCACTCGCAGGTGATGGATTTAGAAGAGCATCCATCCTTTCTAACGTATTTATGTTATGTCTTATTTTTTCTAATTCTACTGGATCAGTTACATTTCTTTCTTGTTCTATTAAACTGTTTAAATATTGTTCTTTTGTTAGTGTAGGGTTATTCAATAACTGTATTTCAATATTCAAAATAGTATAATAATCTTTAAATAAAGAAGCACCTTGTTTGTTTTTAATTATTTCTGTAATATTTTCAAGTGACATCTTAGTTCCAGTTATAAACGAAAAATATTTTTCAATCTTTTCATTAATTAAATTTATATAACCAATAATCATTTGTCTTAAATAATCCGACTGTTTTTCTTTGTCACCTATTGTATCTAATTTATTAAAAATTATGTTTAATAACTCATAACTAGGTATAGTAGGATTTTTGAGAGCTACTTCAGTAAAAAACATACTCCAAGCAGCACAATATCCACCTCCTTCTAATCTAAGTTTTTTTGATTTTGATGTAGATTCAAGATTTTGAAGACCAAGTCTTCTTGGACAAACAACATTTGATGAAACTAAAGTCACAGAATGTTTTTTATCTTTTTTTAAAATATTATTTAAAATATTCAAAAATTCATCCAATCTTTTATCAATTAATTCATTTAGTTTTTTATCGGTAATACTAAATGTCTGACCATGTGGTTCAAAATGTTCAATTACATTACCATTTTTTCTGTAAATAAGAATATTAGCATGTCCTCCTTTTGGAGTTTTTAAATATAAAGGAATAACAATACTTGTTGGTTCTCTTTTAATACAATTAGCAAGTTGTTTTGCAACTTCAGCTAAATGAGTTGTATATATTTGTTTATCTAACTTTGTCATTCGTTGTTTAATTTGTAATTCAATACCCAAAGCAATATTAGAGGTAACACCTCTATATTGTATTAGACATTGGTTTTTATATTTATTAAATAAATATAAGTAAAATAATGTGTCAATCATATCATAACCAGCCCAACGACGTATAGGATTATCTTGTGAAAAAAGGTCAAGTTTTTCATAAATTTTTCTTGTATGTATAGGTTCAGGTAATTTTATATCTACTTCTTCCATAAAATAAACTAACAAAAATAAATATTTAATTATTTTACAATTATACTATAATATCTATAAAACACAATAGTCATTTTCTAAGTTGTTTTGTTTTGGTTGAATAACTTTAGATTTAATATGGTTTTTGACAAATTTTTCAGGGATTGTAATTACCTTTTTGTTGTTAAACCCGGAATAACTTCCGGAGTGGAAGTAGTATTTCTGGTCATATTGCGAGTAACCCGACGTTCAATTTGATAGGACATTTTATTGAGAAACTTTGATGGAGTTAATATTTAATCTCATTTTGTATTTTTATCAGTAAATTTGTATAACTAAAAATAATATATATTTACAATATAAAAAAAATTGAAATGATTTTTATTTGTTTTAATATCAAACAAATAATTAAGTAGTAGAGGTATTTATTTAAAATGAGCGCATTTAAACAGTTGGTTATTAAATCATTAGTTGATTCTCAAGATTTACAAGAAGAAATAATGAGTTTCGCATTTATTGACCCAAAAGAATATGAGCAAAAACAACAAACAAGAGGTATTAAAAACACGATGATTCATGATATGAATCAAAATCTGAAATATCATAGAGGACCAGGTGGATATTGGATATTAGCATATAGAGCTTATAGAAAAGATTCTAAGACAATTGGTGGACAAGTATGTGGAAGATGTGGTCAGTATTATAGGAGCCACAATGAATATGAACTTATGGATTGTGTTAAGTGCGAATGCTTTGTTGACTTAAGTGATGATGATGAATAGTAAAAAAATATGAATTTTATATATTTTGTATTTATTTTGAATTAAATTAGTAAAATATAACTTTTTTATATTGCTGAGTGAGTTAGTTTATGGTATAATTAGGGCAAATAAAAAATACTTACTCATTAATAATTAGGAATTTGAAATGTAAAGTGTTAAAAACTAGTAAAATAATATAATAACAATAAAGATTTTATTTATACAATATTTTAAATACGATGATTTCTATATTTTCTTTTTTTGTCTTCTTCTATCTCTTCTTCTATCTCTTCTTCTATATCTTCTTCTTCATCTTCCATATAATCTTTTAAATTATATCTATTATAATATTTTTTATTTAAAAGCTCTTTATCTTCTTGGGAAGATAAATCATCATTTTTCAAATTATCATCATGTGATTCTACTTTTGGAACAATATAGTGTTCTATTATATGCTCCAGTTTTTCAATTCTTTCGCTGTTTTCGTCACCTTGCCTAGTAGTTGGCCAAATACTAGATTTTAAAGGTGTAATATATTTATTTTGTCCATAAATCAGTTTTAAATGATAATCAATTATATCAGCTTGATTATTATGGCAATATAAACCTAAAATAAGTGTATTAATTGATTCCTGTATACCGCATATTTCCAATTGTTGTTTATTTATTATCTTCTTTAAATTATTTATTTCATCAGCTTGCTCTGTAACTATACTGTCTTGGTTGAGTCTATTATTTACAGTTTGATTCTTATTATTTATTTTTCGTGGGATAGAACTGATATTTTTGAGACAAATCCAATACTCACGTCTGTCCAATACTTGAAGCTTCCAGGTTTTCCCACTTTGTATTGCCTCCCAAAATTCGGTATTTCCCATATACATCTCAAAACGAAACTGGTAATGATCGTCGCAAGTTAGATAAGGGTCCGAGAAGTGAACAAAAGCTGACTTAACAACACTATCAACATTCTCTCCAAATCCGGGTTTTTTATTGATTGGAATAAAATCTACATGACTTACCGTTCCGATACGATGGTCTTGCATAACATTTTTAACTCCATCTTCAGTCCACATAGTAGACATACGAGGAATATAAATACTAACAGATGAGTTCATTTTTGAATAGATTGCTTATTGAATTATACATTTTATTTATTGTAAAAATAGTAATTCAATTTTTTATTTTATACGCCAAATTTTTAGTTTATAAAAGGTAGTAAATAAAAAAGGGTTAAAATTAAGTTAAATTAAGTTAAAATTAATAAAATTAATTTTATTGAAATAATAAATATAAAACTAATAAAACATTATAATTTTTAGTAATTTATGGTCTATTTTGTATGCGTTAATTTCCACTGCTCAGCCAGTCTTTTGTATTTTTCTGGATCGTTGTAACTCTTGTAAAATTCTTTACTGAAATCAAATTCTTTGATAACGTTTTGTACTTGGTTAGTTAATTCATTAATATCTTCATTACTTAAAAATTCACCAGTGTTCTTATCAACGAAAGAAACTTCAATGCTTGCTGCTCCGCCCATATTATTAATTTTTATTTAATAAATTTAAGAAAGTTAAAATATATTCAATTTTTTATTTTTATAGGCTAAATCTATATAACTAAAAATAATATATATTGTAAAACAACTTAAAGAGCTTTAAGTTAAAAAATAATATATTATTTGCTACTCATTACTTGATACACGTATATTACCTAGAACCATATATAGGTTTGGCTCCACCTTTCCAAAGGTGGATAATAAAATTTTTAGTTGTGTAAAAAAAGTAGTAAAATAAAAAAAAATTGAAATGAAATGTGTGGTAAGAGATGAAGGTAGATTTAAGAGTAATAACTGTGAGCTTGAAAGTTAAAATGTCTGCTGAA
>JACCDO011134359.1_pt1 | contig 31413 bp, 31 predicted proteins | sample 7446101 | NCBI WGS metagenome assembly JACCDO01 (sample SAMN15323440, study PRJNA562643) | freshwater metagenome | isolation source: river surface water | place: USA:Blue River Watershed | collected 2017-08-16
CTATTAGTATTAGCACCAATACAGATAGAATAACTACCTTGGTTTGTTGTTCCTGCATTAACACCTATTGCTATACTATTAGTTCCTTGATTAGTAATACCAGCATTAACACCAATTGCTATACCACCAGTTTGTTGATTAGTACTACCAGCAGATGTACCTAAATAAACTGTATTAGTAAAAGTAGTTCCGCCGCTTGGTACACTTCCATAAGTGATTTCCTTACTGGATGAATCATAGTACAACACATTACTATTAGTAGTATTTCTTACTGGATTAGCAAAAAATCCAGCCGTATTTGCTGTTAATGATGTTGAAGATGCATTTAAAATAATAGTTTGTTGAAAGGTACTACTAGTATTAGCACCAATACAAATTGAATAGCTACCTTGATTTGTTCTTCCAGCATTAACACCTAATGCAATAGCATTTGTTCCTTGATTTGTTTGACCAGCATTAACACCAATTGCTATACCACCTGTTTTCTGATTAGTACTACCTGCAGATGTTCCTAAATAAATAATATTTGTAAAACTAGTTCCTGGAACTGTTCCATAAGTAATTTCTTTACTAGATGAATTATAATATAAAACATTTGAATTTGTCGTGTTTCTTACTGGATTAGCAAAAAAACCTGCAGTGTTTGCTGTTAATGAAGTTGAAGATGCATTTAAAACAATAGTTTGTTGAAATGTACTATTACTGTTAGTTCCAATACAAATTGAATAACTACCTTGATTATCATTACCTGCATTTGTTCCAATTGCGATCGCTGATATCTTTTGTCCAGTATTACCTGCATTACTACCAATACTTATTGAATTTGTCGCTTGATTAAATTCTCCAGAAGAAGCACCGACTGCAATAGATGAATATAATTGTCCAGATGCGCCTGCATTAGTTCCAATACTAATACTATTTGTTTTTTGATTAGTACTACCTGAGTTTGTTCCAATAGCTATTGCATTATTTAATTGTCCAGATATTCCAGAATAATTACCAATACTTATACTATTTGTCCCTTGTCTATATTCACCTGCGGATTGTCCTATTGCTATAGCATTATTGTTTTGTCTAGTTGCTGCAGCACCAACTCCTATAGCAATACCATTAGTCCCTTGTTCATATTTACCAGAAAATGCGCCAATACTAATACTAGATTGTTGTTGGTCAAAATTTCCTGCCATAGGTCCAATACTAATACTATTTTCACCTTGGTTACTTTCTCCAGCGAAAGGTCCTATTGCTATAGTTGATAAAGCTTGATTTATATTTCCAGCTTTTGCACCAATTGCAACTGAATTTGTTCCTTGATAAATTTCTCCAGCAAATACACCAACTGCAACAGCACTTACTTCTTGATTAATATAACCAGAATTCGCACCCACTGCAATTGCATTATCATTCTGATAATATTCACCAGCTGATGGTCCTAATTGAACATTATTACTCATAATATATTAATATATATATTAATATTAATATATATATTTATATTAATATTATAATCAAAATCATCGATTAATATTATTATAATTCCCTAACTGTTAATAATGGTTTAGTTGCCTCTCCAAATTGAAAATCTCCTCCAGCTAAAGTATTTAATTTTAAAGAATAACTATAAGTACCCGCTGTAGGTGCGTCTATACATTGCACACAAAATGGATTATTTTCATTTGAAGCTGAACTTTCTGCTTGTACTATACCACCTATAGCAGTTGTATCTCTATAGAGTTGCATTTGACACCACCCACCTACACTTAATGGATTTGCATCTCCTGATATTATAACTTGAACTGGGCGTCCTATAGTAGTAATAGAGGTTGATATGACAGTTACCGGTAAAGAAGCTGCAGCTGTTATGGTTGTTCCTGGAGAAGTTCCTCCTGTTTGAACATAATTAACTGCATTAGAATAATAAGATATTTCTTTGGTAGAAGTATTATAATATAAAGAATTTGTTTGAGTTATATTTCTAATTGGATCCACATAAAATGCACTAGATGTTGCACCATTTAATCCAGTTCCAGATGCATTTATTACAATACTATTTGCAGGTTGATTTGTCTGACCTGCATTAGTACCAATTGCTATTGAATTAGTACCTTGTGTATTACAACCTGCCCTAAATCCAATTGCTATTGAACCTGAATTTTGACTTGTTTGACCTGCTACATTACCAATAGCAATACTATTTTGTCCTTGAGTTGTATTACCTGCATAATAACCAATACCTATACTAAATGATCCTTGATTATTCGCACCTGAACCTGCTCCAATTGCAATTGAATTTTCATTTTGATTAGTATTACCAGCAGTAATACCAATAGATATTGAATTTGTTAATTGACCAGTTCTACCAGCATAATAACCTATTGCAATTGCACCAGAACTTTGGTTATTACTACCAGATGTTCCTCCTATTGCAATAGCATTCGCTGATTGATTAGTAGTACCTGCACTACTACCAATAGATATACTTCCAAATGCTTGATTTACATAACCTGCATTAATACCAATTGCTACTGCATTTGTTGATTGTCCATTGTAACCAGAATTACTACCTATAGATATTGAACTAGGACCTTGATTAACATTACCAGCATTAATGCCGATAGCAATACATCCATTTCCTTGAGTATTTTGACCGGCCCCATATCCAATTCCAATTGAGTATTGTCCTTGATTAGTATAACCTGCATTACTACCAATAGCTATACCTCCAGCTCCTTGATTTGCATAAGCAGCGAAATTACCAATTGCTACACCAAATACACCTTGACTTCTATTAGATGCATTTTCTCCTATTGCAATTGTATATAGACCTTGATTATTTTGTCCACAACTAGAACCAATAGCTATACTATTATTAGATTGAGAATTTGATGCGGCAAAAAAACCAATTGCTACTGAGAATCCACCTTGAGTATTAGCACCTGCATTAATACCAATTGCTACTGAACATGTACTTTGGCTGGTATTTCCTGCATTAGTACCAATAGCAACAGAATTATTACCTTGTGTATTACCTCCTGCGCTAAAACCAATTGCAATCGCCCCTGAATTTTGTCTTGTTCTTCCAGATGAATTACCAATTGCAATACTATTCTGGGACTGTCCTGTATTACCAGCTCCTTGACCAATACATATTGCCCCACTACTTTGGTTTATATTTCCCGCATTAAGACCAATTGCAATAGCATTTGTTCCTTGTGTATTACTTCCTGCGTTATTACCAATAGCAATAGCACCTGAATTCTGATTTGTTCTTGCAGTATTATTTCCAATAGCAATAGAATTAATTCCTTGTGTGTTAGCTCCAGCATTAAGACCAATTGCTATAGCTGTATTATTTTGATTTATATAACCTGCTCCATTACCAATAGCAACACTATTAGTTCCTTGTGTGCCACCACCAGCATTAAGACCAATTGCAATGGCATTAGTACCTTGATTTGTAAAACCAGCACTTGCACCAATAGCAATAGCATAATCTGCTTGAGTAGCTCTACCTGCTTGATATCCAATAGAAACTGCTGCTACACCTTGATTTGTAAAACCAGAACCTTGTCCAAGTGCAACAGATGTATCACCTTGTGAATTAACACCTGTGTTATATCCAATTGCAACAGCCCCACTTCCTTGATTAGTTTCCCCAGCATTATATCCAATTGCAATCGAACCAGTCCCTTGGCTACTTTCACCTGCTGATATACCTAATGCAATTGCACCTGTTTGTTGATTAGTATTACCAGCTAATGTTCCTAAATAAATAGTATCGGTAAATGAAAGTAAAGGACCAGTTGCGCCTGTTGGTCCGTCTGCGCCAGTTGGTCCAGTTGGTCCTGTTGGTCCAGTTGGTCCTGTTGCACCACCACCACCTGAATTAACACCATAAGTTATTTCTTTATTTGTTGTATCATAATACAATACATTACTAAAAGTGGCGCTTCTAATAGGGTCTATAAATAAACCAGAACTACTTGCATTTAAAGTAGAATTACTTGCATTTATAACTATTGCATTACTATTAGTTAAACCAATATCATGTCCAATTACAATACTATTTGTTCCTAAATTAGTTCTTCCTACATTATAACCAATAGCAATAGATGATTGGTTTTGTCCAGTAGAACCTGAAACATTACCAATAGCTATAGAATAAGAACCTTGATTATAATTACCTGCTTCTGTTCCTATCGCTATAGCTGATAATTTTTGTCCAACATATCCTGCCTCATTTCCAATTGCAATTGCATCTGCTGTTTGTGTGTTTTTACCTGCATTTAATCCTATTGCTATAGCAGCAATATCTTGATTATTATTACCTGCATTTGAACCAATTGCAATTGCATCTGGTTGTTGATTATATTGGCCGGCATTTATACCAATAGCTATTGCATGTGTAAAAGTATTTGCCATATATATATACAATATAAAAAACATCATAAAAAAATATTAATATTAAATGTTATATGAAAACTATTGAAATAAATAGACATAATTATATAGTAAATGATGATGAATTTACTGAATATAACATTGAAAAATATTGTAATTTAAAATTAATTAAAGATTTACCTAAACTTGAATTATTAGTTGGTTTAATTAATGATATTGGAGAACTTTTTGATAATTATAATTTTATAATAGATAAATTTGAATATGGCGGGTTTGTTCCAATTAATGTTAAATGTAAAAATAAATATTGTTTAAATTTTACAGATAATGAGAAAAAAATTATTAATGATACATCTACAGATAAATTTAATTTTAACTATAATGAAAATACAAATCAATCAATCATTTATACAGAACAAATTAATAATCATAATAATTATGTTAATAATCATTATATTATTTTATCAAAAATAAATTTTAACTTAAATAATTATATAACTATCAATGTTAATTTAGATAATGAAGATAAGATTTTCTTAAGTATTCCAAATAAATTAGTAGATTTATTTAATGAACATTTTAAATATTATATCAATAATAATGAATTTGTATATAGTAATTTAGTTCAATTAATTATGATTGTTAAAAATGCTGGAGATAATTTTGAAAATGTATTGAAAGAAAATATGAAAGTATTTGATAGATATACTATATTAGATACAGGAAGTACTGATAATACAATTGATATTATTAAAAGAACATTAGTTAATAAAAAAGGCAATTTGTATCAAGAACCATTTATTAATTTTAGGGAAAGTAGAAATCGTTCTTTAGAATTAGGTGGTTATAAATGTAAATTTAATTTAATTTTAGATGATACTTATGTTGTTAAAAATGATTTAAGAAAGTTTTTACATGTAACACGAAGTGACCAATTCTCAGATAGTTATAGTTTATTTATTAAAAGTTACGATGTTGTTTATTGTTCAAATAGAATTACTAAATCTATTACTGATTTAAGATATATTTATAAAATTCATGAAGTTATTACTGATAAAAATAATAAAAATGTTATGGTTCCTTATGATGACTGTTATATTGATGATGTTATGGATAAATATATGGAAATAAGAACATACGAAAGAAAACAATTAGATATTAAATTATTAAATGAAATGGTTGAAGAAGACCCTGAAAACCCACGTCATTTCTATTATCTCGCTAATACTTATAAATTATTAGAAGATTATGAAAAAACAGAAGAGAACTATCTTAAAAGAATTAATCATAAAAACCCTGGTTTTAAAAGTGAATTAATAGATGCCTGTTTCGAATTAGCACGGCTTTATAATTTTACTATGAATAAACCATGGGATTTATGTTTGAAATATTATAATATGGCGCATGAATTAGATCCAGAACGTCCAGATTCATTATATTTTATAGGTATTCATCACTATTTAGGTGGCGAATTAGATATTGCTTTCGAATATTTCAAAAAAGCATTTAATATAGGCGTTCCATTAGATAAACAATATAGTGTTAAACCAACATTATCACTCATTTATTTACCATTCTTTTTAGCTCAATTATCTTATAAATTTAAAGATTATGAGTTAGGATTAAAATCAACAGTTTTATATTTAAATAATCATTATTCATCTAATAGCAAAGAAACACAATTATATTATAAACCAATAGTTGAGTGGAATACAATTTTTAATAAAATGATATTAATGCCTAAAATAAACCTTCGGAGTAAGCCAATGGTTTCAAATAATAAAATATTAATATTTATAGCAGACGGTGGTTATAAACCATGGTGTGGAGAAGATATATTTAAAGAAGGCGTTGGTGGTTCAGAAACTCATGTTATTGAAATGTCTAGATATATTAAAAAAAATAATCCAGATATGGAAGTACTAGTATTTTGTAAAACACCTACGAATTATAGTGAATTTGAAGGAGTTAAATACCTTCCATTAAGTGAAGTTTATAAAGTAATAACTACATATTATATTGATACTTGTATTATTAGCAGATATAGTGAGTATGCGGCAGCAGCCATTAATAGTTATGTTCAAAATATATATTTATTTGCTCATGATTTGACATTATCTTGTAATATTATCCCTATTTCTTCAAAAATTAAAAAAATATTTACATTAACTGAATGGCATAAAAAATATTATGATGAAATATGTCCAGAATTTAAACAATTTACTACTCCTCTTGGATATGGTATTAATCATATTGAGCTTAAGAAAAAACAACCATTTAAATTTATCTTTTCTTCATTTGCGAATAGAGGACTACTTGTAGTATTAATGATGTGGAAAGATATATTAAACATGTATCCTCTCGCTGAATTACATACATATTGTGATTTAGAAAATGAATGGTTAAATGCTAATTATGGAGATGTTGTTATGAAAATTAAATCTCTTTTACCAATGAAAAATGTTTTCATGCATGGATGGGTAAGTAAGAAAACACTTGCTGAATCTTGGAGTACTTCTCATATTTGGTTATATCCCTGTACATTTATGGAAACATTCTGTTTAACTGCATTCGAAGCAGCTATTTCTAAAACATTGGTTATTCATAATAATTTAGCTGCATTGGAAAATACTGCAGGAGACCGCGGTATAATTATTGAAGGCGACCCATATAGCGTTGAATGGAGAAATAAAGCATTAGATGTATTAAGAGATTTACCATTAATGGATACAGTATCTTTAATTAATAAAAATTATGATTATGTAAAAGATATAAGCTGGGATAAACAGTCAAAAGTATTAATGGAAATAATCAATAATACTAATACTGGATGTAAAGAAACATTTATTAATACATATAATTTACTAAATTAAATATTATTAATATTATTAATATTGAATCCAACCGAAGGTTATCATAACACAATTATGCTGATAATACAGTACAATAAACAGCAGTTATGTCATCTGTCTCATTATCATTTCTTAAATATAAATTAGTAAAAGGTGCTAGATTAATAAAAGTAGATGCTGTTCTTATTGTACTATTACTATTTAATATATTTGGAAATAAACTTGTTATATACAAATTATTATTATTAATCTTTGTCCAAATACTAATAGATGAACTGAATGATATATTTTCATCTTGATAACTAATAAAAGATTTACTATTAAAATTCTCAGCAGTTAAAGTAAAATTAGATGTTTGAAAAGAATCAGCAGTAATGGTTATATTATTCGCCATATTTCCATATTCACCTATTCTAACTATTCCTGTATTTTCCTCTATTTTATTCAAAGTAGATTGAATATTATTTGTAGTAGTAACTAAAATAGGTATATTAGTTTCTAAATTAGAATGAGTACTATCTATATTCCCATCAATATTATTTAATTTATTATAAATATTTGACGATTTATCATTTAAATTTGTAATATTTGAATTAATATCAGTTAATCTATTATATAATGCCATTAATATTAATTATATTATTATTAATATATTTTAGTTCTGTTTATATCAAAAGTTAAAATAGGAAAATTTATATAATTCTTAATATCATTTACTAATTGTCTTATATAAAACCCAGTTGAAACATTAATTGTTATTGGTAAAGAATATAATATACTAATATTTGACAATTTATTATATTGATTAATAATATCTTCTTGTCTAAATTTTCCATCTAAACTATTTATATTATTTATAATATTATTAACCCAGTTAGTATAATCGTAACATTTAATTTCATCATAATTAATACTAAATATTTCTACTTCATGAAATTGCTCCTCAATATTATTATGATTCTTCCATAATGGTTCTCCATTAACTCTTTTTGAACTAAAGTTATGAAATTTTTGTTGAAATTTCCCAACTTTAATATATTCTTTTATTTTACTAATTAATATATCATAATTAACTAGAGCTATATTAATATTATTAATCATTCCTAATGGATCGTCTGTATCTGTTGATAAACCAAAAATAATCTCAAATTTATATTCTTTATTATGAGTTAAATATTTTGGCATATCTTTACATTCATCATCTACTAATAATAATAATTGCCCACGAGCCATTGGATCTAAACGGCCACAATAACAACATTTTGAAATATTATTCTCTGTCTTAAATAAATTAATAGTTTGACCCATTGTTAAACCTGGTTTTTTATAATATGTGGTAGGCATTAATAATAATGTTGTTTATTGCTTTAGAATATTTTTAACGGCTTCCTGTGTTGATTTTGGATACAATTATTATATTCTATATAATGAAGATAATAAATATTGATTTATTTATTATCAAAGGTTTAAAACAATAAATGTAATTATAATAAATGTCAAATATAACTATTCCTAATGATATTAATGATTTAATCTATTTACTTCAAACTAATTATATTCCTTATAATAAAAAAAACATAAAAGAAAACATTGTTATTATCCCAGGATGTTTAATTAAAGTTAAAAATTTTCAAACAATTAAAAATAATTATGATATTGAACAATTTGCAAAACAAATTCATAATATTAATAATATTAATATTAATGATGTTATTTATATTTATATGACAGGATTAACTTATGAAAACCAGACAGACTATGCATCATTTTATATTAAATTTTATACTAAAGTTGATAATAATAAAGTCAGAATTGTTAATAATATTGGAGATATTATTGTTGGACAATTTAATTATATTATTAAATCAACTGGAGCAATTTGGACATTTGTCACCAATTATAATTATTTCTTTCCAATTTTTCAGAATTTTAAAATATTATGTCATATTGATACTTATAAAAGAGCAATTGCAATTATGAATGATGAAGAATTAGCTCTATTGCACACTTATAATATGGAACTTATAGATAATTATGAGAATTATAATAGTGTATGTGTAATTACGCAAAATACATTTCAAGAACGTTCTGTATTTACCTATGTAATTAAATATGTTCCATTAAATGGAGGTAATCGTTCCCCATGTAGATTAGTAGAGGATGTTACTATTATTTGTCCTTATTGTAATAATATTGCATATATTGATAATATTAATAATAATATAAATATTAGAAAACATAAATGTTTTATTGGTTAATAAATATTAGGAAACATAAATGTTTTATTGGTTAATAAATATAAATAAATATTAATTTAATAAATAATGTCAAATTATTTTTGTTTTTATAATAATAATTCTATTAATATTTATAATATCGATAATAATAAATTATTAAATTATAATGATAATGTTAATTCATTTTGTTACAATAATAAATATTTAATTTATTCTAATTGTAATGTTTTATTTATTATGGATATTAAAAAAATTACTGTAATAAAAATGATTTACATAAATAATAATGAAGATATTAATTATGATCATTATTATACAAATGATATAGTAATTATTAATAATTATGTTGTTATTAGAGTAAATTATTCAAATTATTATTTAGATAAACAAGGACTATTTTATATAAAAAGTGTTATGATGACTTTTAATATTGATACTTTAGAACAATTATATATTACAGATTCTTTTGATGCATATAATATGATTGCATCAGATACCAAAATAATTGGGAGACATTTAAATAAAATAATAATATTTAACGAAAAATTAGAAATTCTATCAGAAATAAATTCATCACAGAATTATAATATACAAAAAGTTTTTGGTAATGATAATATATTATTAACAGATGAAAAAAGTATAATATCTCCTGATAATAAATATATTGTCATATTTAAAACAGAAGGTTATAATATTAATAATCGGGCTATAATTTGGAATATAGATAGAACTATATTATATGAAATAATTGAATTAAGTATTAATATTAATAATATTAATAATATTATAATAACAAATGATTATAGAATAATATATAGTACAGATAAAATTAATATAATAAAAACATCATTATATTATAATTTAATAAATATTATTAGAAATGAATTATATAATTACTTACCTATTGAAATAATTGATAATGTATTTAATTATTTATAAGATAAAAAAAATGAAATATTAATAATTAAAAATTAATTATTATTAATATTAAAAATGAATGCCATCCATCAGTTAAAATTAAATATAGATAACAATGTAGATTGTGAAGATTTAATTAAAGAATGTATTATTAAATATAGTGACTCTCAACAGAATAAGCGGGGTTTAATGACTTTAATTATTAGGTATAATATTTTGAAGGATAATTTTGAAGAGTTAAAAGAACTATTATATAAAGATGATTTAATGCAACGCGATTATTTAACATTTATTGATTATTTTGAATCAAAAGAAAATAGTATTAGTACAATTTATATCAAATATGCGTATAGTAAAATAGAAGAATTATTACCAAAAGATATTGATTTGATGATTAGTAAAAATTGGACAGATTTAATTAAAAAGTTTGATGGTTTCACTGTTGTATCAACATTAGATAGTAATATAGATAGTACTATAGTTCAAGAGTTAATTCCGCTTAAAAAATATACATTTGATGTATCAGTTATGCGGGATAAATATATTAATAGGATTAAAAATAAAGAAGAACTTGACAAGCAATTAAAAAATGTAGATGTATTGATAGATGGTGCAAATATGGGACATATTAAAACAAAAGGAAATAATTTTGATTTTAGTATTCTACGACAATTAATTAATAAATTTGAGCGCATGAATAAACGTCCTAAAATTATTCTTCATCAACGTCATATTATTAAAGATAAATTTGTAGAAAAATATATTATTCGAACACCAATGTATAGAAATGATGATGATTATATGATTTATGGAATGCTTGTAAATAATATAATGGTTCTATCAAATGATATGTTTAGGGACCATTTAAAAAATATGGATGGATACACAAAATGCTATGTATCATCTATGACTATGAAATTTGTTAAAAATGAAATAATTATACCAAAGTATAGTTATTGCATTCAAGTAATTAAAACAGGTGATAGTGATGATATTTATATTCCTTGTAAGAATGGATTTTATAAAATGTGTATAAATAGTTAAGATAAGTCCCAATTATTACTAGCACCTTTAATTTTTAAAACTGATTTTCCTTTCATTTCGTTTAAAAAATCACCTATAGGTTTAGATACACTTACATTATGAGTTTCCTTTCCAAGTGCAGTCCCTTTTTCTTTAAGATCTTTTAAAAGTGTATTATTAAAAAAGAATGATACTTCTGGACTTTTTCTTTCAGCATATTCTGCCAATAAAGCTAAATTTTCATCATCACATAAACGTGCAACACCTTGAAATGCTTCAGGACTATTTACTTTAATACATTTTGCACCACCTGCTTTTTGACTACGTTTGGATGAACGCTTTGATGATTTAGAGCTACGTTTTGACATTCTACGACGGCTGGATTTTTTGTTTGATTTAGATGTACGGCGTTTAGAGCCACCTTTCATAGCCTTACGGCTTGAACGACGGGAACTGCGTTTAGATGAACGTTTAGACGAACGTTTAACTGGCATATATAATAATTTTAGATTTAATTTTTAGATTTAATTTTTAGATTATTATGATTAAACAGCTATTCTAATTAGAGAAGATAATATGTGTTATGTGCAATTCAAAATTAATATTATTAATTTTGAATTATCGCTAACATCTTTGGGTCTGCAATTATATTCGCGAAGCGAATGTAATTAACAATTTTGAATTGCACACTACCCATATAACTCCATATAACAAAAAATATATTATAGTTTTTGAATTTGAATATGTTTAATAGCGTCAATTGTATCCTTATTAACTTCTACTGTATCAAACATTGAAATATTTGTTTCTAATTTTGCTACTTTTTCGGCAGATTCCTTTAGTTTAGGTATAGTAGGAACCCCTGCAGCATTTTGGTCTAAAAATTTTTTTGATTTATCAATATCCTTTTGTAATAAAGTTACTGTATTACTTGGATTTGCCATATCTTTTACAAGTAATTGGCCATTTTTACCACCTTTTTGATTACGTTTACGACGTGATGTTTTACGTTTAGCACCTCCTTTAATTTTCTTAGAACCTCTGGATTTACTATTCTTGCGAATTGTTTTAGATGCGCGTTTAGATGCGCGTTTAGATGCGCGTTTAGATGAGCGTTTAGATGAACGTTTAGACGAACGTTTAACTGGCATATATAATGATTTTAGATTTAATATATAGATTTAATATTATAAAATCTATATATTAAATTTAAAAATTATCACTTAGGATGTTTAACGGCGATATAATGTAAGTTGGTTATTATCTTTCATCGAATTTAATGCTGTTATAACAGAATCAGGTATTACAATAGGTAATCCTCCTTGTGTGCTACTTAAATGTCTACGTAATTGATCTTCTCCTCCAAATTGAGTATACTCTTGTTGATTAAATCCAGCTGCTTCTGCAATTCTTGACATTTTGTTTGAAGCAAAATCTTCTCCACATAATGCAATTGGTTCTTTCACTGTTTTACCTGTAAATATTCCATTAAGGCTACATACTCCATTACCAGTTGGTATTGGTTTTGTCGCTGTTGCTCCTTTAAATATTCCACTAAGGCTGCGTGCTTTACCGCCTTTTTGACTGCGTTTTGATTTTCTTGATGTTTTACGATTTTTTTTAGATGAACGTTTAGAACCACCTTTTTGACCTCCTTTCTTGCTATGTTTTGTTTTGCGACTATTCTTGCGAATTTTATTTGATGAGCGTTTAGACATGCGTTTAACCGGCATATATAATTATTAGATAAAATAATTTAAATTATTTTATCTAAGGATTATTATATGTCTTTTATATTCAATCCAACTGTACTTGCTGAAAATCAATTAAGTTCTTCTAAAGTAGATTTTGTAAATAAATATGGAGATTTATCAGTAAAATATGATAGATTAACTGCTATTGGAGAACAAAAAAATATATTATTTTATTTTTTACCTGTCATATTATTAATTTTAATGATTATATTCTTTGCTAAATCAACACAAAAAGTAGATGCAAATAATGAACCAATAGAAAGAACAAATGGTGAAAAAATATTAAGAACATTAGCATGGATATCTTTAGGATTATTAATATTAACTACTGGATATAGTGGTTATATGTATTTTATGTTATATTTACCCCAATATAATATGTGGTTTAGTGAATTACCAATAGACGCAAAGAAACAATTGAATTTAATTAGTACATTAAATACAATTGTAAGTACAACAAATAATAGAACAAATCAAAGACTTAGATCAGGAAGTCCTGGTTTAATCAATATTGGATTCTAAAACCATGTACTACCTTGTACATAACTTGTAAGAAATTCTTTGACTTTATCTCTTAATCCAGATACATTAGGAATATATAAAGGTCCTCCATTACCATCTTTACCTTCTGCTATTTTTGCAAATAAAAGGGCTTTATTAATTTTTTTATTATCTGATGATAATAAACCAGCTTGTTTTAAAGTATCTGTGCCTTTTCCAGGAGGAATGCCTTTTTCTACATCTAATATTTCAAATATCATTCTACTAATTGCCAGTCCTCTTTCTTTACCTCCACATAAATTTTGGTTCCAATAATCATTGCTATTAATTAAATTTGCAACTGTTGCTAATCCTTGTGGTTTTTTTTCCACATGAGCTTCTCTAAATGCTTTCCAGGTGTCATTTGTGAAAGGAGAACCTCCTATTATTTTATTATATTTAGATATTTTACGTTTTGTTTTACGTGTTGTTTTACGGGTTGTTTTACGTGTTGTTTTACGGGTTGTTTTACGTGTTGTTTTACGTGTTGTTTTACGTGTTGTTTTACGTGTTGTTTTACGTGTTGTTTTACGTGTTGTTTTACTATTTTTTTTAATAATAGTAGACCGCATATATATATATATATATATATTATTAATTATAATCCAAGCATTTCTTTATCAACACCACCACCTTCCATCATTATTGGGTCTGGAAAAATTATTGCCCTACGTGGTAATAATTTTCTACCAGTAAATTTTTTTCCGCGCGAAGCGCTAGCTTTTTTAGATAATCTTTTCCCGTGTTTTGCACTAGATTTTTTAGATAATCTTTTCCCATGTTTTGCACTAGATTTTTTAGATAATCTTTTAGATAATCTTTTAGATACTTTACGATTATATCTAGTTTTACTTTTGGTATTACGACGAGACACTTTACGTGGCATATATAATTATTAATATAATAATTATATAATTATAATAATTATAATTATAATTATTTATTTACTTACGTGATGATTTGCGGCTGCGTTTTGAACGACGTTTTGCACCACCTGTTAAATATTTATTTGTTTTGTTGGCTTCATAATATCTAAGTTGTGCTTTTTCTCTTAAACGTTTCATAGCTTCTTCATCAAATGCAAGTGCTTTTAATGCAACACCTCCTTCTCTTACTTTTAAAGGATCAGACATTTCTGCAGCAAACGTGTCTTCTTTGCCTGGTTGTTTATATTTTAAGCAATAATTATAGGATTTAGTGTTACCGTTGGCATCATAATCTTGTAAATCAATTGCTGTTTGTCCTAATAAATGGGCATTTTTAATTCTAACTGGTTCCCCTCTAAATCTTCCAAAAGAACCATCTGGGCGTTGTCCAGCATTTGTTCCTAAGCATCTTGTCATGCTGTCATGAACACCACATGGCTTATCATTTGCTTTTTTAACACTTGCAACACATTTTGCCATTTTTTCTTTTTCTTCTGGTTTAATTAATTCAAGTGGTAAATCTTCAACTGTATATTGTTTTCCTGTTTTGGGATTAATAACTGCTGGATTACCAACATTTGATAATTTAAGATTGCATGGATGGTTTGGATCTTCTAAAGCTTCTTTTAAAGCTGTTCTTCTTTTAAGATCATCTTCATCAGTAGCGCATTTTTGTTGATAATTAATAGGGCCTAAAAAAGGATCATTTGTATTAAATTGGTTTCCTCCAGACATTTTAATTTTTCTTGATTTGCTACCTTTACGGCTAGCTTTACGGCTAGCTTTACGGCTAGCTTTACGGCTGCCTTTACGGCTTGTCTTTCTTGATTTAGCACCACCGCTCATTTTAGATTTGCTTGATTTACGTTTTGTTGAACGTACTTTGTACGATTTTTTACTTTTGGAGTATTTTTTACTAACCATTATATAATTATAATAGATTATAATTATATAATTATTATAATAAAATTATTATAATAAAATTATTAATATTTAGAACTACGCTTTGTCTTTCTGCTTGTTTTCTTTGAACGACGTTTAGAACCTCCTTTTAAACTATTTTTTTTATATTTTTTAGATATTTTTTTGCTGGATTTTCTAGATTTATATTTACCACGTTCTGACATATAATCAGCAACAAATTTAAGTTCTTTCATTTTCTTAACCATTTTTTCTAATTCTGAGAGTGACATTTCAGAGTCATCAGTTTTATCATCGATTTTTTGACGAACAGAGAATTTATCTTCACCTGCTATTTGTCTAACAGTGATACTGTGGAATTTATCTTCACCTACTTTTGATAAATAGTGAAATGATAAACCTTTTTCACCATCAATTATATCTTCTTTAATTACATGTTTTACACCATTTAATTTGTATGTATCATTTCTTTCACGACGAAATACTATAGTACTCATATAATATACTTTACATAATATTATTATAATTATTTTTCTAGATTAAATATATAATGAGAACTCCTATAGATATTTATATTTTTATAGCTATAATGATTAAAGCTGCATTAGGAATATTTTTCCCTATATCTGGTTTAAAAACAATGTTAATTGATGTTGGAACAGGTGTAGGTGCATTAGCTTTTGCAAATTTTATGCATCATTTAAATGATGATTGTAAAAATGAATCAACTTCAACGCCTGGTAGAATGTTAAAATCAACAACTGATGCTTTTGCTCAACATTTTGGAGGTATGTTATTTACATTATTAGTTGTTATATTACCATTCTTTAGAATGCCTTTAATGGCAGTATCTAATATCCCTGGAGCCACATTAATATTAGAAGCTGCTGTTTGGGGCATAGGTGTAATATTTACTACTATTATACTTAACTTAGCTGATTCTGCATCTAAAAGCAAAAAAGAAATATGTTCAGGAACAACAAGTGTTTCTAGAATAATGATAAGTTTTATTGTTTTAGGATTAGCAATAGTATATCAATTCTTTACTTTGTAAATAAATTAATGTTATGATTAAAAAATAAATAAAATTATTTATTTTTTGTTTTGTTTTGTTTTGTGGGAAAATGGATGGAATGGATGGAATGATGGAATGATGGGATGGATGGGATGGATGGATGGGATGGATGGGGGACGGACAGAATGGAGAAAAAGAAACACAGGAACATAAAAGGCGAAAACGAAAGCAGGACGAGATAGTGATTTACGACCAATCAACTACCTGGTCACGCCATGCGTCTTCGTTGTCGAATGAATCGACTTCACCGCATAAGGCGCACCGCCCATGGGTGAATTGGCAGACGTGTTCTGCCGCTTCGTCTGCCTCGGCGCGAGATGCCTTGACATGATGCTTGCCGCCAAGACTCCAGGCACGGCGTTCCAGCTCACGTTGCTTCCTGTCGGCTTCATCGCGCATAAGCGCTGCGGCAGACGGCGCCGCAGAAGCAGGGACAACGTAAGGAACATACGCCTTGCCAGTAGTCGGGAGAGCAGCAACACCGCTGCTGTGCGACGACGACCCGCTGACATGCGGATACGAAGCATCGGTCTTGACCAGGCCGGCCTGCTGACGAGCAACAGCCTGTCGCGCTTGCAAATCGTTCGCCTTGCGCAGACCAGTGCGCTCGGTCATGACATCGGAGCGTGTAAGCAGTTTGTCGAGTTGCGTTGCACTTTCACCAGAGAGGCGAGGGTTATGAGTGACCATATGCGTACGGCCGTTGATAACCAGTGCTTGCGAGTTCTCGGCAACCGAAACACCGTTCAAGACAGATGCCAAGACGAGCCCGGACGACTGAGCAGCCGCAGACTGAGCAGCGCCCAAGGCGAGTGGCGCACTGCCGCCCAGAGCGAGCGGCGCACTGCCGCCCAATGCAAGACTTTCGGCCAGCATGCGTTTAGCGACATAGACCTTCTCGAAAGCGACACCCGGCCCGGGCAAAGCTTCCGAATTGACGGCGGCAGTGTGAGGCTCGGCGCGCGCCACGCACTCAATGCCGTTATCACGAGCAGATGCTGCGGCACCGCGAACGTCAGACGACCACCAGGCGAGCTCTTTGTAACCATACTTGGCCACGATACAGCTGCCTCCGCGCGGAGCAACCTTCAGCCACTCTGTCGTGATGGCCTTGAACTTGCTCTTGCACCGATGAAGCTCCTTGTAGGCGTTCGAAAGGGTGATGAACAAGTCGCTGTCCTCCACGCTCTCGACACGGTTGAGAGCACGTTGCTGCAGTTCGATCTCTGCCTCAAGACGTGCAATCTCCTTCTCGTGTTTCGAGGTCACATGCTCGATGAGACGGGAAGAGAGAGGCTCGACAACGCGGAGGGTGGTGAGAAAATCCTTCACGTCACGCTTGCGTCCATTCATTTCAGCCCGCCGTGCGTTGATAGTGTCAACGGACGACGAATTTACATGATGGGAACGCGGCATGCCGCTCGCACGGATGTACTTCTCGTGCGTCTTGATAGTCTCGGCAGGGGACAGGTTCTGGGCATCGCAAATGTTCTGGTAGAACTTCTTCAGCTCTTGAAGAAGACCAGTACGCTTCGACACCAGACGACGAACTTCGACCACACCTTCAATCTCCATGCGACGACCCGTCGCACTGAGGATTTCGGTATCAAGAAGCTTGATCCTTTCGATGAGAGCCTTGTGGTCGAGAGCACACAGCTTTTTGAACTCAGCAAAAGAATCCTTGCACTTCTTGAGGTCGTACAAAAGCGTGCCGATGCGTTCGGCAGCCCCGTGAGTCTCCTTGCAATTGGCCATGAACGCCTGGTACTCCTGCATATCAAGACGCGACTCGTTCAAGATACGGAGAAGGTTTGCCAAAGCGGTGCGATGCGTGTCCATGATGGCATTGCGCTCAGCCGAGAGCTTCGCATACTCGATGTCCAGATACATGGCGAGGGCGAAGGAAGGGTCGAGGACCGCCTGTGAGAGATGACGCGTTGTCTCCTCCAGCTGTACATCAACCTGCTCGAGTTCAAAGGGAGAGGGCCGTTGTACGCCAAACAGGTCTCGCCTCTTGCGACGCAAAGCATCGATGTGCTTCTGGTAGTACTCGACCATCTTGCCCTGGATCTCGTTTGCGTTAAACTTCGTCTTGTGAATGCCAAAGAAAGCATCCAGGTTGAGCAAAGTCATGTCCGGCTCAGAGCCAGACAACCGGCCGCAAATCGAGTGACTGCCGTGGTCGCATCCGTAGTGACCAGCCATGCAGTACTCGTCGAGAGAGAACTCGTCCTGGACAAGCTTCTTGTACCGTTCCGGAAGCACGCGAATCTGCTTCAGCACGTCAGGCGACATCATCGACTGCATCGCCATCTCGTGATGCGGAAACTGCCGATTCTTAGGGCACTGGTTGTAACCCCAAACAAGCGCCTTGATGATATCGGCAATCGGGAGACCACACCGCGAGTCGCGCAGAATTTCGCCCTGCTCGCCGGGCACGGCGGACTTGGCCTGCATGTCGAGCAGAATGACCTTGCCCGTAAAGTCGTACTCCGTGTAACTAGCACGAGCCTTCGCAAGATCAGCGTCTGTCAGAAACTTGCGAAGGTTGCCGTGGAGAGTCAGCAGATGAGTCAGGTACGTCTTCTCAAGACCGCGCGCAGGGTCTGTCCGGGGGTTGGCACGCTCAAACACCATGCGTGACAAAAGGTTATCGTCGATGTAAATGCCGTACGGCTTCGACGGGTTGCCCTTCGGATTCTTCTGCGCGTACTTGTTGAGACAGTCGAATACTGCGTTGACGAGTTCGATGATGTCGTCGCGGACGAAATGTGTAACAAGAGCCTCGACGACCTGCTGCATGTCAATCATCTGCTTCGACAAAAGGATATTCACAACCATATTCATAAAGTTGGAAAAGTCCGGTCGAAGCTCATCGGCACCGTGAGCAAACGCGCAATCATCGAAGGGACACGACTCGTACAGGAGCCAGTGAGAGCAAAGATGCGTCTTCGCCTTGTTGGTCATCGCACTACCGGTGTTGCCAGACACAATGTTCTTCCACTGACGCTCGAGTAGGAAGTAGCGGTCTGACATCAGCAAATTGATGACCTCATCGTTGAGGGCAACAAGGTAGTCGCGCATAGACTCGAAACTCGTCAGCGCCTCGACGTTGCTAGCAACCTGGCGCGCATCACGCGCCTCTGACTGCTTGGACTGCTTGGGCATCGGAGCAGACGTCTCGGTGCGGGCAAACGCAAGAGCGAGCTTCGCGGTAATGTTCTCCGGAACCTTGGTCGCATCCAGGACATCCATGCAGAAGTTCGTGGCAGTGGCAATCTCGTGACGAGCCTTGTGCTGAAGAGCAAGAGTGCTCTCCGAGCGGTGCTCGCCGACAATAGCCAGCTGGTTGTCCAGGACAGTGTCATCGCCAGCGTCACGCTCTGGCAGCGATGTCACCGTCTGGGGGGCAGCAGCCTGCTCATCAACACTCTCCGTCTCCTCGTCAGCGTCATCGTCGGTGTCGCTGGCTAGAAGGCTGAAAGGGTTGTCCTTGAGCGTCTGCTTGAAAGGGGTGTCTTGGGGACGCTGATGAACGGCGTTCTCAGGGATACCGCGGTACTCGTCGGTCGAGTCAGCGGCTGAGTCGTCATCGTCGTCGTCCTGCATCATCTCGTCATCGACACTGCGAAGTGCCGCCGAAGTCGAGTCAGCGACGACATCCTCAATGTCGCCGAGAAATGGTGCGGGAGTGTCGGGGCGCAGCGGCTGGGGTTCGGTTCCAGTGGTCATCAAGGTGTCCTTAGGAAACGCGAGCTCAAGCTGCTGAAAGTATTCTGCCAACAGCGCGTCGGCAAAAGACTGGTGGGTCATGGGCGGGTCACTCTTGCCGTATTTAGCCTCCATGTTCATGTGCTGGATATGCACACGCTCACAGGGCTTAGCGACGAGACCACGAGCCTTCAGCTTCTTCTCATGTGCAACCGGGTCACAGACCTCCCCGATCAACGTGCGAAAGCACAGCTCCTGGATGTTTTTGAAGACAAACCAGTCACCGTTTGGCCAGCTGATGGCCATGTAGCTACCAAGACCAGCGTTGAAAAGCGCCGGCATAAGGTACTTTGAGCGCGTCGCCCGAGAGGAAACCTCAAGGACAACGGACTCGGTGGATTTGACGGCCGAAACCGCCTCCTCCGAAAAAAACAGGTTGGACACGATAGTGCCCGAGGTGTAGTCGTCAGACTGTTCCATGGTGAGTGAAGTGGGGTGAGACGATTTGGTCAACGGCGAAGCGGTTTTCGCCGGAGATTGCAGACTCGTGTCTGCCGCAGAAGTTTTAATAATGGTACCAGCCTTGGTCGCCATAAAACAATAGGCTTTTGATTATGGCGCATACAAAGTCACAATTTTTCAATTTTTTTCTATATATGTTGATTTTGACTATAAGAGTACCTATAGGTAATCTTATATAAATCAACATATTAACCATTAATATCTATACATATTACGAGCTCTAATAACCACCCAGCCATAGACATCATTATCCTTTAATACATTAAGCAATTCATGGACTCTTTCCCTATTTTCAGCACTTTTCATCTGATTTGTAAGGTAATATAATTCACGGATTTCATCATCTACTGGGGTATTAAATAAGGTATAATCATATATACCATCATTAATATAATATGAATTCTTGTTTAAAAAGTTTAATTTATGCCATAAATTCTCTGGTAATTGGGCTAAATTAACCTTAAAATGATATGATCCACTAACTCTAGTATTATGTTCTCCGTTTTCATCCTTTGTTGTTTTAAAATAACTTCTACATGAAGGATGGGATAACAACCATCCATCTGCTAGCTCATTTTGAGTAATCATAGGAATTGTATATGAATTATAAGATTTCACAGCTCTATATTTTGGAAAAATACCATAACAACCATTATTTAATTTAGATTCATATGGATCTTCTGGACCTACTGGAATTTCTACATTAAATGAACCATATCTTGTAGTCATAATATATACAATACATTAAACTATTTTTTTAAATATCTTTAATCATTTAGAATATTATAATTAATAAATATGATATCATTTTCATCATTTAATGTTATTAATAAATTTTCATTTTTATATAAAAATTTTTTTATATAATCTTCATAATTAATATTTTTTTTAATTACAAGTATCTTATTACTACCATTTGTTTTATTTAAAAAACATACTGAAATTTTAATTTTTTTTATATTATTTTTAACTTGTATTAATTCTCCACTATTTAAATCACTTATTAATCTTTTTTTTATAATACTATAATCATTATATGTAATTTTCAACTCAAATATATATATATTATTTTTATCCTGTCCAGTTGAATAACAATATTCACTCATTATTAATATTATATATTTAATAATTAGGTGGTGTAAAAAACATTCTTGGATTATTACAAGGTAAATATATACAACAATTAGCATTATTGTCATAATTTTTACTAATTTCTATAAAAATATTACAATCTTTATAAATATAAGAAGATAAAGACGAGTTAAACTCATTTCTAATTAAAATAGGTTTTTTGCATATAATTGATAATTCATAATATTTAATGTTATAATAATCAATATTATGTCTAAAAGTAAATATATTTATATATTTTTCGCCACTAGTATCTTCAAATTTTATAAATGAACCATCTTTCAAATATAATTCTAATATATAAACATAATTATCAAAATTATCAAAATTATCATTATCGTTGCCTTTGGTCATAAATATATGTATTGGTATAGAATTAGGTGTATCACACATCTAATATATAAATATAATAAATAATAGTATAAACGTACAATTATAATAATTATAATAATAATTATAATAATAATTATGATAATTTGTCATATAGTTGGAATACCTAATTTATTAAAAAATGATTTTATTAATAAAACACAAAGTATGAAATATAATATAATTGATTTGGACGAAATATCTAATAATATTTTAAATAATTCAACTATGGAACAAATGTTCAAACAATATCAACATTTTAAAGAAAATAAAAATGATAAATATAAAGATATTGATAAAAAAATGTCATTATATTGGGAAAAAACTATGATTGAAACAATACACTATAATGTTAATAAAGATAAGAAAAATATTGTTATTGGTTACAGTCATCATTATAGAAATATTAATAAAAGAATAAATATACCTCAAACTAGTCCATATTCAAAATTTATTATAAAAATTAATAAATATGATATACGTAATATTATTACTTATAATTTAGACAAGCATAGAAATGATATTATCAATGGAATTTATCCGTTAGAAAACATTGATTATGATTATATTAACACTAATAGACAAAAAATAGATTTAATTTATGAAAAAAATGGTTATCTTCCTAAAACATTAGACATATTATATACTATTTTAGATTTAACTACAAAAAGTACTGATATTGATTCTTTATGGATATCGACAAAAGAACCTTATAATGTTGGATCTAAAATATATCCAAATAATAAAAATGGTAATAAATTATTTGCTTTTAGTGATAAATTAATGGCATTATTAAGTAGTTTTCATTTTAGTGATGATGAATTAGAAAAGAGTTTTGATAATATTACTAATACTCTTAAAGTAAAACCTAAAAAAGAAGGAATCTTAGAAAGAATGAATGAAAAAAGATATTTATTAATTGTTGATAAATCTACATTTATTCCTCATGAAAAAGGTAATAATGTAAAATTCTTTTCTCAAGAACCAGTTAATATATTAGAAATTATTAAAGTAAATAATGTTTATAAGGACTACTTTTATGCATAGCATAATATAATTAGTTTAAAACAAAGTTTATTTATATATATATATTTATTATATGGAAGAAGGAAAACTTAAATTTGAAAATACAGAACCATTTACAGCACTTGTTATCACACCTAATAAAATAGAAGAACGTAATTGGGCGTCGGATACTTATTTACAAGATTTAACAAATGATAGTTTTTGCAGGTATGTAAAAGTAAATCCATCAACTGAAGATTATTTAAACTTTTTAGAAGAATCATTAGATTTGAAAGGTTTTAGAGAATATAATAATACAGAAGAACCATATATTAAAATGCAAGTAATTCATGAATCACAAAATTATGTATATGAAATTATGTATTTTGATATGGAACAAGGACCTGGTAGATTATTAAATGAATTTGCAACATTATTAAATATTAATAATGATAAAATTATTGGTAATGCAATAGTTACTCGGTCATATGTATCAAGTATTGATGAAAAAATGCATTTAGATAATATAACTCCTGAAATTATTCAACAAATGTTATTTAAACGTGCTAATACAACAGTAGTATTATATGATTCTGATGATGAGACTTATAAAGAAACTTTAGTAATGGGTTCTATGGATGATTACGCAGAAATTTTTTTTGATGAAAAGAAATTTCAAATAAAGAAATTAGAATTACCATTTTTAAAACATAATGTTAATATTTGGTATACAGAAGATACATATGGTAATTTAGATGTTTGTGGTAATTTATTACCTGAAACATGTCGTGTAGATAAGATGATAGTCTTTTCATATTGGTCAGATGATATAAGAGATTCATTTTCATTAGAAGAATTTACAAAAATAGTTTATTTATCTAAAAAATTAACAGAATATACAACACCATATGAATATACAACAGAAGAAAAAGACGAATTAGGTAGAAATATTATTAAGAATAAATATAGAGTTTTAAATCAAATTTATGAAAAAAATTGATTGGAATATAGAAAAACATTTTAATATTTTTCTATATAACAAAAGGTTATTAACCTATGGTTATAACCATAGGTTATTAACACCATAAAAATAAATAATATAATATATTATAATAAATGTCTCTATCATATAATCCTAATGTTGATATTTCATACCATCAACAATACGATCAATCTCCTAATGCAATGAATTTCCCAAGAGATGGTAATTTTAAACCCGAACCAATGATGAATCAATATCAAGCACCTATGATGCAACAACCAATGATGAATCAATATCAGCAACCAATGATGCAACAATTTCAACCTATGATGCAACAACAAGTTATGCCACAAATGTATAATCCAAATGTAGTTATTCCTAAACAAAATAAAAGAGTTAAAGAAAAATTTACAGAACCAGTTGAAAAACCAAATAAAATAAATTGGGCTGTTGTATTAAAAAAAATAGTAATTTATACAATGCTATTTTTAATAATGAGTCATGTTAAAATGAATGATTTAATATTTAAAATATTACCAATATTAGAAATGCATGAAATTATTCTAATGATATTAAAAGGCTTTCTAATGTCATTAGTTGTAATAATTATACAAATATTCTTATAATTTCATAATGTAAGTTAAAACATAAAATGGTGGCATATTTTCATGTGGAGTAGTTGTATATTGAGCTGGATCTTTATAATCTTGATCAGCTCCATCAAATTTAGTTCCAGTATTTGGTTTTAACTTACCACCTTCATTTCCAGTAGTTTGAGGAAAAACGCCTGGATTAGTATAACTACTCCAAGTCAAACTATTACCAGTTACTGCATTAATAGAAGACCAGCCTGCATTACCATAACATCCTGAGCCTTTACAACCTATATATTGCCAGTTCATTCTATGATTATGAGAAGGTAATTCTGGAATAGATAATACGTGTTTTTCTTCACCACCAATCTCATTAATATTTCTAGATGTTAATATTCTTCCACTATCATCTTTTAATGTTGTATTTTCACTAGGAACTCCACCTCCCAATATAAATCTACCTCTTAAATCTGGTGTTTGAATTCCAGAACTATCTTCTGTAACAGTACCATCATTATTTAATTTATATATTTTACCATTACATAATGCCCATCCTTTTGGTATATTAGGCGAAGCCCATGCAATAACCATATATTGTGGAAATATTTCAATCATATTACTATTTTTATTTGTAAATGTAATATTTCCATTAACAGTTAAATCACCAGTAGTTACTAAATTAGTCGTAGTTGTTGTTTTAGCAGGAATTGTTAATGAATCATTATTATTCATTATTTCAGTAGCAAAATTAGATAAATTTCTGATAGAATTAATATCTGCTTTATATACATCATTAATTGCTTCTTTAACATCATCAGTTACTGTGAATTTTTCTAAATTATTTTGAATATTATGTATTTTGTATATTAAATATAAAACAGCCAATACTAACATAATTATAATAATATCTTTAGTATTATACATTGTATTATATATAGTGTTTATTTCACTCATTATTATATATATAATATATATTATATATTATATATTAATAATTATTAATTATAATTTCACAATATAAGTGAGAACGTAAAAAGGTGGCATATTTTCATGTGGAGTAGTTGTATATTGAGCAGGGTCTCTATTATTTACAGCAGCACCGTCAAACATTGTTCCAGTATTTGGTTTCAAATTACCACCACTATTTCCTGTTATTTGAGGAAAAGAAGCTGGTCTAGTTTCAGCACTCCAAGTCATACTAGAACCAGATGTTAATTGAATTCCGGTCCAATTTCCTTCTCCAGCACAGTTGTTCCCCTTACATCCAATATTAGTTGAGTTAATTTTATGAGAATGAGAAGGTAATTCTTGGAGTGATAATTCGTGTTTTTCTTCACCACCAATACCATTAATATTTCTAGATGTTAATGGTCTTCCACTATCATCTTGTAATGTTGTATTTCCAGTAGGAACTCCACCTCCAAGTACAAATCTACCTCTTAAATCTGGAGTTAGAAATCCAGAAATATTATCTTCAATAGTATTTCCATTAGAATCTAGTGAATATTTTTTACCATTACATAAAGCCCACCCTTGTGGGATATAATTTGGCGCAGCCCACGCAATTACCATATACGCTGGAAATATAGACATTATATTACTATTTCTACCGGTAAAAAAAACATCGCCTGTAACTGTTAAATTCTTCATGGTTGAATTCTCAATAACATTTAAAGATTTTGTATTTGCAGAACCTCTTACGCTTAAATTATCTGTAAAAGTATTTTCCTTTACATATATATTATTTGTATTAGTTAAATTAATCTCTACACTATTTGCAGTTACTGTATTTAAAATGGAATTATTATTAACTTGTAAATTATTGGTATTTGTTAAATTACTAACTTCTAGATTATTATTTTTTGTTAAATTAGTAACTTCTAAATCGCTTGCAGTTACTGTATTTAAAATGGAATTATTATTAACTTGTAAATCATAGGTATTTGTTAAATTACTAACTTCTAAATCATTTGTTTTTATAGCAGAATCTACTATTAAAGCATAATCATTTGTAAATCCTTCTTCTACGGATGTAGTAGGTGATGCACCAACAGATGTAGTAGGTGATGCACCAACAGATGTAGTAGGTGATGCACCAACAGATGTAGTAGGTGATGCACCAACAGATGTAGTTAATGGAGCAGTAATATGTAATCCTGGAATAGTAGTTGGTTTTGTTAAAATTATATTATCTTCATCGTCTTTTTTAATAATACTATCTAAATTATTTAATCTACTACCTATTTTAGTACCTTCTTGTAGATCAGATATTATTTTAGTATCAATTTTTGCTAAATTATTAATTTCTGTAGTTATATTCTCTTTCATATTTTCATTAACTTTATTTACATTATCTTTAAGATTTTTATTAATTTTATTTATTTTAGATATTGAATATAAATGAGAAGTTAATAAGAAAATAGATAATAGTGATAATGACACATATATAATTATATCTGTACGTAAACCCATATATATATATATATATTTTAAAATTATAATTATTATAATAATTATTTTATATATTATAATAATTTTTAATAAAATCGTTTATATGCACTGCGTTTTTTATATAGAACTCTTATGTGAATTGTAAAAACAACATGTATTGATAAATATAATATAAAATTGATTAAAATAACAGAAAAATTGATTAAAGAATATATTATATATATATGTTAATACAATTAATATAATGCTTATTTCAATCGAAGGAAACATCGGCTCTGGCAAATCAACAGTTATTGAATATCTCAAAACACAAACTATTTATAAACTTATTTTTGTTGATGAACCAGTAAATGAATGGCTATCTATTAAAGATAATAATAACAATAATGCTCTGGAATGTTTTTATAAAGACCAGAAGAAAAATGCATTTTGTTTTCAAGTATTGGCTTATATTACTCGTCTTAAAAAACTATTAGATGTAGTTAAAAATAATCAAACAGAAAATATTATTATTGTAACAGAACGGTCTATTGAAACAGACCGTAATGTTTTTGCTAAAATGTTATATGAAGACAATATTATTAGTAGTATTGAATGGGAAACATATAATTACTGGTTTAATAGTTTTAAAGATGTTAGCAAAGTCGATAAAATTTTATATATTAAAACTGATCCTGATAAATGTCTAGAGCGTATTAATATTCGTCATCGTGAAGAAGAATCTGATATTAAATTAAACTATTTAGTTAAATGCCATGACTATCATGAGAACTGGATTAGTAATTCTCAAACAGAAATTATTACAATTGATGGACATCAAAATATAGATGATATTCGTAATAAAGTAATGGAAATTATTTCTTTAATCTAATAATTAGTTGCGTTTATAATTTAATTATATATCCTAAAACAAAGAATGGTTGCATTAAACTAAATGGTTTAGTTATATTATTATTATTTGGGTCTCCGCCAGCATTTGCACTCATTGAATCTCCCCATCTATGTTGTCTATCAGTTACCATTGATGCATTCCATCCGGAAGAAGGAGAACCTCCTTCACCTAAACGAAGTTTATGTTTATGACTTGGCATTTCTGTAATATCTAATGTGTGATTTTCATCACCTCCTGATATATTATTTTCTCTTGGAGTTAATCCTGGACCATTACCTGCACCTATTATAGTTCTTCCTCTTAAATCAGGTGTAAGAGTTCCATCCATATCAGTTAAACTAACTTCTTGTGCAATATAATTACTATCTAATTTATATTTTTTACCATCACAATATGCCCATCCTTTTGGAACATTATTATTACCATCATACCATGCAACTATCATTCCTTTTGGAAATATTTCCATCATATTACTATTTTTATTTGTAAATGTAATATTTCCATCTACAATTAAATTACCAGATGTTGTTAAATTACCTGTATTTATTAAATCTAATACTCTAGTTGTTTTTGCAGGTATATTTAAAGAATCATCATTATTTTTAATTTCAGTTGCGAAATTAGATAAATTTCTAATAGCATTAATATCTGCTTTATAAATATCACTTATAGCTTGTTTAACTTCATCAGATGTAGAGAAATGTTCTAATTTCTCTATATTACGTGTTTTATAAATAAGATAAATCATTCCAAAAACTAATATAATTATTATAATATCTTTAGTATTACAAATTGTATTTATATTACTCATTATAATATAAAATATAAAAAAAAATTTATATCCGGGTACTTATTGTTTTATATAATCATCAATAATTAATTTTTTTATATAATCATCTATTTGGTGTTTTTCTAAAATACTTGTTAATTTTTTAATTTTCCTTTTCAATAATTTACACTTTTTATCATTATTTAAGTTATCCATTTAATTAATAATTAAATTATTAATTAAATTTTTCATCAATTTTTTATTTTGGATATCTATTTTTAACCGTTATTCAAAGATGGTTAAAAATTATTTATAAATATAATATAATGGAAACATATACTTGGCAACATTTATTATTCACTGCAGATATTTTGGTTCAAAAAGGTTCATTAGATGAATCGCAATTATCTATGATTATTGATATGGTAGACCTAAGAAAGTTGGTTAAATATAATAAATTAAGCAAAGAATTTATAGACAGATATGTTAAACCTAGAATAGATTTGGATGATTATGACGGGATTGATGAATACGACATAGAAAAGTATCAGGCGCGGTTTAATTGATTTAATCTGTAATTATATTATTTGAAAATGCTAGAATATTAAAAGATATTTGATTATCATCATTATCAGATTTATTATTATTTTCAGTTGTTTCTTGTTTATAAACTCTATATTTTTTATAATTATCAACAATAATATCAGTTATATAGTCTTCATTGTTACAATAAAAATATTCATTACCTATGTTTTTTCTATGTTTAATTTTATTATCATTTCTTAATAAATTTAAAATTTTTTCTTCCGCTAAATGACAATTATCTACTTTTAAAGTTAATATAATAACTGCTTCTTTACCATGTTCAATTAATCTTTCCATAATAGGTCTAGTGCTTTTCCCAAATTTATAAATATATTCCGAGTTATTCAAATCATATTTTTTAATTAAATATATGTAATTATGTTCAGTGGGTGTTATTTTATCAGGATGTTTTATAACATTGGTTTTAACTATTTTTTTCTCTACAAATTTCTCTTTACAATAGTATTTTTCATGACGCCATCTTGATTTTCTATCATAAAAATCTTTATTACAATATTTACAAATACTATTTTTATTAATTATAATTTCTGGTTCTGTATGTTTATTTTTTTTATGTTTCCATAAACCTGTTGCCGTTTCATAAACTTTATTACATTCTGTACAAGGATAAGTTTTAATTGTATTACTTTCCATTTATTATAAATTAAATTATACGTTTAATTATAATCAGGAGGCGTTATATTAATCTTAATTACCCCATCAATTGATAAATATGTTAAGTCTTTCTGTAAATAATGCGGCATTGATTGATAATTTTTACAGTCTAAAATAGAAATATATTTGATTCCTTGATAATATTTTGTTATTTTGACAAAATCAGATGAAACAATATGAATTTTCTCAATATTAGTATAATTACAATCTTTAATAATCCTACCATCTTTCTCAATATCTTTTGTTAATTTTGGTAGAAAATCACACAGATTTAATTCTGGTTGATTATAATTAATAATAGTTAATGCATTTCCTTTAATTATTGATTGATGATTGTTCATTGGTGATTTATCTGTTTCAGGATTTGCTTCTTGAATATATTCCGGAGTTTGTTCTTGAATTGGTTCTGTTTGAGTTTCAATACTTTTATATTCTTTTTTTGTTTCTGTTTGTGTTTCTATAGTAGTTGTTTCAAGAGTATTATTATTTTTAATTGTTAATTTTTTATAATAATCTTCTGCAATTAATTTAATTTGGTCTAATGGACTGAGTTTTTTAATATCACGACGTTCCCCATCATAATACATCCAATTATCAACACATTTTGTAGTTAATCCACTTGACGTTTTTTTAATTAAATCTATAAGTATATTAGGTAAAATATATTTAGACGGAGTATAACCGCCACTAATATGAATAGGTTCAAAATTATAACTAGAGTTATTAAATTCTTTAGTAAAATCAATATAATCTCCATAATTATCAACTACGCAGTATTTTCTAGTATTACTACTACTATATTGATTTGTATCAATATAATACCAATGAATAATATATCTATCTTTGCTAAATTTATTCAAAAAAATTTGTATTTTATTTAATTCACTTTCTATTTCTTTCCAAGTATATTTATTACTATCTAGTTTTCCATATTCTGGAGTATAACATTCACTCAAATTAGAAGATATATTTTTAATATGTTCTTCTAATTTTTTTTCATAAATTTCTTTTATTTTACCAGTTAATTCTGTTTCAACACTTTTAAGTAAATCAGTTAATTCTGCCATTTAATTATTATATA
>JACCDO010515304.1_pt1 | contig 31384 bp, 18 predicted proteins | sample 7446101 | NCBI WGS metagenome assembly JACCDO01 (sample SAMN15323440, study PRJNA562643) | freshwater metagenome | isolation source: river surface water | place: USA:Blue River Watershed | collected 2017-08-16
ACTGTGTCGAAATCATACTGGCGGAAGTTTAGTTTCTTAATAGTAATGGACGGCACTGGTCGGTAGCTGTACCAAAGCACTACCGTGAATATGTACTCATCCTGCCTCGCTTTCTTTAAACAATTGTCCCAAATTTCTTTATCTACAGTTGTAAATGGACCGGTGATATAGTCACTTACAACACTACTTACACTACTTACAACACTACCCACGTTATTTACAACATTACCAATCATGCCAAGAGGTCTGTCCACCATGACCCAACCCTTTTCCTCCTCAATATCTCCGCTCTTATGTTCATTGTTATTTATTGAGTCGAATATAACCAAAATCTTGGAGTAAACAATGTCATTTAATGCGCCTTGAATACTCCTGCTTTCGGCAACCAGAACCATCGCTTTAGTCTCCAGCTTTTCATGCAACGCACTCGCCAGGACGGGGTAATGACTCGACAAGTTCTTCTTAAGACTGAGATACAACGATAGAGATTGCCATGTAATTTTATCATTAAAAATAATGCTATTACCTCCTAATTTCCCTATATATTTGGTAGAATCTATGTGATCATCATATAATTCGAGACCGAACTCATAATGAATTGACGTAATGAAGCTGCTCAGTTCATCATCTATTAACTTTAAAACAATTTCCGAGTTCCTAATAATACCTTCCATTTGAGACTCCAGCGCTTTACTGATTGAATGTGCAGATACTGACGAAGAACACAAGCTCTCCCGCCGTAACGCGTCTTTACAATTTGAAGGCAACGAGTCAAATTCGACAAAGTCAACTTGCGCATTGTACCTACATTCTTCGCCTAATCGAGTTACAAGCTGGTCAATGAGCTCCCGCAGAACTGGAGACTGATCATAAAGCAGTAGCGGGCGGTTACTGGTCAGAAGAGCATCCAAGTCTTGGCACTGCATTGGTCAGCGTGGAACCAAAGTGAATTGAAATATTCGTTCTTTTTTTCCTTCGATTTCTGCATACCGGCAGTCGGGGCTGTGGACTGATTTAAATCAGGTTCTCGCGCAGACGGCTGCAGCACTCTTGCCTTGTCTCGTTGGCGCCGCGGCAGCAGCAGCACACCTCGCACAATTCAAAAGCAGAGAACAAAGCAACCGGACCAGCCGAAGGTGGAAGACGGTACCATGTAGGAAGACGGTACCACGTAGGAAGACGGTACCATGTAGCAGCAAAGGGGAAGACGCGGATGTAAGAATAACTAATTATTACTCGACAAATAGGCTGCAAGCGGGTTTCCGGTTGACTGCAAAATGTGGTCGACGAGGAACGGCCCCGATTGAGTGACAACAAAGTGCGGAATGTCAACGGCGTAATTCTTATGATTGAAGAATTCCATCGGGTAGAACTTGGCGTCGACGATTCTGCTGTCGAAAGTCCTGCCCTTCAGCGCGCACAACAGCGCTTTCGCCTCTTCTTCGGTACTCATTTCAATAAACATTTTCCCGACTGCACTCTCTGGCGCCGTTGGTGCAATGCAGTTGATAACCTTACCAAATCTACTGCATTCTTCTCTTGTTTCATCGATTACCTCCGCATATAACGAGCTGTCACTTAACTCGGCGGATGTGATCATGTTACTTAACCTAACTACTCGCGACAGCGGACCGGCTGTCATGACCTTCAACTCACCTGTCATCCAACGAGCTAGTAAATCATCATAAGAAAAAAAAGAAAAATTTGCTCCGCCAGTGAACTTGGTGGGTCTGCTTATCTTCAAGGCATTGCCGTTGCATGTAATCCCACTTAGATTCAATGCATTTGCAGCTTCTTCACGGGTACGGAACTCAACAAACGAATACTGCCCAACTTTTCTGACCTGCACCACCGGTGATAACCCTTCCCCGTATAAGGATGTTGCTGCTAATCCCATTTTACGCAATGCATCACCTAGAAATTTCTTTAATTCTGTATTAGAAGTGTCAGCATTTGTATTACCAACAAATAGTTCTCTTTGAAGTTTAGTGGATGAGTCAGCACCTGAGTGAGTGAGTAAGTGAGTGAGTGAGTGAGTGAGTGAGTAAGTGAGTGAGTAAGTGAGTGAGTAAGTGAGTGAGTAAGTGAGTGAGTAAGTGAGTGAGTGGGTGAATTTCTTACCGGTGAAATCAGGGATATCATCAGACAGTGGCACTTGCCCAGTGATTTCTTGCCACGTCCTTGCGAGCGTCATTTGACCAATATACTTGGAAGGGCGAGATATCTTCAACTCCTGCCCCATGAATGGAATGCCGTTGAGATTCAAGCCGTTAGAACAATCTTCAGGTGTACGAAACTCCAAGAAACAATATTTTGGAGCCAATCGAATACCACTTATTGGATCCTCATGAGGCTGAGCTAATCCGATCTGACGCATTGCGCCATTTAGGAACTCTCTCAACACCGCATCACTAACACCTGCTGCGACATTACCAACAAACAATTCCTTACTTTCTTTTGGTACATTAATTGACAACTGATTGTATATTGCGTTACCTGCAGCATAAGTATTCCAGCGTATAGAATGTAAATCGATTTTACCATCTGGCGTGAATAATATATTGTTATTCGTGGAGGAAACGTCAACCATGTAATCAGTGAACCTGCTTGGTCCCCTTCGGGCTCTCGATGCCTCTGGATCCCAAGTTAATACATCATCACTATCTTTGTCATTACTATTATTTTTATCACGTGATCGGGATCTAGATCTGCGTGATTTACGATCTCTCGAATCATTTCTTCTTCGACGATCTCTGGAATCATCTCTTCTTCTGCGATCTCTCGAATCATCGCGTCTTCTATCATCTCTTGGTCTATCATCTCGTCTTCTATCATCTCTTGGTCTATCATCTCTTGGCCTCTCTTCACGCGTTATCCCTCCATTTTCCTCCATTACTCCTACAATATATCCTCTATGTTTCCAGTCACCAACAGAGATTGCACTCAAGTCAGTCTCCACCTGGCTGTGCTCCTTTTGGTTCATCAAATTCCTTCCACTATGCGGCCCATCACCGGTACTGATGACATAACCAGGTGATAATACCACATTCTGAGTAACAGGAGATGGAAGGAGCATCATCAATTATGCACAAAGCATAGATTACACATACTGTTCTATCTCCACATTATGCAGAATCTACCCTTTAGTCAGTTCAATCCCCAACTCCATACTGTTACGACATCATTGCTTACCATGCGCACAGTTGGGTAGTGCTCAAGATAAACAGTGGTATCGTTAGATGAATTAACAGTATGGAATTGGGAATTGAACTAATGGTAATAAGTTAGATACTGAATGACATGGAGAATAGTATGTGTAGGCTATAACACAACTTTACGCATGAGAAACCGTGGTGACATAAGATAAGCAGAGCGAATTGGAAATAGTTCAACGTTTCCTGCACGATAAGAGTGCGTATCAACATTACTCCAGCGCTGATATGCATATAAATAATAGCTTGGCCACGAGAGCATTCTCTCTCTATAGAAATTGCACCTTAAGATTGCAGAAAAACAAAATCCTTCGATGTGGAAAAACTTCCTTACTTAACAATAACCATAACAATATGTAATTAGAATATTGCATTACTCGTGTCGATAATAATGCCTACTTAAAATGCAGTAACCGCCTATTTAGCTGTCTTCTCTTGCTTATTTTGGGCAGCATTCTTTAATGCTTTTTGAGCAGCTTGAAAAGACTTGAAGTCTTGCTGATCTTGCTTCAACGGCATAACTTTTGGCTGGAAGCCAGGCATGCCTGGACAGCGTCCATTTGCATCCTTTAGCTTCGCATCACAATTGTTATCAGTAAAAACATCACCATTTAAGCTAGTTTTAACTCTTGCAGATAGAGGAAAACCCATAAAGGAGTGAGCAAAGGCGAGAAGGATCGCGATTATAACAAAACGCAGCATTCTCTCCAGGGGTGCAAGTAAGTAATGAACAACAGCAATATAAGTACGTGTGTGAGCTAGAGTATGTTGGTATCCGACGTGGAGGGCGAGTCCAGAGTCGACCGAGGAAAAAGAATTTTCCAAAAGCGGTCCTAAAAACCGTTGGAATCTAGAATGTTTGTGTGTGGTTTGGAGCCTGCTATCCCAACTCGCAGCTCACCGCGACCATCTTGAAGGGTTTAGCTGCAAGAGAGCATTCTCCCTAGCAAGACGCAGGTCAATCGGCCGCCGTTGGCAGCTGCACCGTTCCGGCGGCCAGGCCAGGCCCTCGTCTTCTCAACACCTACCTAATTACCCCGTTAGAAATCAGATTAGATGCGCAACGAAGCAGCAAAAGCTTGAATAAGTCAAATAACTACTTACAGAATAACAACCTAGTTCGCGGTCTGATCGATGAACAGCAGCTCCTTGTACGTGGCGAGGGTCCACATGTCCTGCGGCACTAACGACTCCGCTTTATCACAAATTTCTCTAATATTTATCATTGTTTCTAGTCGCAACTTCCTACTTAACTGCGCTTTCTCAGCTAGACTTTTTGCATCGTGAATTTCATGCATTTTGGTTTCTAATTCTTTAACGGCTCCTTTTAGTTGATCAAGTACTGGTCCAGGGATTTGGCTGTCTTCAACGGACGGGATCACATGCTGCACTATCATGTTTCTCATGCAGCCGGCTTCGATCTCAACGGTACCAATGTAGTGGTTGAACATCACATTCTGACGCGCCTGGCACTCTGCACCTGTTAGGACATTCATTTCCTCGAATAATTTAATATTTTTTGCTTCGGTAAAGCGGGAAATAGCATCCACACCAGAGTCAATGCGCCATAATCCCTTCTTCGTCAGCATTTCTTGGTTTGCTGGGTCATAGCCGTTACCATTGAAGACAACTTTCCAAGCATCCTTCAGTGCCGCAGTGGCAACGTCACGTGGTTTCTTTCCTTTCTCAATCTCATCAGCAAACTCTTTGAATGCTTTTGCGCAGATCATTGCGAGTACGGTGTTGACTAAGCTGACATTTTGGGAACTACCAACTGCACGGAATTCAAAGCGATGACCGCCATAAGGGAAGGGACTCGATCGATTGCGGTCTTGCGCAGGGATTTCAATCTTAGGCAGAGCCCGTGTACCCGTTGATAATAATTTCACGTTAGGTTTATATGATTTATTCTCACCTTTTGAATAACTTTCTAAGAAATTTGTCATATCTTCACCTAAATAAACGGATACAATAGCCGGTGGGGCCTCACACGCACCAAGACGGAAATCATTGCCTGGTGAAGCTATAGCAAGTCGCATCAAATCCCCGTTTTCATTAACAGCTTTCAATATAGCAGCCATAATAACCGGGAAAATCTCTTCAGAACCAGAATTCTTTGCTAATTGTCCAACATTCAAGAGATTTGTACCATCTTCAGTAGCAAGTGACCAGTTGTTGTGCTTGCCAGAGCCGTTGACGCCCTGGAAGGGCTTCTCTTGGATCAGCGCGGCCAGGCCGTAGCGGGTCGCAACCTCTTCAATTATCTGCATAACTAACAAATTTTGATCAATTTGTGTGTTAACTGTACCAAATTGTGGTGCAAATTCAAATTGATTTGGTGCAACTTCACGATGACGTGTACGCAGTGGGATACCTAACCGAAAGCATTCTTCTTGGATTGCTTTCATGCATTCCAACGGCTCTGTTGCGTGCGACAGAGGTGCCATGTAATGATCAGATAGTTCTTGTCCTCTTGCTGGCATAGCACCCATCACAGTTCGACCTGCTAGTTGTAAATCAGGGCGTTGATTGTATGCATCTCTTGGAATCAAGAAGATTTCCTGCTCCAACCCGATCATTGGCTTGATTTCTTTCACTTTGTAGCCGAGTAAGTTCAATAATCTGGTTCCTTCATTGGATAATGCATCAGTTGCTCTTAATAATGGGATTTTTTCATCAAGTGATTCTCCTGTAAATGCCATCAAACCTGCAGGAATATAGACAACATCGTCACGAATGAACATTGGGGAAGTTGGATCTACTGTTAAATATGCACCAGCACGATGAGTTGCACGTAATCCACCGTTTGGATATGATGAACCATCTGTTTCACCACGTAATAAATTTTTACCTTTAAAATCCCACACAGCTTTACCATTGTTATCAAATTCCATCATTGCCATTTGAACACATGCAGAATTACCATGACGCAATCCAGAAGAACCTAATGGTTGAAACCAATGACAATATGATGTAGCACCATTATCCTTGGCCCATTCTAATACTGAAGCTGCTACCTTGTCTAACATGCTTTCATCATGAACCCATGCACCACTATCTAAGATAGTATGGGATAAACCATTCTTTTTCAAATACTGATCTGCAACAGTACCTTTGAAGAGATTCTTGCCATAATCCTCCATATCGTCTATGCTTATCCCATTCATAGAAACAAATCGATTAAATCGTTTAAAACTTGGATTATTCAAGCGAAAAGCATAAGTTGATGCTATTGCGCAGCATAAAACCAGCGCTACAATAAAGTTGAGTGCTAACATTGCAAATTATTCAGAGTGATGTCACACACAACACCGAAATTTCTCGGCTTGGTTCCGGTTCTGACTTACAGACCCGGCCCTCTAACCCTGACATCCACTTGAGAGACATACGCGCGCAGTAGCAGCTAGGAGTGACTGCAGCTGCGTCCGCCGCGGCCACGTCGACAACGAGATCATCTTCGGGCGGTATTTTAGAAACATTTCTTACATTACAACATAGTTAACTAAGAGAGGAGGATCTGCAGCGGCGTCAGCGCGGGCAGAGTCGTGGTTAGGTTGTCAATAATATTGTCTTTCGACAGGATTTTGGTGACCTTGTTGTTGGCGATGTCGGTGTTGTACTGCAGGATGACCCGCGCCAGCTTGAATGTGTCATTGAGTAAGGCGGAGGACATGATGCTGTTGCTGGTGGTTCTGGGACTGGTTATTGTTACCATTTCATTGGTTTCCTCCTTCACAGGCTTGACTACAGGAACTGGTGCTGTTACAGCAGGAATATGAAGGATTTCGCGCAACGAGTTAACACAGGAAACGATGTCGGGATCGGTGGGATCTACTTTGCCTTGACTCAGCAGCTGGTTATACCTCTCTTTACACTGCTTCTTGGACCGTATCTTGCCCAACGCCTCGGGAATATACAAGTTGAAGAGCAGCTCGCATATGCCGAATGACAGGTCGAATGGGTTGATAATTTGCACGGCGATGATGATATTGTCTTCCCGTTGACTCCAAGGCTCGGACGTCATGTCACACTCTCTGCTTCCTCTTGTTAACGGGATCTTGGTTATCTGCAACATAGCCGTTGAGTGAGGATTGTATACACTTAAGCGGGCACTTCTACTGGCTACTTTACTCTCTAGTTTCACTCGTTTATCTTCTAACAGATTGCCATATTCAACCATCAACCGCTTCCTCGACTTCTCCACACCATCGACACTACTGCGATCAAAGACATAGCCGTTACTTTTCCCAAAAGTACTTTTATATGCCTTGGAGGTGTATGTAACCGACAGCTCCTCTTCCACTCGACTACTTCTATTTTGCCAGGTTGGGTTGTACATCAGTTCGATGTACTGACTCGTTTGCAACGGATTCACCAGCATATACTCATCGATATGATCCCCAAACCGTTTGAATTCTGGGATTAAACCGGCGTAACTCGACACGCTGATATTCCAGTCACCACCTGCCTCTGGCGCTGCATTCTCCTCGGCGGATGCAGGAGTTACACCCTCTAAACTTGGAATATTTGTATTCCAAAATTGTTTTTCTGCTTCACTTAAACCGAATCCAAACCGCCGTTTGAACTCATCCCACTCATGGACTTGCGTGTTGTTGAGCACGTTATTGACGTATTCATTGAAGATATTCTGCCGCAACTCCTCGTTTTTAGCGGCTTTTGTCTCATTGCATAACACATTCAGAATGTGGCAAGCAACACCAACTTTAGCAGGTGCGCTGGTAACTGAGTTAGGACTGACTCGGCTGGCGACAAGCTTCAACTTCATAGCCAACTTCAGGTCTTGTGATGTGCTATGACCACTGTTGTAATGGGCGACAACGACTGGGATAACGCGTTTATTCGTGGGAGACTTGGTGTTGCTGCTGGGACACAAGGCCACTAACTGATCTAAACTGTAACAAATCGAGAACTGAAGGTTGCTGTTCAAGTCACTCTCTAGTGCGTCGTAGCACTTGATGATCTTGGCGACGAAGGCGGAGTTCTCGTCTATGTTGGAGCTGTGGATGCCTCCCAGGAATCGCTTTGAACTACGGAGTGAGTTGGTACTCACGCTATTATGCAGCTGAAGGATTTCCGAGCCACGAATACCAACGAAACTGTTGTTGTTCCTGTAAAAGATATCATCCCAACAGTTCTTAACGACTACATTGACGACTTTAACTGAGTTCTTGGTGTTTGGATACTTGTTGAGGTAGTCCGTCTTCGAAAACCACTCGATGGATAGGTTGATGACGACATCGCAGTACTGACAAGAGAGATCCAAGGACTCATACACCGGCCGCGCTAGCACCAAGCAGTAGGGCAACTTGCTGTTGAATGTGATGTCATTCACAGATAGCGCATCTACCGCGTCTCCTTCGATAGAGCTTCCGCAGTAATACAAGCGATGACCAACAACACTCTTATCAAGGGAACTCAAGTAGTGTTGCACGATCACTTTTTGCTCGTTATTCGCCACCATAACCATGACATTCTTGTGTTTATGCTGAACTAACAGCGCTGCCAACTTGTGCAGCTTGGCGCTGTCACCAGGGATGTTGTGAAAAATGGATGAAGAAGGACTTGTTATGTTTGAAAGGATAACTGGGCAGAAGCTGATGATGCCAGTGTCACTCGTAGGCAAGGTGTGCACACTACTCAGCTGTCCATAGATCCCTTCATCTTCCACCATCATCGCATCCTCAACTTTACTCTCATTTTCAATAACTTCACTCGAGAGAGTAGGTGCACCAATTTCTAAGTTGACTAGGCTAGCATGGAAACAGATCCGGTTCAGCAGGATCAAGCCCATCATCAGACAGTGCGCGTTATTGCCGTCAAAATGGTTCAAATCAATCAAATAATTCAAAAATTTATGATATTTATATGCTTGATTAGGCGCAAGTTCAACATAAACCACCTCCTCGTTGTATGTCTGGACCTCGTTAGCTGCGTACTTACCCACGTTAATAGTCAATGCGCGCAGCAGCTCATGCACTCGGTCGGATGCATTGAGTGCTTTACAGTAACCCACGTAGGTACTCCAGTCGAACACACTGCCGTGGTCGTACAACTGAGGGAACAGGAACGGCAGCACGAGACCGTGCGCCTCCACCGATATTTCTCCTTTTGAATGAATCAACAGCCGATTATGCACTGTTTTAGGTATATAACTAGAAAATTGAGCTATCCAATTGCTGCAAGAAGCGTCGATCGACCTGAAGGAAGAGGTCATATGACCACTGTTTATACCTCGACTGTCGATGATAACACCGTTGAACACTACTGGCGCCACAGGTGTGGACTCACTATACTCTTGAGTTTTATACACCCGTTTCACAAAGGATGCTAGTAACTCTGCGGGTACCAAGACAATGCCGCCATCACTCATGACACACGTCCGATCCCAAATCTTGATTAAATTGTTACTTACAACCGATTGTAAGCATTTTTGCCACTTCACAATATTGCAGTACGAAGAGACGATCAATATATGATTGGAGGCGGTTTTCCCCACCCATTCGTGGACAATGCTACTGGCTATAACAGTTTTACCCACCACACCTCGTCCACATAGTGTAATGCCACAACCCACGTTGGAATTCACGTAACACACACCGCTTTTGATTGTATCAGTGCTTGTGACGTTGACGAGTATGTTATTCAGCGAGACAATGCTGTCTACAATCAGCTTGTCATATGGTTGAATGCGATCTGCACTTGTACTTACACTAGCAGTCACTACACTATCTTTACTACTCATGTCCGTTACTAATAACTCCAGGCCACGATCGCTGTCTATTCCCTCGATAATCTCATCACGTACCGACTCCCAATATTGCGTTATGCTACTGGAAATCTTAGATGCAAGCCCCTTGAGGGCACTTATTCGATCCTCATCGACTATATTCTGCTGCTTCTTTAACTGTATTTGAATAACTTTCTCCGCACATAACATCGCAATCGTCTTTGCTTGATCTAATTTCCATCGCAAATCTTGTCTATAATCGAGAGAAATGTACTGAACTTCGTCGATAAGGTAATCCCAATGACCTTTAACTCGTGGAAGTATCATTGGTGGGTATGAGTGTGCACCCTCAGGATTTAATGTTTGAATAGAATTTATAATGTTGGATGGAATAGGCGATGGTTTTATTGGTAGCCCCGTATCCTTTCGACGAGTCATTTCATTAGTCGCTGCTACTGATCGCTGAAGCTGTTGTGCATTGGGGTCAGTTGCCAACTGCAATTGTTGATTAGTTGGTGTTTTACCTTCTTTTTTTATACCTTTGACATCAACAGTTTTCTTTGGTTTGATGGAATTTACAGCAGCAGCAGCTGAAGTAGCAGAAGTGGATGGCATAGGTAGATCAGTGATGATGGGGAGAGGTATAGGTTTCAATATAGGTTTTTCATGTATTGGACCAAGTTGTACTGGATTCGATGGTTGTGATAATTGGCTTGCTGAATTATTACTCGCGAGTCTCGAATCATTAGGCTTAATCGCATGAACAGTGTTGAGAGGAATTGCAGTTGGTGCTCTTGCAGTAATATTGTTAGTTAAATCGATAGCATTATCAAAGTCACTATCTGCGGGACCTCCACCTAATTGTTGCAATTGATTTTTATAAACTTTTTTTGCATTATTAATAGCATTCAACACCGCTCTCTTATACCTGATCAATGTCTCCCGCTTGATATCCGCACTGGTCTCCATGTGTGAAACACAGTCCACAGTCCTGTCCCTCCTTGTGTTCAAATTTTTTTTGAGATCCGGACCAAGTGGTTAGGTGATGGTAAAGAAGAAGAAGTAGTGGTTCTTCTTTCTAAGAGTGGTTTGCCAGCATCTCCGATGATCTAGCACTTTAGCTGCGAGTAGTCACGTAAGCACATCTAACGGCGTGGAATGTAACTAGCTTTTGATGTACTATACAGCTTTATTTTATCTCCGATATGCATCAACAGCTACTCCGATATGCATCAACAGCTACTCCATCAACAGCTAGTCATACATGCGTGTCTGGAGACAGCTAAGATGCTGGTTTTGTATGAGGTCCGGATCCCTTGTTGATGCAAGGAATTTTCTTTCCTGAGATCCAGGAGATCGAGATTTCCTAACTTACCCAGTCATTCACGTACACGTACATGTAGGTAACAACTTAAAGGTATACAACGTACTTTAAAGGTATACTGCCAAATAATTTAAGAGCCAGGCATTGCACGTACGGGATGGCCACTACCTATTAATCTATTTATGCATTAGCAGCAATGGAGAACGATCAATCATCAATGGAGAACGATCAATCATCTCCTTATCCTGAAAGAAAGAAATTCATTGATAATGTTGTTGAGATGACAAATTACTTATCGCATGTCGACATAGACCTCAATAAAATAGACACAAACCTCAAGCAAGTGCTCTTCAACTCGAATAATTACTTGAAAACCGTGATCGCAATGTACATATTGTGGATTATTGTAGGTATGATTTTCTTTAAGGTGTATAAGCGTTGGACATGGGCGACTGCTTTCTACTACACTACCGAAACAGGCTTGTCTATCGGCTTTTTCCATCCCTTAGATAATGAGAATATAAGTAGAGTGTTCACAATATTCCTTGTGTTAGTCGGTTCAACGATGTTAGTTATATTAAGTAAGGCAATGTTCTATTTTATGTTGTTAGATCAACGAATAACAAGAAAGAAAGTGAAATATCCCCGCGTTAGAGATCCAGTCACAAATAAAATAAAATATGACAAGCTGCTTATATACTGTTGGAAGAGTATATTTGACTTTATTGGTTATTATTCGTCGCTATCCAAGTTTTACATCATGTGTATCTTCGTCATCACTATTAGTTTGGGAATACTATACGGTATGGTCTTTGAAAAATGGAGCTTTATGACGTCAATGTACTGGAGCGTTACATCAATGTCTACTGGCGGACTTCACTCGGCGGTGTGTCTTGATGGCACGGATGGTAAGCGCACTTCCTTACTCACTCACTTACTTACTCACTTACTTATTCACTTACTGCTCATTCGATCAGGCGACACATGTGATATTGGCGACACTAGAGGTGTCTTAATGGGACTGTTCTTTGCCATCGGCGTACCAGTGCATGTGCTAGGAATCACTGTGATAGCAGATTATTTCACAAAGAATTCGCTTAATTTCCACGTCGCAGCCTTAATACAGCGACCGATACACAAAGAAGACTTCTTCTACGCTGCGAAGATACTGAAGTCAAACGATAAATCCAAGTCCAGCAAAGAATCGCTAGATCTGACGGTCGGGGAGTACGTCACATTAGAGTTGCTGCGATTAGGTGCAACTACTAACGAGCAGATCCAGCTGCTGAAGGAGCAGTTTGAGCTATTAGACGTCAACAAGGAGAACAAACTGACTTTTGATACACTGCAATCTGTGGGAAGGATCGCCAACAGCTCCAATAGCAACACGCACGTTGCCGTACCTATTGGGGATCGGACGACTAGCACGGATTCTACTACTAATGTTGAGCCTACACCCAACCGAGTAAGAGACAACCCTGTATAAGATTAGAATACTACTTAAATAATTGTGCATTTACACAGTATAGACTGTATATAAACACTTCAATAGAACTTTGCTTGCGCGCCTCTAGATTATAAATACTTGAAAGATAACATACCATGTACACTGTTGATTGTGCGAGCTGGTTAGCTGGTTAAGGAGTCTTTTCTGTTCGGTATACCACCGGGTGTAGGAATTCCGAGTCAGCTGGTATGACGGCATGAAAAAAATTGCACATTGAACTACGACTGCGTGGTGACCTGCCTACTAGTGTAGTAGGCCAGCGTGTGTGTGTGCAAGACTGCGTGGTGACCTGTCTACTAGTGTAGTAGGCGAGCGTGTGTGTGCAATAGAGGTAGCGTGCACTGGCAGCAATGGAGGATGATCTATCACCTCCTCAAAGAAAGAAGTCATTCTCCATGTCTCCCATTGAAATTCTTGATAATGTTGTTGAGATGACAAATTACATACCGCATGTTGACATAGACCTCAATAAAATAGACACAAACCTCAAGCAAGTGTTCTTCAACTCGAATAATTACTTGAAAACGGTGATCGCAATATATATATTGTGGATTATTGTAGGTATGATTTTCTACAAGTTCTATGGGGACTGGACATGGGCGACTGCTTTCTACTACGTTGCAGAAGCTGGCTTGTCTATCGGGTTTTGCAGTCCCGCCGACAAAGACGATAGAAGTCGAGTGTTCACAATATTCCTTGTGTTGATCGGTTCCACGATATTAGTCACATTAAACAAAGCAATAGTCTATTTTATGTTGTTAGATCAACGAATAACCAGAAAGAAAGTGAAATATCCCCTTATTAGAGATCCAGTTACAAAGCAAATCAATTATAAAAAGCTGGTTAAGTACTGTTGGAGGAGTATATTGGAGTTTATCGGTTACTATTCATCGCTATCCAAGTTTTACATCATGTGTGTCTTCGTTGTTACTATTGGCTTGGGAACAGTCTACGGCATGGTCGTTGAAAAATGGAGCTTTATTACATCACTATACTGGAGCGTGACGTCGTCATCGACCGGCGGACTTCAATCGGCGGTGTGTCTTGATGGCACGGATGGTAAGCGCACTTACTACTCACTCACTACTCACTCACTACTCACTTACTGCTCTTTCGATCAGGCGACACATGTGATATTGGCGACACTAGAGGTATCTTAATGGGATTTTTTTTTGTCATCGGCGTGCCCGTTTACATCCTTGGAATCAGTGTGATAGCAGATTATTTCACAAAGAATTCACTTACCTTCCACGTCTCGACCTTGATAGATCGACCGATTTACAAGGACGACTTCTTCTACGCTGCGAAGATACTCAAGTCTAACACTAAATCCAAGTCTAGCAAAGAATCGCTGAATCTGACGGTCGGAGAGTACATTATACTGGAGTTGCTGCGATTAGGCGTCACTAGTAATGAGCAGATCTAGCTGCTGAAGGAGCAGTTCGAGCTATTAGACGTGAACAAGGAGAACAAACTGACTTTCGATACGCTGCAATCTGCGGGAAGAATCGACAGCAGCGCCGACGAACGTACGTTCAGCACCGACAGCAACGCGTATGTCGGCGTAAATTTTGGGGATCCTCGGATGATTAGCACGGATTCCACCTACTAACTCGAGCTGACTACAACTGAGTATTATGCGGGGAGATGCGTGCTCAACTGAGTATGCGAGGAGATGCGCGGGAGGCGCGTGCTCGACTGAGTACATAATGGACATAGTTATAAATTTTACATAGTTATGATTGTATATAAACACTTCAACGGACTTGGCTTGCGCCCTATTCCTGACTGCATGCACGCACTTCAACGGCCTTGGCCCGCGCGTCCTGCGCCCTATCAGGGAGGTGGTGAGTGAGGTGAGCGGGGAATGTCGTAAGATTTTTTAAATTTTTCTTTATTTTTTTTCAATAAACAAAAAATTTGAAGAAAAAACGTTACGCCGCGGGTGCGCGAGTGACTTTTTCACCGGCTCGCCGCGTGTTGCTGTAGCAACCATTTGGAACATGACGAGACCGTTTAGAAGGCCATTCGAAATGTAGACAATATAGATTGCAGGGGAAGAGCGAGTGGGTAGACGAGGGAGCGGACTTACCTCACAGGAAGGGATGCTCGAAGATGTAGTTGCTGAACGTCGATGGTTTGCTTCTTTCTTTCTTTTTCTTCTTGATTTTTCTTAGGTTTTTATCGTCATAGTCATCTAGATTGAAGCCGACATCCACACCCCGGTTGCTGGAGTAGTACGTGTTCTCGGTCCCGTAGCTGTACGCGGTCGTAGGCAAAGCCTTGGAGGTGAATTGGTAGTCAATATGGTTGATCCCGCTGTATTCGTACAGGTAGTTGGGGTTGGACTTGCTTTTCTTAGTACCGTTTGCTGAAGTAGGTCGTGAGAGGTGTGGTTTTGGTTGCGATGGTAAAGGCGGAGCAATGTTGGAGTAGCTGTTGGGACCGAACTCTTGCCACACAGCTTGGAACCACTTATCATCGGTGATAGGAGGCTTGGGGTCCGCCTGCTGCGCCGCGCTGACCGCAGCACGAGGACTCTCTTCGTTACTTCTTTTACTTCGTTTTTTCTTACTTTTTTCCACATTATTTTCATTAGTTACTGCGGTTGTAGCCGTTGAATTATGCTCAGGAACCAGGGATCTTATAGCCGTTGACTGCAGCTTGCGCGACTCCGACGCGGATGTAGGTCTCAGGTGACTACCGGCCTTCCTGCTGCCGGAGCCGTTACTCTTGTAATACTTCAACATAGTTTGCATTTGTAAGATTGAGTTCGCGGTTTCCGGGTCTTTGGCGTCGCTGTAACTCAGTGCGTACTTGTTATACCTCTCTTCATCGTCATCGTGTGCAACGGCAGGGATTTGGCTATCCACACCACTAGCTGCGACGTACTGACTGATTGTCTGGGCTTTCTCCGCGCACTCTTTCTTCTTGTTACTCGGCTTTGTAACGGCTTCTTGGCTGCCATTCTTGCTGTCGTAGATACCTAATAAGCGCAGATCACTAGCCGTTACGCGGCCATATTTCGAGACAAACCCGTCGATGCTGTCCATTTCCGCGCTGCTTTTCTGCTTGTTGTAGGTGATTCTGGGCTGAGGAAGGCTGTGATCGAGCGGGTGCGACGGCGGAAGACAGTCAAGAATGCCTTCGAAGGGAGAAGAAGGCGAGATCGAGCACGTGATCGCGGGAGGGTAAGTGAGCGGTGACATCACCTCCGCAGCCTCAAGTGTGGTGTGCACATAGCTATCCGTTGTACATACAGCAGGTGTGACTAGCTGCGGCGCGTCCCTTAGCATGGCAGAGAGAGAATCCTCGCAAGAAAACAAACCAACTTCCTTCTTGCGCAAGTACAGCTCTAACGCGGCCATGGCGATACCACTGACACGCTGGCATTGCTTCACTTGAGCTCGTTTCCATCGAAACCAGCGCCTTGACAACCAACAGCTCACTATACACACGCTGCGGTGTACCATCAATGCCATTCGAAACCGTTTGCGCCGGTGATATGACGTGACCGCCCTGTTGATGGCCGCCCTTCCCAGCACGCGCCGACGGAGCCACCTCTTGCCCACCGCAACGATCTTCGCGGAGGCTTTCACACGCCGGCTTGTGTATATGCTTCTATACCAACATACTATTCTATTTTTTGCTACTTGTCGCCGTAATCCCGCTGCTTTCTTACACGCAATGACACGGCGGACTCGGCATTGTATCCTAGTAGCAGCGCGACACTTCTTGCGACACAAGTAAGCCAGCTTTGCGAGGTAAACACGAGCAAGGCATTGGATGTAGATAGCAAACTTGCGCCGTCTTAATGCGACTAACTGGCCTCTCGCAGCATGTCTTCGATAGTATTTCTGCATAACAATACACTTCGCGCGCCTTGTACTGTGGTAGAGTCGCACACGCCGCAGCACTCTCTTGCTCCACCGCTGCAACGCCAACATATGCAAATAATTCGAGATCAAGCAGTCAAAGAAGTCAATGGACTGGTTGGAGATGGCTTTGCCTGTTACCATGAAGCTAATGTCGATGTTGGAGCTGACACTCTTGAATAAAGCGCTGGCATCACATTGAACCGTTGTGTTGCCTTGCAGCGCTGACTGCAGCCGCGAGTGCACCATCGACGTAGCAGATGCTGATTTTGGGCGGGACGATGCATTCGCTGATTTTGGTCTTCTTCTGTTTGGTGCCACCGCGCTCCACTCATCATTCGTGCTTGTGGTGTAGGTGATGTTGCTGCTGCACAAGGTAGGTGTCGGCTTAGGTGCAGGAACCACTTCCTCCGGGATAGTGATCGCTTCGTCATACAAAACTTCCCATGAACTCACGTCTGCATCCGCAGCATTGATGCCAGCAACGTGCGGCAAGACGGTTAGGTTGATAATCCCGTCAGCCATCTTCTTGATGACGTTATTATGGCTGTCGCATCGATGAGCTAGTGCAGGAGACATGTTTACCTCAAGTATCCACGGATTACACAACTCGTCGATCAAGACGTCGTAGCCAAGGAACTCGAAGGACTTGTCGCGGTGCTTGACATGCTCCTTGGCGACCTTCAAGGTGCTGGATATACTGGCTTTTATACCCGGCCATATCCTGTTGTTCCAAGTGTCCGCACCAACAATTTCTAAGATTTCACGATGAGTTAGTAGTAAATCAGTTTGAGTATTGATGACAGTTTGGTTGCTGCAAGCGCGGGGACTGGTCAGCGCCTCACTAGCACCGCTGCTGCTGCTAGCCACAGACCCACGCAGCTTCCTTATGGCATTAATCCCTGTCGACGCGGTGTCGCCCTCGTTACCGTTGGACTTTCTTTGGATGGAATAGTTGGTTAAGTGCATCGAGTTATCACCGAGAGATTTCACTGATAAGTTGAACTCATGAACACAATGCCGACCGTACACCGTGGAGTAGATGTAGGCCTTCAGAGGCTCCGTTGAAGTGACTAAAACCCATATTCGCAGGTCGAATTTGGTTAGATAGGGTGTTGAGGGGGCTGCAGCAGGGGTCTGGAGGAGTGTCAATAGTGGGGATTCTATATACTTTTGCACCGTTCTCCCTCCCATGCCCTTTTCGCACTCTATGATGTCCGCTAGGCGATACAACAGCTTGATACCAACACCGCAGCACGTATCTGGCGCCTTGACTATCCAGATATTCTTTGTACCGTCAATAAACAGTTGCTTGTTGACTCGATATAGCCCGCGTAGCAACAGCCACACTTTAGTGAACTTGCTGCTTATGTAAGGCAGTTTCTCGGTTGCAATGAGCTTCCGCCACGTAGTTGCCGCGATATTCTCACCAAAAGGGATGTTCTCAGCGATGAAATAATCAATTTCACGGATACTTTGCCATTCTTTCTCCTCTAATCCGTGCAGCTTCGGCACATCTGGATCGGGGAAAGACCGCTCTACTCCGGGCCATTCGCCACTTAACTTCACTCTTAAATACATAGTAATACACTTAATACAATTCTTTATACTCTTCTCAACATCATAATACATGTAATTATCATTGATCTCCTTGTCTGTGCGTGGGTTATTGCAGCGGTAGTTGTTGTACTGTTGATAGAAATAGTACTTCAAGATGTTAGTTGCCGCTGTTATGTTGAAGTCTTCAATGAATTCTTCTCGATGCGTTGGATCACCGATATTATAGGAACGAGGAGATACTTCCATCATATCCTCTGATATTGATGGAAAATCTCTTAATATATCACAAAATCCCATTTTTGTTGTCAACATAGTAATTCCCTCAAAATGATTAACGATTTGGTCGTCTTTCAACTCCGGGAAGTCTACATCTTTCTCTGCAATCGTCCAGATAAACATTGGGACATCCTTGAGTGGAATTCGACGAATCTTTTTCTCAATTTTGTTATATTTCTTATGAGAACGATATATAACTCTTTTGAATCCTTTTGACAGCAGAGAAGACGTGATATCACGATAACAACCTTCATTAGTATCCTCAATCGCACAGTTTAAATAAAACTCACTTTTGCTCTCAACTGCTGGTTCATCAGCACACAGATTCATCTCTACTCTCTTGTCAGCAGCTGATAGCCGATCCTACATGCTCCATCTAGTGCAGAGATATTCTCTCCTTGGATATATAGGGAAGATCATCCCCCTTTAATCTCATTGATGTGATTTGTGAAATTGTACCTCAACGGCGTCGTCCAACGCTTTTGATTTTAAAGTAAGGTACCGGCACCGGCAAGGTTGATTGAAAACTACAAATAAATAAATAACGATGAAAATGGCGACAAGTATAGCTCGATTCGCGTTGAACAAGCAAGCGAATATGTGCACTTAACACCGCTTTTATTGTGTTTTGTTAATTTCATCGGCCGGCACCGGTCGAGTCACTCGAGTGTCGACAGGTGGACAACACTTGTTCATCAGTAGCAATCCCGCGACGAGTTATAACATAGCAGAGAAGGACGATGAGTGAACACGATCGATATGAGAACCAAGTAGGAGAAGGAGACCGGGGAGTTGCGTATGACGTAATTGCATTAATGATATTTGCAGTGACAGCGTTTACGTTTTTATTTCCTGTTAATAGAATAATTCCATTAGATCGAAGAACGGTCGCAATATCTGGTGCCACACTGACATATGTCACGAGATCATTCTTATTTCCTCATAAGAATTCATTAAATATCATTGGAATGATAGACTTTGATGTATTGATTCTGCTTAGTGCTATTATGATAGTAAATCATATATTCGTTCACTTGAAAGAGGTGAAAAAGGTGGTTAAAATGATACAAAATCAAATCAAAGCCAATCCAAGACGCGGCTTTTGGTTGGTTTCACTAGCAGCATTCACAATTTCACCGTTTCTGACCAACGACGGTGTGTGCTTGTTGATGGTAAGTATTTGCATGTATCCCATTCCATAAAACCTTTTACTTACTCACTCAAATTTGTTTAGGTTGAAATAGTATTGGCTGCATTCGACGGAGTCACTGAATCGGATACTAATCAAGTAAGTACTGAAGTAGCTTTGCCAGGAGATTCCAGTAATAATAAATTGGTGAAAGAAGACGCACTATATTTCCTGCTAACACTTGCTTGTTCGTCAAATATTGGCTCAGCTCTCACCTATACTGGCAATCCCCAAAACATGATCGTTGCATCTGTTGCTACTGACGTCCTAAGCCCTGGCGTGTTCTTTGCAGTGATGCTCCTTCCTTCTACTGTGGGTTGGCTAATAACCACCTATTGGATCGAGTATAAGTGGAAACAGAGCAAGCTGAGCAAGGTGTCGTCGTGCATGAATGTGAACCTCATGAATAAACGGGTAAAGTGCGCATGTGTCTCTTCAGAAGTATTACTTGATGAAGAAGCTGCGACGACTTCACCTGAGAAACAACTGCTTGGACCATCCTATGACAACACCAAAGACATTGAAATGGATGCATCACTAGCTGCAAGTGACACCACTTCTAGGAGTAGCAGCAAGCTCACTCATAGTAACAGCCAAGCATCGCTGAGCGTAATAACCAAGGGCTATATCGAAGACGACAATGGCGTCAGTGTGGTGTGCTCCTCTCCGCTTGGACGCGGCAAGAAAGGCAAGAAGCAAGTTGGCTGCATACTAAGTTGCGTTGAAGCGCCAGCTGCAGCAGTTGAAAGCGTGTCATCTCCAGTCCGCGCAGAGTCTGTTAAAGATAAAATTGTGCACATCATATCCTCTCCTGTGCCGTACTTCGTCATCGTTATCCTTGTAGCAATGATCATCATGATATTTGTTGATGTCATGAGTATTAGCGGCTTGGTCTGCGTCACCGCCATGCTCATGGTGGTGTATCTGGTCATAAGTAATCACTGGGCTGGTACGAAGCTGTGGGAAGAGGAAGTACATGCACCACTTCATCAGAGCGAATCCAAGGATGGTCTAGACGATATAATAGCGCTAACCAACCCGTCCTTCGAGCAGCGCGCGCACGCACTGAACGATTTCTTCGAGGAGCTGTTTGAGGTAAGATCGCACACTATGTTATAGCTATACTTACTTGCTTACATCACAAAAGTCTATAGACTGGAATCTACTCTTGATTTTCCTCGGTACATTCATCATCGTTGCCAACGTAGACAGCACCGGAATCCCGCGACAACTATGGAATGGTATCGTTGGCAAGCGCCCTTTCGACACCGCGGCGTCCGTCATTGGCATCAGTGTCTTTGTACTGTTTTCATCGCAATTACTAGGTAATGTCGCCGTGATTCAACTTGCTAGACCAAATGTAGAGCTGCTAGACGATAACGCGCGACGATATGCTTGGGCGATCATTAGTTTCGTCGCAACTGTAGGCGGCAATCTTACTATTACTGGCTCTGCAGCCAACATTATAGTAGCTGAGAAGGCGGTGAGAATCGACCCGTCGTCCAACATCGACTTCTTCAAGCACTATCGCATTTGCTTCTGGATCACTCTGCTCATCTGCGCAGTGGGTGCGGTCATCCTTAGCTTGATCATCTGCCTCAGTAGTATCTAGTGAGTGCGCTAGCGCCGCTAAGAGACTACAGTGCAAGTAAGACCGTTCATAGATACATAACCGCCATTCGGAACAAGTCTTGGCCATTTGAATGTAACCGTTTAAATAAATTAACTTGTGTGCTATTTGCGCCAACATCGCTACCAAGCGACGACCTACCTGTGCTTACCCCACCTTTCAGTGACGGCGATAGCCTTGACGGCGAAGGGATTCGTATATTCAATGCCTCGGTAGTCGATGGAGACGCGAGAGTAGGGATGGATGCTAGTGTCTTGTGATTGAGCGACCTTGGCGTGTTGACGCCGGTCGTGGACGCACCATCCCCGTCATCTACGACATCAACACTTGTCTTGTTCACCAATAAAAATGCAATTTTCCGGTAATTCCAATTCAAATCTTTCAAGAGACCCGGGTTGATGTGCTTGCTAATCAGGAGGAACGTCCGAAGCACGTTGTTGTTGCGGCGTCTAGTTGCCACTTCATACGCACTTTCGTTGGTTTTAGGCGGGAACTGAGTAGCGGCTTGAATGAGGTCTGGCCTCATACTGGCTAAAAAGTGAACTGTGTGTATATTAGGGACTGCACACTCAACTGCTAGCTGCAACGGATACTTACCCATGGGACCCACCTCGCCTACTGCATCGGGATACGCATGGTACAAGGCTTTGATTACACTCAAGTTGCTGCATTCTCTCTCTATTGCCACGTTTAAAGGGACTCTGTGATGCGTATCCTTGGTTGCAGCAGCACCGCGATACTCACTCAACAAATATTGCACAATAGAAGTTGATGGACGCGCTTTATCCACAGCATAATGTAACGGCAGTCGACCGTACAAGTCACACGCTGACACGCCTTCTGGGTAAGCTTGTTGGATCGATTGCAAGACTTCTAAGTCGGGTTTTTCAGTGAAAACAGCATAATGCAATGCAACTCTACCCACGCCTCGCTTCGCCGCGGCAGCATCTGGGTACTTCTCTAATAGCAATTTCACTATACGTTTATCGGGATAACGTCTATCTAGTATGACGTGGATAGGCAGTCTGCCGCTGCCGTCTCGCGCTTCTAATGCTTCTGGAAATGCTTCAATTAAATCTAAAACAGTTTTGTGCCATGGATCATCGACGTCCAACACAGCATGTAAAGGTAATCTTCCCATATTGTCTTCAATTGTTGCAGCATCTGGATTGGCATCTAAAACAACTTTGATGGTGTTTCCACATAACGTATATACTGTAACCATCTCGTGTATCAAACTTCCCGCTGCTTTATTGTTTGTCTCGAAAGTACTCATCGATTCATCTTCGTTGAATGAAATAGAAGATTGGCTTGCTTTGACTAAATGTTGCAATGCACCAATACATTCAAATATGTGTCCTACTAGTTTATTACTCTGTTCAGATCCCGGGAACAGATTAACACCAACAGAATTCGACTTGTTAGAATTCGACTTATTACCTTCTGGATCATTTTCTATACCTAGCTTTAGCAACAACTTCTTAACTTGTGGCGGCAACTCGTAGATAACTTGCAATTTATTTAGTTTACTAAGTCGCCTCAAATGACTATTTCTTCTTTGTTCGTTTACTGATCGTCTTCTCAAGGCTGCTAGAATATTCTCTGTTGCTAAAGATTTCTGTGTTAGAGCAGACGCTGGTAATGCAAGAGTGCCATTCTCACTCAGCTGCTTGGTTTGCTGCAGCAAGTCTTCCGGGATGCCAGCTAAAGATGCCCCGCTTCCCATCTCTAGTTTCCTTTGTTTTGTTGGCGAAACAGTTGAGGAAATTTTCTCAGGAAAATGTTCTTGGGGTGGGCCGGGGGGTGAGAAGTGCGATTGTTTGTCTTTGTATTGTTAACTTATAGCGCAGCCGCAAGGAGCATTTGCAGCTAGCAACAGCTACATTTTCGGTTGCTAAAATAGTCTCTAAAAGGAGCACATTTGTCACATGTTAATACGCCGATTATCGGTTCTGCAGCTTGCTACTGCAACGGCTTTCAGATTGCTACAAAACTAAAGTTTAAAGTATTAACTCGCACCGCAACCAGCAAGACTAATGCATCTCCTTATCTACTTCTACTTCGACTTCAAGCTAGCGGTACCGGCGAACTGTCATCGAAAAGAGAGATGACATCACAGTTGCGATTGTGGCAAAAGCAATTAATCACCTCAAAACCATGAAGATACAATTGTTTCTTGCATTTGTATTGGTATGTTGTTGCTACTCTAATGCTTTCCAGCAATTAAGTCGCAGAAGTATATCCATAACGAGGATGGTTGCTCCAACAACATTACACGCATCTCAAGATGCAAGTAGTGTGAATATTCAATTAGATAACATCAAAAACATGAGAGATATCGCTACTTCATCAGTAGCAAGTATCAAGCCAGGAATAATATATCGCACAGGTTGTGTGAGTAAAGCATCAGATAAAGATATACAACTATGTAATGATTTGAAGGTGAAATCATGGATTGATCTGCGTTCAGAAGCAGAGTTACACGAAGACGAGCATCTAAATAGCAATAAAATTTATGATGGTTTCAAATCTTTTAGTTATGACAAGAAAAAGGGAGTATTTAAGGCATTAGATGAAGGAAATGCGCTTAGTTCAAACGATAAACGACGTTACTTCATCTCGTTGATGAGTGAAAGTTTGATAAAGAAAGGAGTATTTTTCAGATTAAGGAAGAGATTAAGATTCAAATCAATATTCTTATTCCTGTTAGCCAACATATCCAGGAGAGCAGACAAACGAGTGCGTAGTATATTCATAGAATCCATCAATAAAGGTGGCTTGGGATTATTGAATGAGTTAGTATTAGACTATTCATCCAAAGAAATCATCGAAGTGTTGAAGTTACTAGCCAATGCCGAGAACCACCCTGTTGGCATGTACTGCACCGCTGGCAAGGACAGGACTGGACTCATTACCATGCTTACGTTGAGTGTATTGGGTGTATCTGATGATGAGATCTTAGCTGATTATGTTCTTTCTGACAAGGCATACAGTGAGATTAACGACAAGAAGGCGATGGTTGCATCGCTGAAGCAGGTGGACGTCGACCCAGAGATATTCCTACGCGCGAAGCCACAAGTGATGAAGGACACAATGGCTTACATCAGGAGCAACTTCGGTTCTATTAACAATTACTTAGACAAATACGGTTTTGACGAGAACTGGCGCAATAAATTGAGAACGACTTTACATTTATAAATATGTATTGAAATATTAAAATAGACTTACATAATTGACAAGATATACATGTTGCTTTCATCGCCGCTTGGGCTTGTTGGGATCGTGAGGAAACGTTCCGAACACCTTCTTTGGGAACATAAATGGCTCCTTCTCCAGAGCGCTCATATTGTTCTTCAGTCTCTTTTCTATATCACTCAACCTGGCGTATTTCTCTTCATTCAGCTGCCTTCCGATGCTCTTTTTCGTGGTTTGGGAATCATTTTCCATTTGTTTTACCTCAATTTCTTCTTGCTTTTTCTGTTTTAAACTATTTTTATTGTTTTGTAATTTCTTTTCGATGAGATTTAATTGTGCCAATTTATCAACTTGTATTTGCCTTCCTCCTTCATCCTTCTCAATTCTTTCTTGTACAACTTTCTTTAATTTTTTTACAGTATCTACTTGTCTAATACATTGTTTTATTAATTTCTCTCTTCTTATAACATCATCATCTTCCAATTTTCTAACTTCGGCATCACTGAGAACTAGTGGGCGCACGACTTCATCTCTTACTACTGATGTTACCCACATAATCTTTTCTTCTCCAGACTTTAATGACAATTTTACAATTTGATCTCTACTGTGTAATTCATTCGATATATCAATATTTTCACGAATAGCTCTCTCATTTTGCACTCGGCGCCATCTCATGTGAGCCAGTTGCTGCTCTATATCAGAGACTCTATCCATACTTCGATACCTTTATATTTGGCGATCTAGTCGAGTCGAACCGGAAAAGAAACGATCTGGTCAATCCACACCCAAGTAGTTACAGAGAAGGAGAGAGACTCTTCTTCTTCAAACAGGATTGGGGTGAAAGCAATGAGCCGATAGTCTTCTGCCCAATTGCCAGAGGAAGTAGTAGTGTCATGCGTCTCTCTTTCTAAATTGTAATGGTAGTGTCCACACCCTTAAAGGCGGTTATGAAAAAAAAAAGGAAAAGGAAAAGGAGGGAAAAGATGGAGTTTGAGGATGAGTTCGTTGCCCCTGAGGGCGTAGCTGACGGGATTGTCATGGAAAACGAGGTAGTGAAGGTTAATGAAGTTGTATTAACGAAGGAAATGGTGGAGAAAGGGTTTCATTCCCTGGGAAAGCATCCAATATTGCAGAAGCACGCATATCTGGGACTGAACGTTCCTTCGTTGCAGCTGGCGAACATTGACTTCCTGAATAATTGCAAGAATTTGATGTATTTAGACGTCTCCAATAACAAGATTGAGTCGTTGAATATACTGTCCGAATTACCTATGCTCGTGCAGTTGAATGCGTCAAATAACAATATTACCGACTGCTTGAGCTTCCAACCTCCATTATGCAACGAGAATAACATGTGGGCTGAAGGCCACAACGCAACTGGCTCCATGCTGACATTAGTAAACTTATCATCAAACTACATAAGTACATTGAACGACTTGTCCCACCACGCATACATCGAGTGCTTATTATTGAGTAAAAATTACATCTCCAAAATCAACGGATTTCACAATTTACAATTTCTAAAGGTTTTAGACTTATCATACAACAATATCCAAGTGATAGAAGGACTCGACAACCTCAACATAAATGAGTTGAACTTGGAAGGGAATAACATCAAATCATTGTCGGGTCTTGCCTCGTTAACTCGACTAACTGCCTTGAACGTGGCAAAGAACAACATTAGTAACATCACTCCATTAGCAGCCTGCGCGCAGCTGGAGTCGCTAGATATCCGCCACAATAACGTCGCAACGATAAGACAAACAGAGTTATTGGCACCAAACATGGGATATTTGTCTTACTTATACGCCGAAGGAAATCCTTTTTGCAGCAAGATGAAGTACAGGTTGCGAGTGATACACAGGTTGCCGTCGCTGCTGCACTTGGACGCGACGGTGGTGTCGCCAGACGAGAAAATAAGAGCGAGTAACCTGTACAACAGTGGTAACGGCTTCAGTGATATTCCCATGCGCGCCGACATCTACAACAGAAACTTTCCAGATGAAGATAACTTTATTCTGTATGAAAGCTTAGATTTCGTTGACGACGAGTTGAAGTTGCCGTTGGAAGAGCTGCTATACGTGACTGCAGAGGAGAAGCAAAGTTACCTGAAACAAAATGCCAGTAGTGTTGCTGCACAATTCACGTCAGCGTTATTCTAGATTTGTATAGATTTTCATTTGTATGTAAAATTGTCACCAAAATAGCCACGCACTCACCCACTCACTCATCTACTCACTCAACTCATCTACTCACTCACTCATCTACTCTCATTGGACCCGGATCCGTTATCATACCGGCAAAAAAAATCAAAAAAAACGAGTTAACGAGAAAGAGAACCGATAGGTCGAGAACCGATAGGTTATATAGAGTGAAAGATGTCGTCAACTGCTGCTGGCACGCACAGCAAGGTCATCTGTGACATGGATGATCATGGTGTTCACGGTGAAATGAAAAATGATGCCATGTCAGTTGCTGCTGCTGCATTAGAAGGAAATCAAGAAGAAAAAGATATTTCGAAACATATTAAAACACATTTTGATCATAAGTATGGACCTACCTGGTTCTGCATCGTTGGTGCTGATTTCAAGGCATTTGTAACTCATGAAGCAAAACATTTTATATTTTTTTATATTGGTAAAACAGCAATATGTTTGTATAAGACATAAATGGGGAGATTACGGCAATAACCTGAAGTTACTTGCGACTAAGGAGCTGATTTGTTCCAAGACGCGAAGACTGAGGCGATATTGTACAGCTAGAGATTCATTTAAATATTGTATGTAAGAAAATAGCTTTTATTTCATGAATTTTATACAAAATAACCCAATATGTGTCCCTATAATATATCCCAGAATCCCTAATGACGAGGCAATTATGGTGAGATCGTTGCGACCAATTTGAGCAGCCATACCAGCCGATGTGGCGGCGCCACCAATGCACGCATTCGAGGATATTATTAAACTATCTACATCTATTCTTTGCTTTGGGAAATAATAATTCCATAGAAATCGACTTACAAACATGATTCCCAAGTGAATAGCTAGCGTCAGCGTGATCAGCGACAGTATCGGGATTCCCACCACTAAATCGTTGAGCTGTAAGCCACCTCCAAGAATTGAATAAAAAATAGAGAGATAAAACGCACTAGACAGACTCCTGCCTTCACTTGACATCGACTTGACCCAGTTGAAACCTGATTTTCTTATTGCTATTGCCAATATTGTAGCAATTGCCACGCTTACTCCAGGAATAGCGACAGATTTTTGTAGCGAAGATGCTATCAAGGACACAGCGAGTCCCAGCACACCTGGCTTAACTGCATCAACGAGTGACGCACTAGGGGGAGCTGCATCACTGCTAAGCGTGCCATGTAACGGTTTGCTCATGTGCACTGTTTCATTATCCTTAATTCCCAGCTTGCGGATCCCGAGCAGTACCATGAAGTAACACACCATCACAAATATATCAATTCCTGCCACGATATTCAGTAACTTCAATGTACTGCCGCCATTTTTCACTAACACATTTGCCGTTTCAAAGAAGTTTGATGTGCCCCCGATGTATGATGCAGCCAGACATCCAGCACAAACTGCGAGATCAGAAACTAAAATGTTGTGAGTAAATTTCTTAACAAAATTAAATGCAACGATTGATCCTATAAATGATCCAATTGTACCACTTATGAATGATACAAGCATAGGGACTGCATTTGTTGCCGTTGAAGGAGTGCTATCGTCAGTAGAGGAGGAATTAGTACCCAACATACTAATGACAAGTGAAGCTATCAGAGCATTACTCCAGCCAAAGGATATTATTTTATCCGATTTTATCGATAGAGATGGAAACACATTTGACAGAAAGAATGACAATACAAATGCCAAGATACTGCAGTCAATAGAAGGATTAGTTGAACCTACTCTTGTAGCTAATGTTGATACAGCAGTAAGTGTCAACGCCTGCTTTGACTCAGCAAATCTGAGCAGCTGCAACGGCTGCAATGACCTTAAACTATGCAAAATAGGCTTCAACAGCATCTAACAGCTGACATACTCACCAAGTTATTACAATCAACGGACACTTCCTTGCAAGTCCTTGCTTAGAAATATCGCTAATATCTGCTCAAACCGGAACCAGTCTCCCTCACTATTTCACACCCCACAGCACTCACTGCTAGCAGCAGACGCTACACCTGAGCGCAGCATTTCGATAGACCGTTGTGAACGTGTAACTCCTTCTCCTTCTTCTTAAGTTCTAGTGGTGGAAGTGGTAGCAGGGCCGCTTATTTTTCCTCACTCAAGGGAACACGAGTCGTTGGTAACGTCAAAGCATAGCATCAAACACCAACATTATATCGCACAGGTTGAATAAGCACTCACAAGGCTGAGATCTTCAACAGAAGCGCACAAGAATGTCCTTGTTTGATGGCATTTTCCCAGGTGAATTATACATAAACCCATGACCCCTTTCAGCGATAACTAACTCACTCGCTTAGGTAATAAGGTACAACCTGACTCAGATGGTGCTAGCCAGCATGAGAATGGCGACAAAATCGATCCTAGTAAAAGCATCGAAGTAGTATCTACTGTGTCGAATATAGCTGATACTGGCAATAGTAATGAAATTGTGGCTAGTAATTCTACGGGCGATAGTGCAGAAGATGTTCCAGGACAAGAGAATGCCGGGAAGGGTAGTGGCTACTCTATGCAAGATATTTACAATTCTTTTGCATCGTCTTCCAACGATTTCAACGACAAGTTATGCTATAAATACATCGATAATCGATTTTTTAAAAAGTATGTAGATGTAAAAGGAAGAAGAGACACTGATGCTTGCAACGGCCAGAGCCAAATCGAAGATCGCATCAAGGATTTCATTGCTAAACTACCTCCTCCGCAAGTCGACGAGAAACTCTGGAAGCTACTTTGGAATGACGAAGGGAGTATTGACGGAGACAAGGTGCGACCCGAGGACTTCGGCTTAGCAAGAGTGCGACCCGAGCATATAAAAGCAATTATCGGCGGCATTCCCACCGAAGAAGCGCCAGGTGCAGCACATCCCAACAGCAAAGCACTGTTTCAATCGATGAGCAACAAACGAAGGCTTTCATTGAACAAAGTAACAGGTATTGCCAGTGACACACTCGCGCAAATACAAGACTTTAAGTATGAAAAATCCGTTAAGGGATTACGGATCAAGTTCAAAGAGAGCGCGCTTTACCCAGAGTTGTCAGTGCAAGAGAGCGACTCGGGATGGTACCAAGTACTCAAGCTCTTGGTAGCATACTTTGGTATTGATTTAGAGAAACTTGCGGCAAGTCCAGAGGTGGAGCGGAAGGATCTCTTCTTGGAGGGGGAAATCGTGTCGTATAATGTTGCGGTGCCACAAGGAGACGATAAGGAGGACGAGGCTATTACCGACATGACTAGTCTAGGTAATCTTCATCTCTCACTCACTCACTCACTGGCTTACTCACTGGCTTACTCACTGGCTTACTCACTCACTGGCTTACTCATTCACTCACTCACTCACTCACCGGCTTACTCAATCACTCACTCACTCACTCACTCACTCACTCACTCACTCACTCACTCACTCTTACTCACTCTTACTCACTCTTACTCACTCACTCACTCACTGACTCACTCACTCCCTCTACTACTCAGTCAAGTTGAAAGGTGCAGGAGTTGTGAAACTGACTTCATATGACAAGAAAGGCAACGTAGTGACCAAAGAAGGCGAGATTTCTTATATAAACTCTCATTCCAAAGAGGTGACACTCGGCAGCGACCGGGAGCGCAGCTTCCCGCTGCTGTTCAACGTCAAGTACAAGAAGCTCAGCGGCAGGCAAGTGGCGGAGCAACTGCGCGAAATGTCGAATAAAAGCTTTGCCGACGACAATAAATGGTGGAAACCGCGAATACTCAAGATATTTTATGATGAGATGGAGGACCCGGATAACGCGATACAGAGCATGGTCTCACTCACTCATCACTCACTGGCTTACTCTTACTCACTCACTCACTCACTCACTCTTACTCACTCACTCAGGTGCTAGTGTGCGCGCTTGTGCTTACAATTCCGTTCGGCTTCTTCCAGTACTTCAACGCGGATTTCTTCAGCGACCTGGAAGTGAACATCAATTCTTGCCTTGCGAGCACGTCGAGGGATGAGTACAACAAGGATTTCAACGCCGAATACAACGACATTCTGCGCAACGTGTCGACGTGCATCACCGCGTCCTTGTCCGCGCTGGTGATGGCGGTTCTGTACTACTTGTTCAAGCCCGACGAGTTCGAGATGGATATATTCATGCGCAGAAACGGCAAATTATTACTGGGTAGCATACTCACTCTTACTCGCTAAGACTCACTCACTCACTCACTCACTTGGTGTCTCACTCACTCACTCACTCACTTACTCACTTACTCACTTACTCCCTCACTTACTCACTCACTTACTCCCTCACTTACTCCCTCACTTACTCACTCACTCACTCACTCACTCACTCACCTACTCACTCTCCTTAGCTTGCATGGTGATCCTGACGACGGCATCTATCTTCTCGTTGATGGTGTGCACGAACTACTTGTTCATGTACATCGCGACGCCCGAGGACTTCTGCGACTACATGCTGCAACCCACGTCCGAGACTTTGTACGAAAACAGGTTCTATTTCGGCGGACTTACTCTTTCACTCACTCACTCACTCACTCACTCACTCACTCACTCACTTACTTACTCACTTACTCCCTCACTTACTCCCTCACTTACTCCCTCACTTACTCACTCACTCACTCACTCACTCACTCACCTACTCACTCTCCTTAGCTTGCATGGTGATCCTGACGACGGCATCTATCTTCTC
>JACCDO010192114.1_pt1 | contig 31360 bp, 15 predicted proteins | sample 7446101 | NCBI WGS metagenome assembly JACCDO01 (sample SAMN15323440, study PRJNA562643) | freshwater metagenome | isolation source: river surface water | place: USA:Blue River Watershed | collected 2017-08-16
AACCTGCTTGTAGCAGCTCATCGACGATTTTCTTCTTCTTTTCTACTGCTTGGAAACCATCCCTGACTAATATCCTTGCGACGACACCGTCTTTTTTAACAGCCCAACGTGCTATATAAGGACCCAAATGTTCACCAGTTACACCAAGAATACAAATTGTCTTTCCAGATGACATGGCAGCTGCTCCAGCGGGAGTAAGTTATCACTATCTGAGTGGAAGTTGAACTTCGGAAGTTCAAACAAAAACCGGAAGCAAAAGGACTCCGGTACTGTGCCGGTACTGCCATTCCAAGTTCCGCCTAATCTACTGCGCCAGGAAAACCTATGTGATGTCCAATGAGCGTGAGCCAAGCGCCCTATTAAAGCCCCAATAGAGTTCCTTGAGACTTCCTGGAGACAGCGTTGGGTCGGTACAGCTTCCGAGTTTCTCATCGCCGACTCTGTACCGCAACACTGGAAGTAGTTTAAATACATAGTACTGATAACTAATAATCGTTCTGTTGGGCCATCAAATCTGCGGCGGCTGCACTCGATGCTACACTCGCTGCGCCTGTTCAACATTTGAGAACATTTGAGAATTCTTAAGGAGAGATTTCATGCCGGTACCGAACTCGCGGCAAAATATTTTGGCTGAAGAATTCAGAATTCATAGACGAATGAGCGATTTAAATGAGGATGACAGCTCTGCGGACGTGATCTACGTGAACGATGGTCTGTCGTATCATCTAGACGAGAATGGGCGCAGCCTGCAGGTGCTTTTATGTCCGGAAAATAATTTTTATTGCGACATGAATTGCTTGGCGTTTTATCAATCAGATTCTATCCAAATTACAAATAAATCCAACTTTTTGACCAAGTTATTGGCGATATCACAGCCACTAGATCTTATCACGAATTCCTCCAGCAGCTCTGCTGTGGCTGTACTAGGAATCGGTCAGAGTGGTAATAACAATGGGAAAATTTTACCTATTTTATTCAATGAAAATAGTAAATTCTTTGTCGTTAGAGACTACATAATAAGTGCATCAGAGCAAATCGACATATCTTCTAAAATATTACCACTAAAATTTTCAGGTATATTAGCATCATATCCCCAAATCATGAATATGTGTGAGTATGTAACTCGCAAACCTATAATAAGCAAGACATCGTACAATGCCAAAGGAGTTGTATTTCTTCAGGGCTCTTCTGACATTATGACGAAATCGTTAAAGCTGGGAGAATGCCTGATTGTTAATATCAATTGCTTGGTCGGGTTTGAAGAGGGCATTACTCTCACCATCATCTCAAATAATGCATATTCGTACCTTTCGCTTTCTGGTACGTTTTTCAGATGCGAAGGAACAGGCAAAGTTTACTTCACGAACAACAGCTTTAAGTTGAACAAGTTGAATGGAAGAAGCGCGATTGGTAACGGCAGCACCAACGGCCTCGTTGGAATGACGCTGCATTTCGCATTCTTGATATTGTTTTATTTCTCGGTGCATCTAATGATTAAACAGTTGAATTTGCTGGCGGAACTGGTGAATAGAGAAGCCCCGAACGGCCAGTAGTGTATTGCTTGTAATTACAAATGTACATATTTACACATCTTCTATTATATCATCTATTAAGTCGTCCACATGGTGGGCAGCAACTGCCTCGTCCTGTTCAACTTGAGTGTTCGTATCTACTTGAGTGTCCACTGGGGTATCCACTTGAGTGTCCACTGGGGCATCTACTTGAGTGTCCACTGGGGCATCTACTTGAGTGTTCTCTGGGGCATCTACTTGAGTGTCCACTAAGGCATCTACTTGAGTGTCCTCTGAGACATCTACTTGAGTGTCCACTGGGGCATCTACTTGAGTGTCCACTGGGGCATCTACTTGAGTGTCCTCTGAGACATCTACTTGAGTGTCCTCTGAGACATCTACTTGAGTGTCCTCTGAGACATCTACTAGAGTGTCCTCTGAGACATCTACTTGAGTGTCCTCTGGGGCATCAATATTGTTATTCGCAGTGAGATTAATAGTGCTGTCGGCAATCCCGTCGTTAACAAAAGCCCCGTCGATGTGAGACTCTTCAATACCATGTAAACTTTCAGTTATGTCTGTAGCCGCGCAGTACTCAACTCCAGTCATGTCGGCTATATCACTGATAGTATCATTGCGTGCGTCGTCGCAACCAAGGAAATCGCCATCAACTGCATCAGACTCGTCGTCCATAGCAACAATAGCGAGTTTGTTCATATAATCCATGAGTAGAACGCCCTCGCCATCGTCACTCGGCTCACTTGCGTCGCACGGATACACCTTTCTTTTACTCTGCTGGATCGTCGCAACGGCTGCGGGATAAACAGATCCCTTCTTTTTCCTTGAGGGGCTGACTGCGCTTTTCATGTAGGTAGTCGCGACGGACAAGGCCTTCGGCAAGGATCTTAAACTGTATAAAATAGAGCCGTTATTCTCATTTTTGTACTCTCTTTTAGGTGAGTATCTTTGAATTTTACTTATACTTAAATTGTGCTTTTCCAACAACAGATTGGCGATCTCGATGCCCTCTTCCGTGTATGCCTTCTTGCCGTAGTTCTCCCATTGGCTCTTGGCTAAACTGCTGGCAGTGATAGACCCGTCGCACAAAAAAATATTGTTGTTAACCTCATTCGTTTCAGTCGCTTGCGTTGCATCGACGGAGTAAACAGCGTGGTTGTAGGCGGTGTAATCCTCCATGTCCGCGCTTAATGTGTCAATGACGCTGAGACGATCTTGTATTGTGCACAGTGTGTCGAGCATGCCACTGCCAATTAGGTTGCTAAGTCGAAGGGATAACTCTGACAATTCTGGTGCCGTCGATAGCGCTGATTCTGCTTTCTTCCTAGCTTTTGATTTCTGTTTCTTGCTTTTGGCACTTGCTGCACTATTATCACTGTTACCAGTTTCAGTGACTTTTCCTGCCTCCATCGGCATCCTCTTTTTATCTCTTACTACCTTTGGCGAATCAACAGGAATAACGAGCTGCAATGGTGACGGCGCCCTAGTTTCCTGATCCTTTTCTACTGGATTATTGTATTCTTCCTCCTCCATAAATTCTATCAGGGTGTTTAATTGTGTTGTAAAGTTACTATTACTACTATCAATAGTATCATTCTTTGAAGTAAGATCTGCAGAAGTCATTTTCATTTCTCGTCGCTGTATATTTAATGTAAGATTGCGAACTACTTCTTTTTCTTGATTTGCCACAGCTTTTGCGTGTATCATTCTTTTATTCCGCGGTTCGATCGCAAATTGACTATCCTTAAACTTATCTTTATTATTTTTATGATTAAGAAAGGAATAATAAGCTATATTCTTATCATCTTCCTTTTCATCATCACTATCGTCAGAGTCGCACGATTTGTTGCCCATTAATACACTTCCAAAATTATTCATATCTATCGTCATGCCACTATACTCATTCGTACTATGAGGACTGGGAGAAGGTATGTAATCCGTGCTATCACGAGACAATAGTGACTCGGACAATTTTTCCATGCTTAATCTACAAGTTCATAGGCAAAACGCAACAATGGAGGAAGGAATGCCAATGGATCTAGTGATATAAAGTCATTGGATTTTTTTTCTCTGCGAGGATTTTGCTCTACGGGAGTACTGTTTAAGAATTTTAATATTGCCAGACCATGTTTACCATGTAGAAGTCAAAACAATAAATACAATCGGCGGCTTTTCAAGTTTGAGCGAGTGCTTAAGACATACAACGCAACAGGAATGCAAATATAAGACATAAAAAATTACTTTATGATTTCATCGCGCCAGCTTACGTCTGTCTCAAATCAACCGATTTAAGAAGCAGTTTCGCGCAACCTACTCGTTCACTACTATCGTCTTTCTTCTAATTTTGTCTTTCCAAACTTTGCCCATTGGATTCCCCTAACCCGCACTAAATCGAGAACAGCTGCTCGCGGGAACGGGAGTAGATCGGCTCTACTGAAATTCCCGACAAAGGAGTGCTGACAGAAGGGAGTACTTCGAAACATTGAGGTTGAAGTCGATAAAGTAGGCGCACCAGAGGAGTGGGAAGTAGAAAAAGGTGTCGTAAGATTGCAAAAGACAGAATTTAGCTGGGGAAGGTCGGAGAAGGGAGAATGAGTGCTAATAATAACGTGACAATGACGCGATTTGAAATGTCGGGGAGTTATGCCAATGATAGTTATTCCTCCAGTAGTAATAATGCACCAAGTAATATAGTGACAACACAAAATGATTCATCAGGCACCCATGGGACTCTAAATAATCTTAACCAAGATAGTATGGATTCAGATGATGAGGATAATTCTAAATATACAAGTGGTAAATTTTCAAAAATTGAAAGTGAATATATAATACGTCGTGTTCACAAGTTTATTGCTGACAATAATTACAAGTTGGAAGATATTGTTAATGGTATAAGAGATGGTAACAGAATGGAAACAGGCCGTATGCAAATTCTTTGGCATCAATTATCGCGTGAAATGCAAACTAGATCAGCAAAATCAATATATCAGCATGCACATCGTAAATTACTGCAAGGCACATTGACACCATGGACAGCTGAAGAAAAGTTTCTCTTGCATCAATTAGTCGAACAAAAAGGTAAAAATTGGTGTGTAATTGCTAAAATTTTAGGAAAATTAGGTGATGATTGCAAGCACATGTACTCTCGGTCACTGAAGCGAGCTCGCAGCGGCAAGTTCACACTGGAAGAAAATGTTGAATTAATTCAAGCGATACAACAAGAGATGAATTTACCACTAGATTTACCTCTATGTCAATATCCTGATAAAGGTATACGCTGGACCAACGTTACCAGGCGTTTAGGCGACGAACGACATAACTTAGATTACCTTCGTCGATGGGCAACAATTAAATCAAAGTCAGTGGATTCAAACAAAACTTTGCTGACAGAAATCCAGTTCTTGCGCGATATTGAGAACAGCGGCGCAGTGTATGTCGAACCGCGACGTCAACGCGTGTCCATCGAGGAAAATAATGTTCGAACAGTTCTCTTACTTGACTATTTGAGTGATCCAAAGAGGTCGTATAACCATGATTCTCAAGTGAAATGGGCAGAAATTGATCGTACTTTTGCATTTCCCTATGGTTATGCATCTCACAAGTGGAAGGTACTGGCAGCCGCATCTGACCACCCTAAAGACATGGGATTTCAAGAACAAATTGCTTATGTGCGACAGAAATTCGATGCGCACGCACTAGACTTGAAACAAAAATAATGAATGAATTCGAAGGACAATAGCTTGTCACAATCTCTATGCTTCACCAGAAATTTATCTCCGGAAATCCGCGTTAGTGTTAGTGTTTTGTCGCGGTAGTTTCGGGAGTCGAATGTCGTGGTTGAAGTGAGTATTTATGTGTTATTCGGCCGTTGCCACCAATAGTTTGATAGTATGAATGAAATAATCGTGTCAAAATAAACTTGTGTCGTTGTATAATAACTGTTTTTGCTATTAAGCGCAGTATTTTAGCTTCTGATAGCACCCGCCGCTCTCCAGCGAGTCGTGCGTCCATCAAGCGGCAGATCAGTCCTTCTCGTCGACTTGGTCAACTGTTTCTTGTCTTGTTGTACACACACAAGCAACAGCGACACTCCCGCCGGTACTGCAGAAAGAAACCGCAAAAAAAAAATCCAAGCTTGAGAGTGTGGAATCCTTCCTGATCATGGGGAATGAGCAGTATCTTCACTTTTTCGGATAAAATTAGGCTATTCAACAGCAAAGGAGCCATTGGGGACAACGCGAAAGTAGCAAATAATACGAGAAGAGCGAGTAACACCACTAGAATGCCGGCAGCAGCTAAAGTGAATGATGGTGGAAGGGAGCAGTACTATAGTTATGTATTTAAATTGGATGATGTAGATATTAGGAGTGTAATGAAATTGTTTTATATGACGTATAATAAAGAAAAGGTGGACACTATAGATGATATTCTCAAAAAATATGTAGGAGAAGAAACAGTATTGCTACAACAATTGTGTGAAAAATACACGATATCTCATGACGAAATTACTAAATTGATTGACGACGCAAGAGCCGAGAGCATTAAGAAAAAGAATGAAGTTAGTGATTATAGAAGGGCTAGTATGGCGAAAAAGACTACGCCATCTATCTCGCAAGTGCCAACTCCACCACCTCCTCCTTCCGCAAAGAAAAATGAAAGTGTTAATCCGCCTATTAGTAGTCCCAAAGTTCACGAAGAAGTGAGTACAGATAATGACGAAGGGGCTGTATTTTTACCAGAGCCTTGGAAGTCAAAGGATAACGAACGACCTGACACAAATACTAGAAAAGCATCTGTTAGTAACCCAGTTGTTCCCCCCAAATCACAATTGAACAGTCGCCCTGCTGATAGTCCCAATAGTAACGAGAACCAAGGCAACAGGCTAGACAAGAAAGATGTACAAATTGAGCTGTTGAAGCGCGACCTTGCTGAAACGCGGAAGGAGTTACAGGCTACCGCGAAGGAAAGCAAACAAATTTTAGAACTATTTGAGACCTTAAAAACGGCGAATAGCGTCATCGAGAGGTCTCCCGCTGCTAACTCCGCGAGCAAAACCTTCAATGTGAAGTTCGACGAGAGCAAAGGAGTGAAATTTGTTGATGATCAGGGCAGCAGCGATGTAAACGAGGTCAAGCAGCAAACCATACCACCCGAGATACAGCTGCAGCTAGATAGCATGAAGCTGGAGTTGGAGCGCACCAGGTTGGAGCTGCAGAATGCGATGTACAATTCTCCCGTTATGTCCAGGAGTCCCGCATTTGGTTCTTACACGGACCCATTTAGTCCCGATTTATCAGCAGCAAATGGTTCACCTCCCAAGTACATGCAAAGCACCGAAGCCAACACGAACAGAATCTTGCAATCGTCGGCAGAGAGAATGCCTCAGGAGAGGAACGCGCATCCTCACTCAGCTGGTAAGCAGTCCAGAGAAGCGGACTCAAGTCAGTCGATGGACGACAGCGACTGGGTGGAGTGCTACGATCCCAAGTTCAAAAGAAACTACTATTACTCGTTATCCAAGCGCAAAAGTGTGTGGATAAGACCGTCGAATAGCCTCGCTAGAAGTCACGGTGAGAGTCCGTCGTTGACCACCGACAGGTGGGAGTACCAGCACCACCCGGAGTACGACAACGACGTGCATACACGTAAGCCAAGTCCTACTTCAAGGGCGAATGAGTCACGCAATAATACACGGCGAACGCCCTCGCCAGATAGAGCGGTCTACGAAAAGGGTCGATACGCATTCCCTCCTAAAGGTGCCACGAGGCTGGCATCACCAAGTAATACCAGAAATCCGCTGGTGAGTGGTAGACAAGATTTGAATATGCGCGAGCAGCTTAGAAGTGCCAGTAGAGATCCCGTGCAGAAGCATTCTCGCAGCACGAGAAGTTTATCGCCGGCAAGTAGCCGAGGGAACTCGGACTCATCTCGCCATAGGAGTCCCGCCAGCAGCAGAAGTAACGGTTCTCCAGTCAGAGGAGGAGTGTTCGGAGATAGTAATTCTTATGTTAGCAGTGCGTGGAAGTGCGCGATGGACCCCAAGACCAATAGAAGGTATTATTACAACAAGCAAACGGGCGTTTCTACGTGGCGAAGACCTCCAGATTTTCTTGATTAATGTTTAGTAAATATATACAATGTTCTTTCTATGTCTTATTGCTACACTCGTGAGTACTCGTGGCTGTCTCTGGCGCGACTGGTGTATGGACTGCGAGGAGGTGAATTGATGTAATCAAAGTCTTCGTTAGTACTTGACCCTCTGCTATTTGTATTTGTAATGTAAACTGGACTGTAATAGCAACTGCTTTGTTGAAGCGGGGAAATGGGAACTACTTGCTCATTAACACAAACTGCACTAGGTACAGTCTTTCTGTAGGGATTGCTGTAGCCTTCATCTCGGATATTCTCTGGTATTATTACAACTGGCGCCACTTTCAATTCTCCCTCATAGACAAGAGTCTTATCATCCTTATTATAATAATACAGTCCCGATCGATCAGGCAAGTTATTGATCACAACATCACTAGAAGCTATAGCGGGATACATGTTCTCAGTGCCATATCCATAGCCTCGAATTGGAATTCGTCGATTTCTCCTTTGATGAAGGTAACATTGACACATCGCCTTCACTATTGTCAGGAAAACGATGAAACCGATCAGCGCCACAAACACCTTGTAGGGGTGGTGCAGGCAGTCCATCACCAGGCGCGTGGCTGAGTCAGGGACCATGATCATTGCACTCTTTTTTTGAAGGCAACACCTGCCCGTTCCACACCCCGGCCCATGCTTACCATCACATCATCGCCAATCAACTTTCGGCGAGGAGAGTGCTTGCAGCTTGCGGAGATGCACACGAAGGGCGTCAATACAGCTGGAGGACCGAATCGGTTACGCTTCGAGAATTTATCGAGGCAACTTTCGAAAGTTAACATCGATGTGGTTCATAGAGTGCACGAGGATAGCACCTTAAACAGCGCTCTGCATGCAGCTCCTTCCACTGGACAGTTGGGCTGCCATTTTCAAGATGAGTTAGAGAATTGTAAAGAGAAAGAAACCTCTAATAGTTTCAGTAAGTTTTACTATGAAGTGTGGTCATACGTGCAGTCGCTGCCTGAGTTAATTCATCATCAGCAGAAAGTTATAGCAATATTAGAGAATTATATTAGTAATGTACCGTCCATTGAACTTCCTTCGCTATTGCTACTAGTATCTGTATTAGGAAGAGACTTACAAGACGATCTATATCCAAATTTTCACAGTTTATTCAAAGTTATATCACATAGACTGGATCAAGTAGTACATAATGGTCCAAGCACTAAATCTGTCGATGAGAATGATGCAGTCGTTGACCCTGTGAAGTCGTCGCCAAACATCGACATAGCGGGTAAAATATTCGAATGCTTATCTTATTTGATCAAGCATTCTTTAAGCAAGTTAGTGACCGAACCGGATGACATGCGGCAGTACTACGGTCATTTACTGGGTCACAACACCTCGTACGTGCGAGAACTAGCCAGTAAATGCTTCACAATACTGTTTAGGAAGCTCAAACCAAAAGTGTTCAAGTCGCACATGAAGAAGATCGTCAAAGCCATGTGTACGCACTGTATAAATCTGTTGAACCCACTCAGTGAGGAGGACGTGCTCGTCGTCACGGAGGTCCGACCGATCGAGGTCAAGGTAGACGCGGCAATTACACGTTTAACGCCGAAGAAAGTGCGCGACATCATTGACGGCATCGGGTTGTTGGTCTTCCACACCAGTAAAGGAGTGAAGGAGCATCTGCACTCACAAGGGGTGCAGCGAGTGGCCTGCTTGCTTGAGCTCATGACTCCGCTTAGCGCCGACGTGTGCAACCAAGTAAAGAGTGAAATTGAGGGCAATTCGGCGAAGAAAACTAGTAATATCTCGCGCATTTTGGAGGGTGTAAACACAGAGACGCTGCTGTGTCACGTGTACTGTTGCGGGCAAATCCTGCTGCTGTCGGTGCCCAAGTTATTCAGACATCTGCGACCAAGTAACAATAGGGAGTTGTGGGAGCAGCTGCTGCTGTCAACGGAAAGCATCGCCGAAACATGGCATAATGTCTTGTTCCATGTGAGTGCGTCTCACGCGGTCCTCTTGGAGGCATACGACAGGTGCACGCAGTACCTCGTAGAGATCGCCATATTCTCTCTCAGTCACTCGCGCGGCAGGGCGTTGTGGGACGAGAAGGTCAAGACCGCCATCGGAGACAGGATTGTTCACGCATTTTATCAGCTGTGTGAGCTGAAAATACACTCGAAACACGCCGTTCTTTCGCCGCGGCTGCTGGAGAGGTTGGATCTATTGTTTTGTCGACTCTGGATACAATTTCCCAAGTCCTCCGTGATGTTGGCCAAAGCCGGCGGCTTCGTCGCTGCGGCCAGCGCCATGGCTACTCCCTCGGTAACGGCTGTGACATTAGCGCAAGAGTTACTCCCTTCGTTGCCGGTTAAAGTGACGGCGAAGTACTTGCTTGGTCACCTCTTCAATGGTGTGGCAGCACTCGCTAAAAGCGACGCGGAAGGAGTCTGGTTGAACGCGTTAGTCGCCATCCTCCCCAACCTCAAAGACGTGAGAGGATCGCTTGTGTCGAGCTACGATGTCTCTCACCATGACAATGACGCAGGCGATGAAGGTGATGCAGGCGAGGAAGGTGATAGTGAAGACGGGGACGCAATGCTGAGTGACAGCAGCGATGATGTTCAAGATTTCCGCTCCCGCGCTGTCGCACTTGCACCTGACAAGGATAATAACGAGCTTTACCTCTCTGCTTGTGCCAGCCACATCCCAGCATTCGCAGCCAAGTGCCTCGACTTCTTGTTGCTTGCGCTGCAAGACAAGCAAGTGCAACTGGCGGATGCTGGGCGCGTGGTGTCGTGCTGCATTGTTGTGCGCTGGATCACCGCCGTGTTCCCAGATCTAGTGGGCGCGAGTAAAGAGCTGATGAGTCAAGTAGCGTCTGTAGTCAACGAAATTTCTGTTAATTACATCCAAAAGAAATGTGACGACTACATGCTCGTGGGACACCTTGCGAGTCTCTTGTGCACGGCGCCCGCCTTGCCTGCTCTCGAGAAAGTCTACGGCAAGCTCGCTAAGGACAAGGAAATGAGCCCGGCGTACGTCGTCTACACGAGTATCTTGACCTCGTTGCTGGGGAAAATGAAGGAGAATCCGCAGTCCGCGTCGCTGCTGTGGTCGATCAACGAGTTGATCGGCAAGGTTGCAAGTGATGTGGTACCTGGTCTAACCGGTAAGCGGAAGGGTTTGAAGTTCAACCGCGACGGGACTTGGGCGCTGTCGTCCATTCAAAGCGACCAAGAGCTGAGTCAGTTGGTGGACCTCATCGGGGCTGCGCTGCTCACACCAAGTCACTGGATTCGGGTCAGTTTGTTGAAGATTCTCACTCACGTGCCGCATCCCCAATTGCTGTTGAACGACCAATCCTCCAGCGAGGAACCCCAGTACGTCAACGTCGCCGATATGTGCTTGCAGGCGTCGCTGATCCCTATAAACCTAGCCAATTCGCGGAAGTACGCGGTGATTGTTGGGAATCTGGAGGTTTTGTTGCGAAGCAACCGCCTCTCCGCCGACTTCTCGCGTGTTGTGATTGCCTACAACCTGTCGATGCTCAACGTCAAGTTCGAGCCGTATTGGGAGGCGTCAAGCAAGCTTCTGGTCACTGCCGTGAACAACGCGGAGTCAAAGAAGCACGACTTCGAGGATGCAACGTGGCCGTTGCTGCTGCAGGTGCTGAATGACGTGACAATATCGCGCAAGGACGTGGATGCCGCGGATCTGAGCACGATGGACAGTGAAATCGACCTCGACGCCGGCGTCAAGGCTCGTGCTAGCGTGACGGACCTGCTTACGCAGCTGATTGCCGTTGATAACGGCGCGTCTTACGCCTCCATCGCGTTAGTCAAGTCGAGCATCTTCTACTACACCTTCTTCAACGATGTCGCAGCTGTCAAGACCGAGTACATGGTCAACTCTGACGCGCGTGTAGACAACAACTCGGTGTACGCGCGCGTGTTCGACCTGCTGTCCAAGTGCCCCAAGATCACCTTGAAGCGATCCAAGCACATCGTGAGCGCATTCCTCGCGTTCTTGCAGCATCAATACTACAAAAGCAAGAGCTTCCAAGACGACACGGAGCTGCCTTATTTGTACAAAATCGGCTTCTTCAAGGCGGCAGGCGACGAGGCCGCTGCCGTGTACCCAGCTTTAGACACCAAAACCTTGAAGACCAGGTTGCTTCTGTTCTTGAAAGCATTTGCTGCCATCAACTCACCGAAGCAACTATTTCTGCATCAACTTCTGTATAAGTATTACCGCGTGATGCTGTCGAAGCCAGACACCGAAGTGGTGAAGCTGTCGCTGGACTGCATGCTGACGTACAAGGAGCCGTACTTGGTGCCGTACAAGGATAAGCTGAAGAAATTGTTAGATGAAGGAACCTTCCGCGATGAGCTAGTCGTCTTCAACCCGAATGTGGACGTCGACCAGAAGCACAGGTTGGAGCTGCTACCCGTTCTGCTGACTATCTTATATGGCCGTTGCGTCTCCAAATCAAGGAAGAGCAAAGCAGCTCGAGACAAAGGAATCGCGAGGAGGGCGGCGGTGTTATCTTACATCTCTCAGCTGAGCAGCAGTGAGCTGCGCATATTCATCCACTTGATGGTGCGCGGCATATTGCCTCAGTCGGCGCTGCTAGCATTGAGCCAGGCAAGTGGGTCGAATACTGACGACACCATGGATGGCTGGATGACAGCCGTTGAGTCTTGCATCTTCAACATTGAGTACAGCTCGCTGCGAGAGATCACTTGGGAGAGACAAACAGGGTTTCTGTACCTGTTGGAGCACGCCATCAGACTCCTGGGCACCACTCTTAGGGATTTCATGCCACATCTCAACAAGCTGGTGTCTCTTATACTATTGAATGCTCACGCAACAAGAGTTACTGCGCTGAAAAACGCTCAGGAGCCTCGAGTAGATGCGGATGTTGAGGACGAGGACGAAGTCGATAACACCATCAACGCGGCGGAAGACGAGGATGAAGATGCCGACTTGACCACGAATCACGCATCGTCAAGTGCGTATGACACTTATCCCGGTAAGGTGCGTACGATGTGCCTCCTGCGCCTAGCTGAGTCAGTTCACAGCTTCCACACCGTGGTAACCTCAGAGAACTTCTTCGCAGATATCTTCGCCCAGTTAACTAGTTTGGTTGCGACTTTGCCCTACTCGATCTCGAGCAGCAAGCACCCACCGGCTATCCTCAAGCTGATACACGCACTAGTGCAGTATGACAGCACGGAGCACGTGGTTGCCTCTAACTCGTCGCTCATCCAGTCAACTATCAAGTGCATCGCCGCGCACAACAACGAGGTCGAGGTGTCCAAGATGATCATTGACACGATCAACATCCTCATTGACCGCAACGAAAGCAAGTCAATCTTGGCTCACGCGCAGCTCATAATCAAGTCGTTTTGCAGGCGTTTCCTTGGCGATGCGAGTACTGCAACAGACGAGGACAGCCTTGTGCAGATGAAGCTGTCGGAGCTAAGGATCGTGCCGTCGGGCTCGGTGAAAGGGGAGTTGAAGCTGCTGTGCCGCATTGCAGAGGCCATCTTCGGCAGAGAAGAGGTGGTTATAGACAACTTATCCATCAGTAACCTGAGTACGATGCTCTTGGGGATGCTGCGGACTTACACGACAAGCAAGAAGGTGCGCATCGAGGAGGAGTGGGTGATCAACATCATCAAGATCTACCAGTCGCTGCTGTGGCGGATGGTCGACGTGAAGCAACACATCCCGTTTGTATCCCGCCTATTCGGTCCAACGTTGCACTCGTTGTCTCTGTTGAATCTAGCGAGTGTGCGCTCCGCGCTCATCACTTTGTACACGGAGATGACCAAGCACAAGACCACGAGTCACATGCTGGAGCTGTCCGCCCAGTCGCTGCGCGACCTCACCTCCGTCGACTCGACGCAGCTAGACAGTCGGGACTTCGACAGAGTGATGCCTATCTTGCAGGCTCTCAGCAGCCCCGTCGAGGTCGAAGGCCAGGTCAGCTGGAACCGGTTGCTCGGACCGTCGTTCTGTCAAGAGGACCTAAGACGCAGCACGCTTACTACTGCGGTACTCTTCGAGCTCATCAGGTGCTTGTACGACAGTGAGATGGTGATCCGCACGGGCGCACTTGCCGCCTTAAAGAATTTCATAGTTCAATCAGGTGAATGGAGTGGCGTCGCGGGAGCTGGCAAGGTCAACTTGGGCTGGCTCGAGGTAATTAACGGCATAATTATCCCGGCGATCAAGACAGGGATCAAGCAGGGCACCGACAGCGTGAAGAAGGGCTTCATGGTGCTATTATCCCAGATTGTTATCTCCTTAGGACAATCCGCGGTTATCCAAGGAGACAGCGCGCTGAGTGCGGTGTACTACTCCGACTTGGTCCCTTTCCTCCACGAGGATCCCGAGCAAAATGTGTTCGAGAATCTCAACCACATCCAGCTCCACCGCCGCATCCGCGCCTTGCATAAAATCAGAAGTATCCTGAAGCCTGACAGTGCTATCGATGCACCGATGAGTACGGACACAGCTAGCGCGGCGTCCCACTTCAGTGTCAACACCCTCGTGAATGTCTTCTTGCCACTCGCCTACCACTCGCTTGTATCTGACGAGTTCAACAAGAAAGACCACTTGCCGTACATCCAGGAGTGCAGCGCGTTCATCGGCGGCATCGCCATGCAGCTGCCCTGGTCGCACTACTTCAACCTGATGAAGAGCATCCTGCGGCAGTTAGAGAAGAATAAAGTTGAGAAAGAGAAAGTTCTTCTGACTACGTTGTGCCACGTGCTGGACTCGTTCCACTTCGACATCTCTCGGAATAGGAAGGAGTCGGCGGAGGAGCACGTGGCAGCGGGTCCCAACGAGGTAGACAAGGTGGAGGAGGAAGAGGAGGAGGGTGATGTGGTTGCAGCAAGCGCAGCGCCTGACCTACCTCCTCATGCAGCTAGTGCAGCACTCAACGAGGACAGCATTGCGTATGTAGTTATCAACTCAATCATGCCGTGGGTGAAAGTGTTCTTGCTGAAGAACGAGAAGGATCACAAGGGCAACAACAACAAGGTGGTGCGGACCGCAGTAGCCGTTGCCTTGACCAAGCTCATCAACCGCTTACAAGAGCCACATGTCACCGCAGAGAACAAGCGCAGTCTCTTCACATCCCTAGTTATAGCCGTTGTAGACACGTTAAAGAGTAGAGACACCGCAACCAGAGACAAAGCGCGCGAGAGCTTGTCCAAGATGGCCCTCACCATGGGCCTGGTGAGCCTCGAGCCGATCCTGTACGAGCTCAAGCACTCACTCACCGACGGCTACCAGCGGCACATCAGGAACTACACGATGCGGTCGTTGCTGTCGATTGTGATGGAGAAGTACGAGGCGCCGGCGGAGTTCAGTGAGTTCCCGTCTTTGCCGATCCTGGAGATGGCAAGCAACGAGTTGGAGGACGGAAGCCTGACTCTCGACAGCCTCGTGGCGAGTCGACCGCACTTCGATCGCTGCATTCCAATGATTGTGGAGTGTGTTGTTGATGACTTGGTGGGTGAGACGAAGGAGGACCGGGAAGTGGACGGCGCGCTCCGCACGGTCATCAGGGAAGCCAAGGGATCCAAGTCCAACGATATCTTGGAGGTAACTGCCCGATCGCTCTTGTTCCGCCCGACGTACGCCTTCAAGGCACTGGATGATCCCACGAAAGTGTCGTCGATCCACGCATTGACTACTCCGTTGCTAGTTGCACTGAGTGGCTGCGACAGTCCCACTAACGTGGGAAGAATCAGTGAGGGGTTGAATCGCGTGGCCATGGGGATCGCCAACAACAAGTCCGTTTCGGCGCAAGAGTTACTGCTTTATATCCACGCAACGCTGGAGCCATTCGTGGACTTGATGCTGCAAGAGAATAGTAACCGTAAAGTGGCGCTGGGACGCATCACTCGCGGTGGCGATGCCTCTGCGGACCCGATGGAGGACGCGGACGACGACCCCTACGACGAGCTACCCTCATACATGCGGGAAGAGTCGTCGGACGATGAACTGCTTACTAACAAGTTTAAAAATGACAAGAAAGGCAAGCCAAGCAGACATGACAACGTCACGGGATACCGCGCCAACACCTGGTTACCTGGCGAGCGCAACAGATTGACCGACCAAAGAAGAGTGCTTGAAGAGCAGAAGAAAGAGAGAGAAGCGCGCGACACAGTGTTGGATGGGGCATCGGCGCCAAGACTTACAGGTTACAACCGACATAAGAGTAACAAGGCTGGCAAGGCAGCCGGAGCTGCCGACACCGATCCCTGCCATGTAGCCGCGGTCAAGTACGCGTTAGTACTGTTTAACTCAGTCATGAAGAACTCTAATATCTTGGACGACAAGGACGAGGCCACCAGGAGCATGGTGCTCCCCTTCTTGCCGCTGCTAGGGCAGTGTCTGCGCCTGCACGGCTCCGCCAACGTGGTTGCGCTAGCCATGAGATGCTTGTGCACGTTATTAACATGGAATTTACCCGTTGAAACGACCTTTTCACAAGCGATCAGCAACCGCATCCTGAAGCTCATGTTCAAGGGAGGCGTGCTGCTCACCAGCGACAACGAGCTCGTGCAGGCGTGCATGAAGGGGCTGACTAGCATTTACCAGATGTGTAACGAGAGAAAGCCAGCTGATGCGACCGCTAAGCAGCAGAATATGCCGTTGAGTGAGGAGAAGACTCGGTTGTTGCTGCAGCTGCTCACCGTGTCGATGATGGAGATCACCTCGACCTACCAGAACTCTGCCTTCGCTCTTATCCGCAGCATCTTGGCTACTCACGTGCTTCTTCCTGAGTTATACGATCTCATCGACAAGGTGATCGAGCAAATAGTCTTGTCGCAGAAGAAAAGCATAAGAGACAGCTCCGCGAGTATCGTTGTGTACTTCCTGGTGCACTACCCGATCGGCGACAACAGGTTCCAGCACCACATGAAGCAGCTACTCACCAACTGTGCTTATGAGTATGAAGACGGGCGCGTGTCTGCGATTGCAACTCTGCAGTCACTAGTCAAGCTCCTGCCGCAGTTGATCCTTGACGACAACGCGCAAGTGATCTTCATGACGTTGGCGTTGCGCATTGTCAACGACGACAGCTACAAGTGCAGAGAAGAGGCGGCAGCTGTCATCGTCGTGATTTGCCGTCGAATCACCACGGAAAAGGTCTTGATCTTGTTGGATTCCTCGTTGAAGTGGTTAAACAGCAACTTCCGGGACCCGAAAACCCTGGCTATTGTGCGCACCGGAGCGCAGATGACCGCGATTCTAGCGCAGGCAAGAGCCGAAGTGTTCAAGCGCCCGCCTTCGAGTGGCGGCAACGCTAATGAGAACATAGTTCACACGGTAATTGCCACAATCTACAGATTTCTGTCCTATAACCTGTCGGAGAACAGCGCGGCGGCTGGCGCTGCTGAAATGGCTCGCTTCGAAGAAGGGCAGGGCTCCGAGGAGGCGGATAGCGGATCCACCTGGACGTTGTGCTACTATTTGCTGCGGTTACTCGAGCAATTGTACCAGGCTCTGCCAGCAGCAACAGACTTTGCATGTACTCATTCTCATACTTACAACAAGCAGAAGGACCAGCTGTTGATGGACGTGGTGCAAGAGTACATGCTTTACCCACACTCTTGGGTCAGAAGTGTCTGCATCCGCATCTTGAAGCTGTATCTAGAGCGAAGAGGGATTACGAAGAAAAGGTTATCGACGCATCCCGACGGCGAAGAGATATGTCTACGCACTAACGGGCTCTATCAGTTCGCTCGCAAGCTCTGCATCATCTTGAACCAACCGGTGCTGCCGGCCGACGTGGTCGACAACTGCATGCATTGCATCACGTTCGTCATCCAAGCCATGCACAACGCGCCCGAGTTGTCCACTAAAATTGAAAAAGGTGATGAAAAAGCAACGAAAATCGAGAAAATAGACACCGAAGCGGAGGCGGAAGAGGACGGCGCAGAGGAGGAAGAGGAAGTCGCGACCCAAAGCAAGCTGTTCGGCGCGCAGTGGGTCATGCGGCGACTTCAGGGATTGGGCACAGACAACAGAGGCAAGCGGAGGTTGCACGTGCTGACAATACTCAACCATGTAGTCAGTGTTGCAACCAGTGACTTTGTTGCCACGTACGCGAGGAATATTATAGAAGTCCCAATACGTGCGCAACTAGCCATCAACGGTCCGGATGAGCAAGTGTTCAATGAAAGCAAGGAGCAGTCGTCGTTGTTGTTGACTAGTTTGGAGAAGAAGATCGGCTCCTCGTCCTACATGGGACTGTACAGCGAGGTGTCGAAGACCCTCTCCACAAGTAAATTGCTAAAGAAACGTCAGTTAGCGCAAGAAGCCATCACTGATCCCCAGGCGTACGCTAGTAGAAAGATATCCAAGTCCAAAAGCAAGAAAGATGCCGAGAAAAGAAAGCGCAAGAAGAGTTTGATGCACAGCGCCATCAAGGGCCTCGACGACCGCGATCCCGACAAGAAGAAGAAAAGAAAGAAAGAATAGTTGTTTTCGCTGTAACTGTATTGATACTACGATCGTATTACTTACATTAGAGATAAATATATACTAGTTATTATTTCTATTGCTGGACGCGCGCTTAGTCCGTCTTGACGGCGCCGTAAATGTACTGAACGAAGGAAAAAGAGCTCATAAATCCCACAAAACCAAGCATCATAACGAACGCATAGGAAACAATCCCAGTATATCCGAAGTAAAACGATAATTGCAGCCAACCAGACATGTTGGAGCGGTGGAACAGGTAGAAGAAACTGTAACCGAAAATGAATAAACCAGTTGCACCACCGTTCCAGAAAGAGGTCCACCACCAATGGTAGTCTTCGCGTGCCAGTTGGAAGTAGCATAGCGCGATGGTGATGAAGGACGTGACGATCACCAGCATGATGAAGGCGAGGAAGAGGATGCCGAACAAAGTGTAGATCTTATGGCCCCAAATAGCAGCAAAAATGTAGTGTAACTCGATATAAATCGCGGAAAATGGGAGAAACCCAGCCATTATTAGCTGCGTGGAAGGCTGTCTGTACCACGCGTTGACTAGCGGGATCTCGCGCGCGGCCATGTTCTTGCGGCAAGGTGGCTTGAACTCGGATGTCATGTTACGACCAACAATTGCACCGAAAACAGTCAATGGGAAGTGAACAAACACCAAAATTGAACACATTAACAGGATTGTAGTAATTGGCAGCGCCGCGGTGGAGCTGCTGTTCCATGCGATGGTGTTTACCCAAGCGAACACAACGCCGAGTGGCACCGGGAAGATGCACGCGGTTGTAACGATATTCCATTGCCAGTTCGTGGAGATTGTGCCAGTTAATTGCTTGTACAATCTACCAGCTAAGAACCCACCGATGAAGCCGCATAAAGCGTAGATAATGATGACAGCAGTGAGCAGCGCGCCACGTTTGGTTGCTTTGAATATGCCAAGTATAACACATAGCAGAGTAATCAACACTGTGGAGAATAGTTGGGCTCCAGAACCGATGAATGCAGTCAACAGACTTACCGCTTTAGGTGATCTGAACACGTCGCCGTTGATGCGCTTCCAGCCGGTCTCCGAGTCGTCGGTGGCTTCGTCTTCGTCTACTTCTAAGTATCTAGAGAAATCTTTTTTCAAGATTCGCATTAATATTATGGCTAGAAACGCAGTTAGCAAGATCACCAACACAAACGAGTTTATAATAGACAACCAGTGAGTCTCGAATGAAGATGGCAAAAATGTGGAGTCGGCATATCGATCCATACGGTGCTCATAAGAAATCTCTGGGGTATGGACCCACTCAATAGAATAGGAGAAAACTATTTCTTGTCCACCAGATAATACATCAGTTATATCAACACGGCGCTTTGGATCGGTGGTAACATTTGCTGATACAATTTGATCGTTGTTAAAGCCAATAGTAAAATGTAAATGTGGATATAAATATACTCTGGCACCTTGAATAGATTTACCAAGTAAAAATTCTTCATGAACAACTTCTCCTAAGTATCCCCACATTGGTAATTCATCTACGAATATTTCAAAGAAATAATCATCTTCAATTGCGTCTTTTAACTGTTTGATATCACTAGCATCTAAGAAATCCTCGCATAATGAACGCCAAGGCACGGGATCCAAGAACGTGACTTCATAAGGTGTGGCTACCTTTCTTGAACCAGAGAGTGTTTCTCCTAAATCTTGTTTATGTCGACGTTGCCGACCAGTGCCCTCACAGAATGGTAAAGAGTAGTACTAGATAAGTAATAAACAAGAATAAGACATTGAATCAATAGTAAGTGAGGATATTTACATACCGGATACGTTTCCGTCGGATTATTGAATGGTCCTACGGTATTCGCAACAACCGCGACACGATCGTGCGCATGATATCGAAGCGCAGCGACAGACGCGACGAGCAGGACCAACAGCAACCCGACAAATTTAGACATTTTTCACTGTATTTTGAATGTCTTCGATGCCAAACTGCGGAACTAAAATGTCACCTGCTGGTGTGACCCCGGCACCAGCAGCGCAGACGATGCAACGGGCGATATAATCAACATATATGAATAAAAGTAACCAGGAGAGAGCTTTTTTGATATGTGAGAGAGAATAATGAGATTGAGAAGCACAACAGACCGTGCATGTTGACGCGCCTGACTCCATTCGGCAATGTCAATGAGGTTCTTGTTGAAGTACAATTCAAGACGGCTTTCTGCCGAAGGAAACACTAATTGTCACTATACAACGCTCAAAAAACACTTTTTTCGAGTCGGCGGGAGTCGGGATCGCCGTGTCAGTTACAGTTCCTGTAAAAGAAACCGCAGAAAAAAAACAGCGACAACACATAACAACAACAACATAAAATGGGAGCAGCAGCATCAATTTCCGTGGATTTTACAGATAAGTCAGCAGCAGAAGTTGCAGCAATACTAGCGCAAGCTGATGAATCATTAGGTGGTTACTCACAAAACTTTATCGATGGTAACGTCGATGGTGCAGTAGTCTTATCATTAGTGTCCAAATCTGGTGATGAAATTGCTGAATACTTGACCTCTATTGGCATTACCGATGCTGGTCACCAAGATACCATCAAAAACTTCATTGCATACGTTGCAAGTAGTGGAAGTGCACCAGTTGAAGAAGGAAAGGTAGCAGAAGAAGCACCAGTTGAGGAAGGTAAAGCTGTTGAAGAAGCTCCAGCTGAAGTTGTTGAGGCACCTGTTGAATCAACTGATGCCCAAGTTGCAGCTAAATTCTCCTTAAGTGAGAGTATGGTTGCTGAAATGAGAGAGTCATTTGCTCAAATCGATACATCTGGTAACGGCAAAATCGACAGGGAAGAGTTAAAAAATATGCTTCTTAAAGTAGCCGCAGATTGTGCAACTGAAGATATTATAAATGAAATGATGGCAATAGCTGACACCAATGGTGATGGGGGAGTTGATTTCGAAGAATTTATCAAAGCTGCCACTGCTTAATAAGCAGATAGTTACGGCAGTCATTGTAAATAGCGGCTCGATGAAATAGATTCAGCAATATTACAATTTATTTGTTTATTCTTATTGTAATTCAAACTATATAGACTTTAAGTATTTCATTTTCTTTTTTACAAAATAAACATTGAAACAAATTATCTACAACTCAGAGTCTAGTCAACAAGCAATAGATAATGCGAGCACGTGGTAAAGCCATAAATGCGCAAAGAGAAGTGATTGAGCTATGAATCTTGATGTAGTCATCTACTAATGGTGGTTTCCACATCCACCGCCTTCCATTTGGTCAAATTTTATCGATTTACTACTTTTTTGTCCTTTCACTTTCTCAATTTTCACTGGCTCGCCTAAGTAACTTCTATCTACAACCTCTAAAGCTTGTCCGTGAGGTTGGTCTTGTCCCGCTTCGACTGTTACCAGCTGTTCAGTATTTAATTTTAATTCTAAAGAAGAAAATATGAGATAATTTTATTAACGATACTTAGTTTTATTCATACCGTAATTCCCTCGTTGGTTTAGAGACGCTTGGACCAAATGAAAGTTAAGCATTTCGTCTACTTCCTCCACTCCCTTGTAAAGTTCATCTAATTCACTGCTATTCGTTACATTCTTTGACTTTACAAATTCCTTTTTTAATTCAATTCTTGCATTTTTTAATGCATATTTGTCGTTACCAAATGCTTTCTGTACCGAGCGCAAGAGCCTGCGGTAGGAGTGGACTGCTCGCAGTGACATCTGTCTTGTCTCTAATATCTATCTCTCGAGTCGAGCTCTTACTCTATTTCCTTCGAGCTTGTTCGAGGGATTATCGTGGCTGTGGACGAGAAAAGTCAACTTGTTAAACGTCTGCTGGGCATGCTAATGTCTCTAATTACGATTACAGTCAGAACAAACTACTGTCTGTTGCACTATCGCATGGAATTGGTCTAAAACTATATAATAATATAAGGCTCCTGGTAGTGCGCTAGAATAACCACTACAGCACTGAGTGACTCCTTCTATTAGTCTTTCAGCGCTTCCAACAACAGCTTCTTCTCCTCAGCGTTCAATCCCTCGTACTCTTCGGCTGGGTCGAATGACTTGGTGTAAACCATGCCATCGAGCTTCTCCTTCGTTGAAACATACTTTTCAACAAGACCAACTCGTTTCAGAGAGTTCACTACGTTGAGGTTGGCCTTTGAGCACACGTTCTCGGCGCATGTGCCGTACACCAATGCAATGGCATACAAGAAGAATCCCACCAAAATGAGCAAGAGATACATAATACCCCATGCGATGTCCGTCCCTTCAGTGCCAAATTGCAAGAATACTAAGTACAGGGTGCACCAAATAGTCATAACTGAGAGTGAGTAAGTAAGTAAGTAAGTTAGTTAGTTAGTGGTTAGTGGGAGAATAAGTGAGTAAGTAAGTAAGTAAGTAAGTAAGTAAGTAAGTAAGTGAGTGAGTTACCCCATGAGAAAATAGCCCCTAGATAAAGCGCGACCCCCATAAATCCTGTTATTCCGTTGCGGGGATTGAATATAGATAACACAAACAACACGCGTGACTCATCACCAATACACTTGTTCAGATTTGTAACAAGCGATAAGGCAATAACAGCAGTTGATAGTTGACCTATCACCGAGGAGCCAGCAAGTAGAATAAAAAAGAACTTTTTGTAGTTGTCATCGAGTAGTTCAACAACTCCGCCGTCAATCAAAATCGGGATAGTAATAGTCAAAAATAAAGCCGCAACTACTGATAGGTTGGTAATTTCAGACATGAATTTCTCGACGAGCGACGAAGGACTGATGAGTGCTACTTTACCAAAGCCAAAATAGCCAGACGCCTTCCAATTAGGTGGCAGTTTTGGGTCGTTAATTGCGGGAGTGTCGAATATTCCAGATACTCTTCGCGAAATGTAAATAGAAATTGGTTGAATTGTAACATCCCAAAGAGTTTTGTTCGTTCCAAAGTAAAGCATCTCAAATCTGCAAAGTCTCCATATCATATCCAAGAATCCATTACAACGCCACTTAGCACCAGGATCTTCCTTTCCGAAGAAGCCTCTATCCTCGTGGTCAGTGTAGAAATGCTCTCTCGCCTCCCACTTGATGTATATTTGACTAAATTCGCCCATTGCAGTACCTAGTAACTGCGCAAGTTTCTTCTTCTTGCTAGAGCGTTCATCCTCGATGCGCACTGTACTGTCTTCTTTAGATGATAATGCCATGATTGCAGTTTGGTATGCTGTAATATCGCTGTTGGCTGCCTTGTCTCAATCACAAGATCCTACTATCGGATAGGAATCCACGAGCCCAACGAGGTTCCGGCACCGCGTGAAGATCCTTAAATTCGAGACTAAATCGATGTGCAAAGCAGTGGCTTCGTCCGGACGAGCAGAAGGACGCACCCCGCGAGGAGATGCTCTCTAAGTCTTCGCGGATCAGCGGAGTTGTGTTGGGTGTGGACTTGCCAAAAAAGGAAATATTTTGAAAGAAGAAAATCTCAACTTGACACGGTTGTGGTCTTCAAAACGTAATGGGCAACAGTGTGAGTGGCGTTGTGGATGGCACTGTAGATGTGCTCCTTAATCCGTTGAAAGCAATGTCAACGTCTGCACCAAACAATGTCACGCAGAATATTGATGTCGCCATCGAGGTGCTGAAGAAGGACATCTTTCAGGCATTGAAAGGCTATGATTATTCCGATGAAGATTGTCATATAATCACAGACGTTTTGATTTACGCCGAGTTGCGCGGAAATAACCAAGGTATTGTGAAGTTAGTTACAGGTGGTTTGAAGCCAACTTGTCCAAGTAAATTAGAGATTATTCAGGATTTGTACAAGAAATATAACCCAACGAAACTGCAGGTATTCCCGCTTTACATACTGCTTACTGAACACTTCCTCAATGCACTCACTCGTAGGAATTGCCCTCAATGTTGAGCAAGTTCAGCGAAGACGAATTAATCCATAAAATAAGAGTAAAGTATGAACTTACGCAGCATAAGAACCACGAGAACTTACACCACATAAAGACAGTTTACGAAACAAAGCTATCTGCCAGAATCGACGGCGGCCAGCGAATAGGGATGGTCATCATGCACCACGGCGTCAAGGTTGCTATAGCAAAGGCAAAGGAGCATGGTATGTCTATAGTTACCATGAATAATTACTCAAGTCCGAGCGGGGCGCTAGGATATTGGAGTAAGCAGATCTGCGACGAGGGATTAATCGGGATAGTTATGGGGAACTGTCCGGAGTATGTCGCGCCTTACGGGTCGTACGAGCCTATCTTCGGTACCAATCCTCTATCCATCGGTGTTCCTACATCATCCAGACCTCAGATTCTAGACATGGCAACCTCCGCATCCGCCTATTACGGACTGGTTATGGCAGCTGAGAAGGGTGAGAAAATCCCGCTTAACGTTGCTTATGATGCCGAGGGAAACGAGACGGATGACCCCATGAAGGCGCTGAAAGGGGCGCTGCAGGTCTTCGACAGATCCTTCAAAGGCTCTCATTTAGCTTTGATGGTAGAGCTACTCGCCGGCGCATTGCCGGGTGCTAGCATGTCAGAGAAGAAGCAAAGTAAAAACTGGGGTTCAACGATAATAGCCATCGATCCCGCGGTGATATGTCCGTTGAGTGAGTTCCAAGAGCGTGCAGATGAGATGTGCAACCGAGTTAGTAATGCGAAGGCGTTACCTGGCTCGAAGGGAGCAAGGATATACCTCCCAGGAGAGCGAGGAGACGAGTTGTGCCAGCGAAACACCGAGAAAGGAACCGTTACCCTCGACGGTACCATGTACGAGAAGCTGCTGTTGTTGGCTAAGAAATAACAATAAATTACAATTCTTTCTCTATTTTTCTCTCTATTTTCTCTGCTTTCTCTGTGTTTCCGATACTGAATAACTTGGCAATCAAGATAGGAAGCTCCGGTCCGAAGCGGTTGCGGATCACGTGGAGGAGAGAGGAGTCCTGGTACCACTCTTCCCCGGTCCCGCAGCTATCCACGGGCGGAATCAGGTCGCTGATCTCTGCGTGCTGCAGCAAGAACCGCTTGATCAACTTCAATATGTATATATTCGAGATTTTACTTATATTTGTAAGACCACGAAACACTTCGTAGTGCGTACCGGTGGTGGGCCGGGCTGTGGTAATCAACAACCGAATAAAAGTGGATGTAACGACTAGTTTGTGGTCGAACAAGGCTTCCAGCAGCACGTCCGAGGCGCACGGCGACTCGCCTTCCGACGCGCCAGCAACTAAGTAATCAAAAAATATTAAAATCGGACTTATAACCGTTAGAAACTTGTAAGTGTCGATGAGCACCTTGTCCGCGATAGGGCGTTCGGTGGCGCTGGCCTTGGTCAGCGCGTTGATCCACGCCAAGAAGACGCGCAGTACCGTGACCGCAGCTCCAACGTGACTTGCGAGTTGCATTGACGTACTACTAGGTTGCTCCACGCTGTAATACGCCGCGATAACCAAGCAAAACTCCTTCAAAATGTCGATTGTCATCGCGATGTTGTTGCGCAGGGCAACGCCGTCGCTCCGCGGGTACGCGTCCTCTCGCACACTCACTCTTATGGGACTCAACAACAAATCTAACGGATCTATGCTAGGTCTGGAGTCATCTGACGGTTGGACTTGGAAGTATATAGCAAGTTTACTTATTACTATGTGCAGCAAGTCCCTGAACCGACTCGAGTCCATGTCCTCGTTGGCGAAGCTAATCCGCTTGATTTCGCAGGGATTTCCTCGTGACTGCGCCGGTACCCGAGTAGGTGCACTGACTATCTTCTTGGTTGAACCATCAATAAGCTTTTGGTACTGTCGCAAGCTGGCACTCACCACCTCGTCGAACTTCCTGAGTGAGTAGCTGTCCAAGTACTGCATCAAACTGCTCTGTTGGAACCTGATTTGGTTCGTCATCAGCTTCTCCGCCAGGCTACTCACCTTGTGGTAGTTGGGGTAGAGATGGTAGCACAGCTCGCGCAGCGTCGACTGAATATGGCGCTCAATAAACTCCTGGATGAACTCATTGCCTTCCTTCACGGTGACTTCATGCAGCCGCTTCGATGCGACAGACAAATCCCGCTGGTACTCACTGATCGTCACACTGCTACTGCTGCTGCTACTCAAGATATTCTCTAGCGCGAGCTTCATGCGCCCGCTGACCGACCACAAGTCCAGGATGGCCTCCGCCACGCGGTCCTTCAGGTGCGCCGTGCACGCGGTGTGCAAATTATCTATTAAAAACGAACAAATTTGGTATAAATTACTGTGTTGCTGCCAGAACGCGGCCTCGAGAGTGCCGTAAACCGCGCCGATTTCGTCGCCTTTCGCCGGGCTACTCATGGACGGGCTGCTCATGGTGGGACTGCTCATGTAGCTTCCGTAGCTGACACTACCGGCTACTTTCTTGGGGGAACTAGGTGAGGAGAAGGTGAAAGAAGCGGATTGGGTGTTGATCTCACTAAATCCCTTCGCAGGTGACACCGCTGAAGGGTTGAAGAGGGAGATCCTCGACGTGCTTTTCTTCTCGCTCGAAGTAACCAAGCTGTTAGTGCTGTCGTTGCTCTTGGGTCGCACACTCAAAGGGGTTCCGCTGTCGGCACCGCATCCAGCGAAGGTAGGGTTGGCGTCGACGTGCGTCTTACTGATGATATTCGGAGTCTGTCGCTTAGGGATCACTCGCGCTGAACTAGCCGTTGTCTTCTCGACGGTTGCCTTGGTTGCGATAGAAGCAGCGCGCATGTATTGAATGCACGCACTTATGCAGGGAGTCACTGAGGTGTTGAAAACCGCGTCACTGAAGGCGCCACTGCCTTCGTCAAAGAAATGCGGCGGGAAAGTGCCGGTTGCCATCCCTTTCTCGCCGTCACTTTTGCTCGCCAGCAACGGAGGCAGCGCCGCAACGCGGACCGACTCGGCGGGGATTACAGCCCACAAAGCCTCGATTTCCAACAAAATATACAGCTTATTCGGGCTTATTTCCGCGCATTTTAGAGGGCAATACGAGTCCGCACGTTGCAGGGATTTGAGGAATCCCAAAATATCCGCGTAGGGATTATCGAGGTGATAGTGGCTGTCGAAGACGATCATCTTCAGGAACTCGCATATCCACGGCACTGTAAGCGACAGGTAGCGGTTGCCGCTGTAAGCGACCTCCAACACATGTTTAATCGGTAGAATACTGCGGAAAAGTGCTCTACTTCGCACTGATTCCTCGAGTAGCAACGAGATTGGGCCGCTGGGTTCGGCTGCGCCCTCGCCCGCGCTAATCCCTCCTTTGTACTTGGGGCTGAGGGGGACCGACAGAACCCACTGACTATAAAAATGTAACAATCCCAAGAATTTCCCTAATAACTTCAACTTGATGACTCTTAGGGAGTAGGTGTCGTTGCTCCTGTCCTTGCTGCTGCTGCTGCTAGCCACCTTCCCGCTAGTAGACGAGCTAGCGCGGGTGGGACTGGTCACGGCGCTGTTCAAGGCACTCAAGTCATATATCTCCGCGGTGAATGCAGCGACAAGGCAAGACGACAAGCGATGCGAGTCACAACTAATGATGAATCGGAAGAAAAACTGTTGGTTTCCGGGGAAGTTAGTGGCTGGGACCTGGTAGCAATCCCGCGCTGCGGTCTTGTCGCTGCCTGCGTTACTGAAGGTGTGACCTGGGGACTCGGTCGTTACATCAGTTGCCACCTTGCCACCACTTAGGCGCTCCAACAAACGGGATTTGTAAGAGGCGTTGCCTCCAACGGAACTGTTCACGCCGTAGAACAGCAGCATTTGCTTGAATATTTCGCCGAACCAAATGAAGTTCACGTCTTGCATCGCCAGCACCTTGACTTTGGTAGCGTGCAAGCTGTTCGTCACAAAGAACTCTTTGATTTTGCTGCCGTCGTAGTCGGACTTGAGCACGTCTTGGAAGCGGTGGAAGCAGTTGGTGAACTCGTCATAGCAGCTCTCTCTCTCGTTGTAGAGCCCGCTTTCCAGCGGGGATTTGTACTCGTTACGACTGTCAATTTCTTCACGAAATGGTCTTATGAATGCTTCGGGACCGCGCGGCATGGACTGAGACGCATTCCCGCTTGCGCTGTTGGAAGTTTCTTCGACGACGCTCGTCAGCTCGGCGATCAAGGCGGGAGCATGCACCTTGAGTACTTTCAAGTTCACTAGTGAGTTGATATAGGCGGATCCGAGGCATTTTATCACCGGTTTGAGGTCATTCAACAGCTTCATCATGAAGTCTTGCAGCAACTTGCTCGAGAGGATGACCGAAGGGAACTCATTCTGGTCTGCTACGGCAACCACTATTGGGTGGTCATATATAGTTTGCAGCGAGACAACGCGGGACACGAAGGGTAACGCGTGGGAATATGGCAGGTAGTTATTCAGTATGAGGAGCGAGTATATCTTGCTCAATCGGCGGATCACCTGCAGACTCTCGGCGTCGCTAGCTGCATCTTTGGCTTCTGTGGTATCCTTTTCTACAGTGTATAAGTCAGTGTTATGTTTGGACTTACTAGGTACTACTGGTGCTGGGGGTAAGTTATTAGTCATTGGGGTCATAGTGGCTTTGTCATTTATTGCTGGTATATCCTTTTTAGGTGTGCGTTCAATATTATTTATGGATTCAACTGCTCGTTTTGATAATAGTGCAGCTCTTATGTCATTACTTGTGTCGTTGTTAGATGTCAACATATTGTTATTGGTAGAGCTTAGTGGCGCACTCACGACGCTAGGTGTCATCCGTTTCTTCTGCTTTATTATGCTTGAATTGTCTATATTATTTATGTTATTGACAGGTGCAACAGGAAGTTTCACGGTGTTCTCAACGTCATTACTGCTTGCCAATGTGGCAGTGCTTCTAGTTTCTACTCTGTAATTAACAAAAGGAAGTAGCTGTCGCGCGATCCAGTTTTGCAATATCCACGGGAAATCGAGCTTCTCATCCTTCGGCGACGAGTGATAACTGCTGAAAATAGCGGCAAAACTATCAGTTTTTCGCTGTTTCAATGCGTCGACTAGCTGCGTCGATAGGTCTTTCTCCCGCAGAATATCTTTGATTGCGCGGATGAAGCGCAGCTCAGATGCACTGGGGACCTTCCCAACGATGCTAGTCGAGCCCCCATCCACGGGGAACTCTTCCATTTCTCCTTTCCTACTACTTACTCATTCAAATTTTTTTTCAGCGGTACCGGTGCGGGTCTGTCGATTTTGCTACACTTCAAAATATCCAGAAGAATGCAGGATTCTACCAATATCTAGAGAGCAGGTTTGTGCTTCATAGGAAACTTTAGCCCGTCTTGTAGCGATAATTGGTATGTCTATGTGATCACTGCGAGTTGGGAGCGGTGGAGGAATTACTTATTATTACAAAATTCTATTATTTTACTGAAATACATATCTCATCTGTGTTAAAATTATAATAACCTCTTAAAGAATTATCTGAATTAAATGATGTTGTATTCAATGAGGTTCAAGATAAATGGAGGGCATATATTGCTGTCTAGAAACTCATTTAATAGAACATCACTTAATTCAGGTAATTCTTTAAAAGGTTATTCGAATTTTAACACAGATGAGATATGTCTTTTCAGTAAAATATTGTAGGAATTGTTCTTCATCAGCTGTCAACGAGAAAATCACCACTCCATTAGTGAATGAGCTGCCGCATTAGAGTGTTGTTTGGATTGATATAGTAATCTTTACAAATCAAAAATTGTGAAAAAATGTACCTTCCTTCTTAGCGCCACCGTAACGATATCCTTCGAATTGGGCCTTGCTTTCTCCTGAGGTACCAAATGCTCGCTACTTCCAACCAGCTTCCTGACCAGCCTTTTGCTTATCAGTTTCTGTAGAGCTACCAAATCGATAAGCAGAAGCCGATAAGCAGAAGGCTAGTCGGGAAGCTGGTTGGAAGAAGCGAGCATTTGGTGCCTCTGGAGAAACCAAGGCAATTCGAAGGATATCGGTATGGGATGACGGCACAGTGAAGCGCCAATATGTGTGTGGTTACTGTTTGCGTTGTCGATTACCGAAACAAGCGCACCAAAGTGTTGTTCGTGATGAAAACTAGTTACAAGTTACACTATTTATAATTTATCTTTAGATTTCTTGCGGGGAGGAAGCGCGGCTTCGGGCTCCGCATCAAAACTCAATTTCTTCTCTTCCACGACGTTGGTCAAGTACCTCAGACCTGCCATGTTGGTGCCGATGAGAGTGCGATACTCATTGATGTTGACGCGGATGACCTTCTGCAACGACAATATCTCCTCGAGGAGTGCTTGAGTCGTTAGTATTTGAGGCTGGTGGCAGCGCATAAGGAACACGGCGCATCTCACACACAACTCTAAATCGAGACCGTGCTCTGCAAGCACCAGAAGGATGTGCACAAGCCGACGCACGTAGTGAAACGGCAAAATCAGTAATGCTTGCTCCAAGTCTGGCGCCTTCACCATGCGCAACGCCCGGATCATGTACTTGTGCGGCGTAAGCCCCAACATCAACGGATTCGGAGTTCGTTTCGCTAATTTTATACCTTGTGAAACTTTTTGTTCTCTACTTTCTAGCTCGGCGACTTCAGCGTCGAACAGATCCATGGCTTCCATCAGCATCTCGCCACCTTTGACACTCTCGATGCTTTTGATGTTATTGACCGCCGCTTGCGAGTCTATCGCCGCCGTCTCGATCTGATCTGTTTCCGCTGCGCGTTCAACGATGGCCTCAAGAGCTCGTTCTTTTTCTTCTTCTAAGAACACTAAATCATCTGTTTTCTCCCATATTCGAAGCGAGCGGTCTTGGCCGCCACTGATGCAGTAGTTGCCGTCTTGCGCGACGTCCAAGCACCACGCAGGACCGCTGTGTCCCGGCAAAATAAGAATCTGTTCGAACCTAAGAGAGAGACATAGTGAGTGACATGAGAGGGGAGGGGGATACAACGAGGGAAGGGAGGTGAGCGTGTAGGGCAGCTCCAACTGCTCGTCGCAACAAGAGAATAATATTTTACTATTCCTGCGAGAGCAAGTTAACCGCCCAACGATTTCTATTCCACATTTAAAAAAAAATGTTGTGATAATCACCAGAGAAAGGCAAATTCACGACCGTCAATGTGGGTGCAGGTGAGGGAGGAGGCGAGGTGAGGGAGGAGGCGAGGTGAGGGAGGAGGCGAGGTGAGGGAGGAGGCGAGGTGAGGGAGGAGGGTGAGGTGAGGCGAGGTGAGGGAGGAGGTGAGG
>JACCDO010728047.1_pt1 | contig 31349 bp, 25 predicted proteins | sample 7446101 | NCBI WGS metagenome assembly JACCDO01 (sample SAMN15323440, study PRJNA562643) | freshwater metagenome | isolation source: river surface water | place: USA:Blue River Watershed | collected 2017-08-16
TACCTAAGCGAAGCATACCCTATGACCCCTCAGGCTTAATTATAATTATATTAAGCGCGATCAATTGCTTTTCTTATTCGGCGGATCTGTTCTAGAAAATAAACACCACCAATCGTCACCCAGCTTACCGTGCTCAGAGCGATCGCTTTTTGTAGACGCGTCATCCTTAGTCTGCTGTTGCGCATCTTCTTTAGCTATTTGCTCGGCAGCTGCGGCAAGCGGCACAAGACGGGCTTCAAGGCGTGCTACTCTTTCACGCAGATCATGAATATCCTTAGCGGTCTGATAGTACATATGAACAACCGCGCCGAGTGTGGTAACTGACTTGTAGAGGAAAAGTGCCGCGCCGCCAAGGCAGAAATAACTAATGGCCGTATTCATCTACTTGTCGGTTCTTAAACGGTGTTTAAGAACCCATAAGTAGACCTACACCCTACTTGTAAGCGGGGATGGGACTTTAAGAAGTGGTCTGGTGTTAGTACAGAGACCGAACAGCAAGATGGATCTCGCAATTCCATATCAAAAGTTAGAAGTCGGAAAAATACATATTGTTCCCCAGCCAAATGGATATCTGCCATTTCATTACAAAGATGGTGCCATGGAGCTACATAAGCTATTTGTACTTACACCAATGTTAACAGTTGCCAATTTCAATCCGCAAAATGGTCGACTTGACTTTGAAGTATGCGAGAATACAACTTTCATGGGTAAAATAGGTGCGCTTCAAGAAGTGTTAAAGGCAACTCTTTTAATGCACCAGCGGACACTTCACTATGATGGTCATGATCTGACACAAGAGGATATTGATAAGAATTTCAAGAATCTTCTTTACAATGGCCGTTTGAGTTGTTATATCAATCTCAATCAAGCGGCTATTAAAGTTCACACTGAGGCGGGTGTCACATGGGAACCGACGAATTCTGGCATTTTCAAGACAGGTAGGAAATTGCGTCTTTGTCTGAAATTCTCGGGTTTGAAAAAGCTATTGTTTAATAATGGACGTTCAGGCTTTCAGTACAGGATTGATCACGCAATTTCTGCGGTCTACTTACCTGCGGGCAGCGGCAGTCTTTAGTTGGTGCCTGTCAATTTATTCATCACCGATACAGAAACCGACATGAAGGAGAGTCCAAGTGTGATGGCTATCATAATAAAGAAATAATAGGTGGCCTGTTCTGGATTAGCAGCAAACATTAGTAAGCTCAGCGCCGCCCATGCTATCATAAATACGATCGAACATACGATAATTACAATGAAATTCTTTCTAAAATCGTTTACGGTATTTGGGTCAACACCTGTAAGGCCGGTAAAGACGAAAACAGTAACTATCGCTACAAGATTGATTACCATCAAGAAACCCTTCAGCCATTTATTATCAAAAATGCTTGATGATGCTCGGGTCAGACTCAGTGGTGTGGCCGCCGGTGTCGAACTCATTCCTGCTTAGAGACTACTTTATCATTGGTGCCATACGTGTCGGTATTGGCAAATCAATACGGAAAATGACAAATAGGAAGAAGATGAATAATACAAAGAAAACGAGTGGTATGATAATTCTATAAAATGACGCCATGCCGAACTTTGCCGGTGGTGCGGGATCCACCTGATACGTCGGTTCAAGCTTGAGTCCCGAACATGTTGCTCCTGAACATCCAGACATCTTCTGTGTTGTTTTGCTGTTTTTGTTCATAATAAGTAAGATGGTACGTCATACAAGGCGCGCTTTGCCGCCGGGATCTTATAAATGTCATCCTCGCGTTACAGGTCGTAAGAAGGGTGAAGGATGTCTACCTGTCGACCTGTACGCCACGCTTGCTGGTGGTGGTGCTGGACAAGAGGGCGGGTTATCAAGAGGCAAGACACGTAAGGCAGATGTGGTTCGGTTGCGAAAGGCTGCGGCGGCCAAGGTTGGTTGCGGGGAAGATGACTCGGATCGCTGTTTATTGGAGAACTCTGGCCTTGGTGCGGCCAAGATTGCCGTGCTTGAAAAGCAGTTTCTGCGCCCGAAGATGCCCGATGAATGGAAGAAGCAGCCTGATAAGTGGTTGGACACGTATAATATTGAGAATGTCTTGAAGCAATATGCGGAAGTGCGACCTGATTTCAAGTTTATGGGGGCAATCCCGATTGACTTCTCAGCACCGGATCCATACTCGCAGAGTGCGAAAGGCGGCGGAGCGCCCAAGAAATGCTTGTATGATGAGACATGTAAGATGAACTTGGGTGATTTAAAGAACAAGGGTGTGAAATATGTCGGCTTTGTTTTCAACTTAGATCCGCATTTCAAAAATGGAAGCCATTGGGTGAGTATGATGTTGGATATGGCGCGGCGGGAATGTAATTTTTTCGACTCGTACGGAATGGAACCGCATCCGTTGATTGCGCGTCTGATGCGGAGTTTTAAGTTGCAAGACCCTGGGTTGAAGCTGAATTTCAACGCACGGCGATTCCAGTTTGGCGAGTCGCAGTGTGGTATGTATTGTATCTTTTTCTTGAGTACTATGCTTGGCGGCACACGATTCAAGAAGTTTGTCAAGACTTCTGTTCCTGATTTTGAAATGCAGAACTTGCGGGAATGGGTGTTTAGCTAGCGGGTGCGGGGTTTGCGTTATTATTTCATCCCTTGCCATTTCCTCCTTTATTATTGCGGTTCACTTTACAAGTGATTTTAACAGTGTTTCTATTCTTTACATTCTTTTTCTTTCCAGTATTCTTGCTACCCGCACTGCCTTGCTGAGCACTATTATTGGCTTGCTGTCCATTGGTATTTCTACCTTCACTAGCTTGCTCGTTGTTATTGCCTCCAGCACTGCCTTGCTGGGCACCCGCACTGGCTCCTTGCTCATTATTATTACTACCTCCTCTGGCTTGCTGTCCACCAGTACGAGTATTAGCTTCTTCCTCCTGGCTATTGCCACCTTCACTGGCCTGCTGTCCACCAGCATTGGCGCCTTGCTCACCGCCATTGCCACCCGCATTGGCTTCTTGCTGTTCACCGCCATTGCCATTTTTCTCACCACCACCCCGCTGGCGCATCTGACCCACATACTTCCTACGTGTCATGCGGCTGCGCCGTGCTTTCCTGCGCCGCGTTCTCATACGCCTCAGTTTGCCCATTTACTTAATGACAACATAATATACTTTTCCTCTTCACTTCTGGTATGACATGTAGAGAATCTCTACTTCTTGTACTCTCGGGGACACTGACATGTAGAGATTCCAGCATCTTTTGAGCGCACGGGCCTTTTTGGTTTTCCAAATGCTTTTCGGCGACATCATAGATCTCCTCAGGATTGCCTGAAGCAGGTAAACGACAGCCAAGCAACTCTTCGTAGAGGGCGAGCACAGCAGCATCCGCACGCGCCTTGCGGCCATTCTGAAGAACATCCACAAGCCATGCGTTCCATGGTGCGTAACTCTGCGGAGCATTTATCAGAAGTGCGCTGCCAGACAAGGCCAAGCTACGGTCCAGAAGGTGAACCAGCAGACGAACCAGCGGTAAAATGCGGCTGTCGGGAAGGCGATCGAAAATACGCAGCTCCAGGCCGTGATTCGGGAACTTCCTGAACTGAATATCAAATCCGACCTCTTCTAACTGTCGGTACGCACTCGTTTCATGATATTTCTTATACCATTCTGGTAAGGCTTTTGTGACAACAGTCTTGCCCTCTTTTGCTTCATTAGTGTCATAATTAGAGATACCAATGTATCTGCTAATTGCGCCACGTTGTGAACAAGCAGAAAATCGACCGTCGACGGCTGACAGGAAATCAGGCTCCCCATAGATGACAAGTAGGAGTGGTTCCAGCCACTGAATAAGACGCGCAGCCTGGAGATGTTTCTGCTTGAAGGCGGTCTCATCAGCAGGCTTGGCTTCTGCTGATAGCTGGGTCGGCATTGTAAGATTTATATGAAGTGTGCCATTATTACAAAAATTCACATGGTTAAAGTTTGTCATGTAAGTTGCTAGACCATGATTTGCTGTTTGGCAACGGATTTCTCCATGTTGGGCAAAAAGAGGGATCTTTTGAAATGTCGGTCGTATCTCTTCTAAGAAGCGCTGACGAGAGGTCTTGAGCTCTTCGCAGACCTGCTCTGCTGTGGTCTTGTAGAAGTTCTGCGTCATAATCTCAATAGTATTGCCATCATAGCAGAAGATCTTCTTGTATGAGTTTTTATACCAAGGAGAGGCTTCTTCTAAGATCTCATGAAGAGTTGTACCACTGAATTTGGGATTCGGACGTGGAACCTTGGTGTACGTGGTTCGAGGCTGGCCGTTGGAATCGGTGGCGGCGAGGCTGTGGGCGTTGACAAGTATATGAATGCTGTGAAATGGGAGTTTATTCTGCTCGAGGTATCTTAGAAGAGCGGGACGCAGAACATCAGGTCTGAAAGAGGTCAAGTAATCGACAGAGTAGCGTTCTGCGCGCTGGTTCTCTAAAATATGCTGAGTGGTGACACGTAGAGGATGCTCGAGCTCTAAATAGAACTCTTCTTCGAGACCTATTCCCCAGAATTCGTCATTTGGTTTGTGTGGCGAGAGGTATCTTTCGTGTTTTTCTAGAATTTGCCCAGCCATCTGCTGCCACTTTGATTTGAGATGGGCAAAATAGAAGCGTAAAGCACACGCATAAATTAAGAAGAAAACAGTAGATGTCTTTGGTCAGCAGAACAGCGGCGCCGCCATTTGCGAGCCAACAAAATCAGGCCCTTTTATGTCAAGTTCTGGCAAAAGACTTTGCGAGCCGTGGCTTGGGTGCTCTCAGCAGTGAAGAATCAGGTCGTCTGCCACGAATGGTTAAGCATTATATGACAGAAGTTGCCCGTGTGAAAGGCGACGGCCCAGTGACATTGCTAAATAAGGAAGTTCTCAAGGCGTGTGCCACGCAGATCATTACAGGACGCCGCGAAGCTGAGGCTGCTTCGGCCGCTGCCGTTGCTGGAGGCGGTGATGAGGAGACCGATATCGTTGCCGCACTTGGAATGGGCGGACAACAGCAGATTGATAAAGCCCCGGAAGCGTTGTTCCAGGATACATCACGTAGGTTTGAGATGCTCCAGCAACAGCGCAATGACTTGGTCAAGCGTGATACCCCTGCGCCACCCGACTTCCGTATTTCACTGGAAGATGACAAGCAGTTGGATACACCTGTGCGAATGTTCGAAGCCGCCAAGGCCGCACGTGATCGCGAAATGGCGGCTGCTGATGCTGCTGCGTTGACGACGGTGGGTCCCTTGGGCGATGTTCGCCCTCGCATGCCCGATCGCGACCCAGCGCTCATCATCCGCGACATAGAGCGACCACTGCCCCAAGACACTCTTATTCGCAAAGACGACGTACTGACATATAAGGAAAATGAGTTCAATCTATTTGTCAATTCCATTGATCGTAACTGGTTCCAAGACTCGGGTACGCGCTTCAATGAGACCAAGCAGAATCGCTACAATTTCGTGGTGAACTTCGACCCTGCCAATAACCGCCAAGGACTCGGTATCACGCCGGCATCGCAGCGCAAGTTCCGCAATATTGTTCGCATTGAACTCATAAAAGTCATTTTGCCAGCAGAGCCAATTGAGACAGTTGTAACCGTGGCGAATGGCCCTGTTTATTCAACCAATCTTGGTATTACACCCTTGACACTTCCCTACGTAATTGTTAATGTGGATGAACTAGAAGGCAATAACTACGGTACAACCAATGATATTGATAACGCATTTGCTCTAGTCCATTATGATGGTAAATGGGGAGGTGATCAGAGCGCGCCGCTGGTAACACCAGGATTTATCGGTATGATTCCCAAATTCATGAAGGCGCAGCGTGTGTATCATCCGACGCCACTCGCAACTCTTCAAAAGTTGACGGTTCAACTCCAGCGACCAGATGGTACCTCGGTGAGTCCTACACAAGATACATTTGACTTGAATAAGATATACGTTAACAGTTCTCTTCCGTCGGGTTACTCCGCAGCGGTATCAAATGACTATCCAACGGCACTATCTGGCGATCAATACATTTTCCTACAAGTCTATAATGGTTTTGACGCATCATCATTTTCTGTAGGCGATCGTGTGAATCTTCAAGGCGTAAGTGTAAGCGGTATCGGTACCGCAGCGCAGTGCCAGAACTTCAATGATTGGCTCAATCGCACAGAGGGACATGTAGTGGTTGCTATTCAGTATGTAACCGGTGGCGGTGTAATTACGGATGGCTATCCTGCTAACGCGGTGGCATCAACCTTGGTAATTCAAACCAAGCGATCCGCAACTGGTACATATCCTGATTTCACATCTAACAGTTTCAACTCTGATCTTGCTGCGCTTGATATATCGGGCACACGTTTAATCAATGCGAGCCGACAAGTACAGTGTGTATTCCGTGTCATCACACGTGAACTAGATTCTCAAAGCCGCGTACGTGCCGATAACCTGTAATCTTTTTCATAGAAATCATTAGATGTTCGCAGCAAATCTTAAGGAAGCATTTGCTAATTTAGCTTTTAATCCAAGAGCAAAGGAGTTGTCAGACCCTACTGCTATGGAGGTGACTCTTTCTGACGCAAATGGGTCGTACACGGGATACAAACCAGTAAGAGGCACGCAGCCAATCCCTGCTGGTGGTCACAAACCTTTTGTTGGAAAGGCCGATGGAACATTTAACAATATAATGAACCTCACTACACCAATGAATAATGTATTTGAACGAACTGGTAAAACTCGTGAGCAGACACAACAGGAGGTTAATCTTATAATTGGAACACCCGGTATTAAATATGGTCAAGGTGATGAACTTGAAATTGCTAATCGTTTTCCATCTGTGAACATGAATCTACGCAATGATATTGCGGAACTCACAAAATTCTGTGAATCCAAGAAAGACACGCAGGGGAATCCCTTTACCGATAGAAAATTCTTGGAAAATTGCGGTGTATGTTTGAAAAATGGCCGCGATCACATGGAAGATCCTGATAAGGAACACCTTGGTGGTCTTCTCCTAATGAGCAATGATCGCACTGCGGCTGAGCAGAAAGCTCGTTCTGAAAATCGCCGATACCCCCAATATCGCCCTTCTGTTGGCAAGTGCGAGACTGGTTATTTCGCAACTGATGAAAAATCACTGAATCGCATTCGCAATCGCGTGGCATGTGAGCAGCGTCCAAGTTACAATACACCAGGTTGCGTTGTGAACTACAACACAGAGAAATTTATCTACGTAGACGATCTTAGCTTCGCGGGCCCATCCCTACTTGTCGCAGGTAAGGGTAAGCTACTGTTCCAAAACGCAAGTACAGCAACTGGCGAAGCAAAGATGATTGACAAAGTTGAGTTGACTCTATCAGATAACTATCAGCAAATACCCATTCGCGGATACACCAACTCAGCAAATACTTCTATTAAGCTAATCATCGCCAATATTATTGGAACAGCAACGGAGGATATGTCTGAAAATGAGAAGCTTGAAATCTCTGTTGTTGTCACCGGTCCAACTGCCATGGGACGCTTTGTTAAAGATATGACACCTTACTTGATGGATCAAGTAAGCAATCGTCAGGCACGCTTCAAGGGATTCAAGAACTATGAAGGTTATCGTATGACAATTGTGCGCCCTTATCCTGATACACAGGGCATGGCATTCCAATTCAAGATTCCTTTCAGTTTTGTTGACCCATCACTTCCTGACTCCGTTGCTGCGGGTTCATCAGCAGTCATTGCGACACAGTCCGACGGAGATGATCTGAATCGTGGTGGCTCTTGCTACAAGAAAGGACAGGGTGTTGGCAAGTATGGAAAAGAGTGCGTGGCAGATCTCTTTGAGGCCGCCGGCTGCACAATTGCCGGCGAAGGACATCCAAGTGTTAACATACAGACTGTTGATGATATCAACGCAAAAGAACTTGAACAAGATAAGATTTCTGATAAATTCATTGAAATTGCCAAGATCGCAAAGACAGGTACGGATTTGGGTGGCCAGGCCGTCGGTATTGAGCGCTGGAACGAGGCGTCCATGTTCTGCCTCGGCAAGGAAGTCAAGGATTCTTGTGCAGTTGATAATCTTGAAGAAGGTCCTCTTTCTGAAGGTTGCTTGATTGACATGTATAAGAATCAATTCAAGGGTGGGTCTGTTTACAATACTGGTCTGGCAAATGCTTCACTCAGCAAAGATGGTAAGGTAGACACCTATTGTACTGTTTTTGGTACAGAATCACCTGTAGATCCCAGCGGCAAACCCCGTAAGGAAATCATTGATAAACTCCAAACTATGGGTGGTATCAAGAATGTATCAGCGTATTTCAATGAACTTCATGCGAAGGCGCTTGATAATTCTCTATCGGCTGGTGAACGTGACCAGTATATGATGGCATGCTTCGGCAAGAACGCAGATGTTGCAAAGGCCGCTGGCAATTCAGCTACTGGTCGGTATATTGTGGTGGAGCGCGCGCCTGGTCTAAATGCCATGGGAAAGAATCGTTGTTTGACAATTCAGCAGCTTCAGGTGTTTGATACAAATGGCTTGAACGTAGCTGCGCGCAAATCGGCGTCAATGTCAATGCCTGGACCCGTGCCGGCCAGTCAGGCGGTATCAGGTGTTATGCCTTGGGAATGGGTTAACAATCCTGCTGTTGTGGATTCTTGCGGCGATGGCCAGAGCACATTTACTGTAGATCTTGGTAAGGATTATAATTTGACATATATTACCTATTTTAATAGTCCTCGCAGCGGATTTGATAATTCCAAGGGTATGAAGTTTAAGGTATTTGATTCAAAGAAACAACTGGTTCGTGAATTTGTAAGCAAGCACACACTCGCACAAAGTTTCCGTTTGATTAAAGATGGCGGTAACTTCGTAAATGATACTGGATTGCTCCTGAAGAATAATATCCCTATCATGCTCAGCTGTATTGGACCAGCAGGGAAGCGGCTGTACATTGGCACTGATCCTCGCGCTGCTATGGCCGGCAATAAGGATGTTGCTGGAACAACAGGTGTATTTGTTTCAACTGTGCCTGATTTTATGTATGCAATGCCTGCCATGACACCTAATCCTGGTGAAAGCCGTCGTCTTGTAACTTTCCGAACACCCTTTGGCGGCAATCTGCGCCACCAGGGCTTTGTAATGAAAGCGCATTCATATGAACCATCTAGTGACTTGTACAAAGCAGATGCGACTTTTGAAGTTATCATACCTGGTATTCGTTACAAGGCACAAGGCACTGCCTCTTTCCGATCCGTGAACTACCCTGATCGTTATTTGGCATGGGAACGTGCTGGCGATCGTTTAACTGGACGTCTTGTGTTAACGCCAGCCACGCAGAACTTTCCCGATTTCATTATTGAGCCTGTGAATCTGCCACTGGAAGGTCGCGATGTTGAAACATACAATGCGCAGATGAATGGTCAGAACTACATCCAGACACCCCAGCAAGCAGAGCAGCTTTGCCAGAGCTTAGGTGGTCGCTTAGCAACACAAGCTGAACTTCAGGCAGCGCAGAAGGATGGTGCTTCTTGGTGCTCATCTGGCTGGGTAAAGGCGCCAAATGGCGAGTACAAGGGTATGTGGCCTATGCAGAACATTAGCAAAGACGAATTTGGCTGCGGTCGTCCATACACATTATCAGAGTGGGTGCCAAATAATCGTTTAGCAAATGCGACATGCGTTGCGCCCAAGCCACCCGCCTCTTTATATAATGCGCCAAACAAGTATTTCCAAAACGCAGTTTACGGTGCTGTTGGCAAACAATCTTACACAGGATACTATTCCCAGAATGATAGACGGGACATGTAGGTGTTTTTAACGTTGTATTAATTTTGTGAAACAATATTTCATTGAATTAATATCCGTTGGTTTTTTAGAGATGAGTGTGGCAAATCAAGTAGGGTCCTTGCGATTTGAGCAGCAGAAAAAATATGGTGATATTGCTCAAAATACCATTCTTTCATCGCCAATGATGAGTGGTGCAGTTGTTCCACCAAATGTGCAGAAGTCTGTGCGAACCTACAACGCGAATAACAAAACTATGGATAATGATTTTATTAATATTAGATCATACTATCAACCGCCATATAACCCGCAGCAAATTGCTCAGCAAAATGCTGAATGTGAACGACGATCAAAACAAGGATGGCAGGCAATGATTGAAGGAAATAATCCATTCCCTACATGTGGGTTTGTGTATAAAGGTCCTCCGACAGATAAATCTCCTTATCCTGAATATTCGAAGTTTGTTGCGAATATTTTAAACAAACCTCCTCCTGGATTCGTAATGCCACCTGGTGCCAAATACTTTACTGACATGTATGATGCTGGTAAGACTGTGAATGGTGATATTTGCCGCGCATTGCGATCGTGTGCGGCTGTCAACGATGTGCCTTTTAATGGGTTGTGTGGATTTGCTACTGATCTAGCATACGGTATTCCTATAACAAATGGCCAAGCAACATACAATGAAGAAGGATATTACGCACCAGCTGAGAAAATTATTACAAATAAAGCAAACTGCCCTAAACCAACTCCTGCGCAAGAAAATGATGCTAATAATCGTAATAATAATTCTGATACAAATATCATTACTGAAGAGACTTGCTACCGTGATAAGGAATCCAAACAGCTAAAACGTGAATGTTTGATACAACAGGTGCGAAATGCGGGTTGCTCTGATAAAGGTTCACTATACAGAGCACTAAGTGAAGGAACTGAAAAAAACTATGGGAGTAAATTGGATGGATTGCGAGCATATCAGGATTTTCAGGATCGTGCTTTTATACAAAAGAAGCCAATGTTGAATAAACATTTGATTGAAACCGGTCTTGGTACAATGAATGACGCATTAAGAAACTTTAATGACGTGTATAAGGCGGCAGTTGATCAGTCTGAAAAGTCTGCCTACAATGCGGCTGCCCGCGATTTATGCTTGAATGCGGGTGAGTTTGACAAGTATGATATGTGCGATGAACTGCTGCCCAGCACACTAACAAGTGATATTAATCTAGAGTGTTTCCAGCGGTTCTTCCGTAAGGCGGGTGGTACACCAAATGGTGCAGCATATCCTACACAACAGAATATTCGTATAATTAAAAATGCGTATAGAAGATGGAAAGATTACCAGAATGCTATCATGGAAGGTGTTTCAATGTTAGATTCAACCTCTTTTGATAAACGCAAGGGTGCTTTCCTTTCTCTTATGGGTGTTGTACTCAAGCAGGGTGGTGCTTCAAGTTTGAACTATGGGCCTAGTGAGGGCTTCACCTCTAGCAGTACTAGAGGTTTAGCCCACGGCATGGAAGGCTTCGTTGGCTCATCTTGCCAGATCTCGGAAGAACAGTGCACAAACCGCAGTACAGATCCTCGTCAAGGTAGTAGTGGTCGCGATATTGCTGTATTCAAAGGACTTTCACTTAGCGGTTGTAAGAAAAAGTGCTGCGATGATCGTAGATGTAAGTATTACACATTTGGTGATTTTGGTGATGGAAGCATGTGCTGGCTAAAAGATGGAACTTGTAACTCAGAACCTATTTCTTGTAAGATTACTTCAGGGACTAAGGCTTAGAGGACGCTCTGCGCAGGCAACCTAAGAGGTTGCCAATCTGATAGCTGGAGATGTTTCACATCTCTGGCGCTCTGCGCAGGCAACCTAAGAGGTTGCCAATCTGACATGTAGGGAAATGGAGGATGTATATGATGCTATCGTTGTAATTCCATACAGAAATCGTTTAGATGATTTGGAGAAATTCAAGAAAGTTCTTCCAAATTGTTTTGCTGCGCAGGGCGTGCGCGCTCTCTTCGTCGTCGCAGAGCAGGCTGATGCGCTGCCTTTCAATCGCGGGAAAGTAATCAATGCCGCATGGGATATCTGCCTTGGTCGCTTTTCATCTGCTCGCGGCTTTTATTTTCATGACGTCGACGTCTGGCCAGTTACACCTACAGGTCTATACTATGGTTTACCTGAAGAGAATCAGGCTATTCATATTTATGGTATTGGTGATATTCAAAAGCCAGATATTATTTACTATAGCTATGGCGGAACCGTCGGATGTTTGTCGCGCGATGCTGTGTTGACGACAAATGGATTTCCAAATGATTTTTGGAGCTGGGGTGCGGAAGACAATGTATTAGGTCTACGAATTCATGAGAAAGGTGTACGTATTGATCTCTCACATAAAAAGTATCGCGGGCGTACAGCGGATGTTGAGGAAAATATGAAATCTGAACGCAATTATGATCATTATTCTCTAAATGTCAAGAAGCTACACACACGCGCAACTGAAGTTGTAGAAAATGGCATTTCCAACTGCAGGTACCGACTTGTAGGTGATAGAGTTGATTCGGATGGATTTTTGTGGCTCAGCTTGGATTTATCTGAGGGCTACGAGGCAGATGTTGCCAGCGGCTAAACTGGTTTAGCCATTTTAACGCGGAAATCGCCCGTAGCAGGGTCGCGGAGAAGGAGACCCAGCGGCTTGGTCTGACCAGTATCTTCACGCGCGAAGAGTGTAAATAACTCTTGGCCTTTGGGGTTTTTCTTCGGAATCATCAAGAATCGCTTGCCGGATCCTGGAGGGATCTCGACTTCAGGCACGACTTGTATTGGTGCGCCAGGTGGTGGTGGCGGTGGTGGGGGTAGCTCTGGTGGGGCTTCAACGGGGGCTTCTTCGCCGGCGGCTTCTGCTGCTGCGGCTTGCTCAGCAATGATACGTGCACGCTCTTTTTCGGCCTGTTCCATTAAAGCGCGGACAGCAGCAGAGTCTTCGAGAGGCTGCGCAATGGGCGCTTGCTGGCCAGCGGCGGCTGCTGCGGCACCTTCTTCTTGCTCTTGTGGAGGGTTTTTCAAATCATCATTGATATCTGGATTATAGGAATAAGAACGATTGTTCAGAGCCTTCGGATTATAACAACGCACATCCAAGTTATCCAATATATTCAAGTTACAATCCACAGCAGTTGCCTTCATTATGCTCAGCAAGCCTTGATTCACTGTATCTTTCATCTTGGCCAGCTCCGCAATGTACTGATCAGAAGTCAATGAATTATCTTTCGAGCGCAGCGCATCGTCCAGACGGATGGCGGGGTCAAATCCTGCGCAGTACGTGTAGACGTATACATTTCGGCGTGCGAGAGGAAGATCCATGTGTGAACAGATACGCACCGCACGACCTTTCACCTGATCTGTACGCACAGAGTTCCAGTAAGGTTCCATGATATGTACTGAACGTGTGTTCTTCAAGGAGATACCTTCAGCACCCGCAGCGGTAATACCAATAAGAGCACACACCTCTCCTCGGATATTTCTTCCAGGAGCAGGAAGAGTCTTCTCCTCGCGCTTGCGCTGGGCAAGGAAGCCAGCGTCGGCAAGCACCTTCTTCATGCGTGGAGGCAAGTTCTCATAACGCCCATTGAAAAGAGTCAGCAGAACCTTACGATGCGTCTGGCGTTGCGCACCAGAGAAAAAGCAGAAACGACGCTCCTTGGCGGCAGGACCTTTCGCAAAAGAGGCTGCTGTGCGCGCAGTGAATGCGAGATCATTGTCCATGCCTTCGAGTTCAATAGGCGTGTATCCATTCGCCTCCAGCACCATTCCGAAGATACCCAATCCCTCCATGGACATGAACTGAGAATAGACCAGTGATGGTGCCCAGAAACCAAACTTCTCTTCATCTGCTGGCACACCTTCTGCTTTGTCCTCTTCTTCCCTTTTAGTTTCGAGTTCCTTGAGCTGCTTGAGAATAGCAGCCATCTTTGGACTGAATTTCGTCAGACCTTCATTGGGATCTTCTTTGAGGACAAGGAACTCTTCACGGCGATCATAGAGTTGTCTACGAGCGGCCTCGCAGAGCTCGGCATAGGTTTTCACACGCGCCAGAGTAGAAGCAGCTGCCGCACCACCCGCTTCGCCCTCTTCACCTTCAGCCGCATCTTCAACAATCGCATCTGCTCGTGCTTCTGCTAGCTGCTCTTCTGTTACATCCATCTCCGCAGCAGCCTCTGATACCATCTCTTGTGAGAGGTCAACCACACCAGTGTCGGCAATTACGTCTTTCTTTGTTGTGGGGAAAGGGCGATTGATACCAGGAGGGAAGGCGAAGTTACACGCAGCGCGTGAACGGAAACGGTAATACGCAGGATTGATACCCGCCTCAAGGTCATCCAAGTCCTCTTCCATTGACTTCTGTTCCTTTCCTTCGAGTTCAGTCTTACGAGCCTCAAAGTACTTTGAAAAAGAATATTCGGTAAAAGGCACAGTTATCTGCTTGTCTTCTGCGATAGCAGGCATCAAATCCGCCTTGGAACCTCTGTAGTAAGAAATCAAACCTTGTATACGACGCTTCAGAATTGGTGTATTTGTCAAACGAGAGCCATCACCACCCAAAAACGCATTGTAAAATTCATCTCTTAGAGGAGGCAACAACGGGTAGGACAAGTAGGTAGGTGTTGTTCCCACCGTCATGCCAGCCTGTTGCAGGGCAGTCTGAATATCTTGCTGAATATCCATAATTGTCTTATTCAGGTTGGGATCCGCAGGGTCATAGGTAATGCCTTGAAACTCGTCGTGCGCATCAAAGAGTTTCTTGTACTTCGGTGGGAAAATGGAGAAGACCACTTTTGTGTCGGCCTCCAGTGGGGTGACACTAATGTAATCCACACGAGGATGGAGTTCCAGAATTTGTTGGACTTGGGCCCGCTGCTGTTCTGTAGCTTGGCGCACGACAAACTCCGCGGTGTGGTTGTAGCCATTGAGTACATTTGAAATCACGGCGAGCTCTTCAGGGAAGTTAATGAGAGGCGTACCTGATAATCCAATGATCTTGGAGTTCTTCGCACCAGCGAGCAAACGGTAGAGTAAGTAGGCACGACGATACTTGAGAGGCGATCCACAGAGTGCGGGGGCCCATTGATCTGGAGTGAAAGGCTCGAATGGCCCATCTTTCATTTCATTGCGGCGTTTTTTGGGATCCAGATCCTTGTCCATCTTGCGACACATCATACGCGTGACGTTGTGGACTTCGTCAATTACAATGACTGCGTCGTCGAAAAAGGTCGGGTCCTCGCAAGCAATCTTCTGAAGACGCGTCACGCCCGTATCCTTGGTAGAGTTGTAGCTCATGAATGTAATGCGTCCTTGAAGCATTGCCGTCAGCTGATCACGCACAGCTGCGGTCTCCCATGCCTCCAAATAACGAATACCCTGTACTGGTCCAGTATCAGGGATCTTGTAATTGGGCGTGGCGGCTTTAGTCATATCAGGCAGCCACAAGCCACGCTTGGCAGGGTCTGGGTTATTACGGAGGTTGGACAAGTAGGATGAATCAGGGTTTATTTTGAGGTAGCTTGTGGCGAATTTGAGTAACTCAGGAGTCTCTTCGAACTTGATGAAATCCCAATAGTTATTTGTGTGAAAGTGTTTGAAACCGCAGCTCATCAACTCGCCCTGAAAGTTGGGCTTCAGTGAAGAAGGCGTCATTACGATCACCTTTTTGTTCGAGCGGCCATACAAGGCCTCGGCGGCGGCAATGGCAGTACAGGTCTTACCTGAACCGAGGCCGTGATAGACTAGCAGACCTCTATATGGGGTTTCTTGCCGGAGGTACTCGCGGACGAATTCCTGATATAAAAACCGCTTGATAGCACCTTCACCAGGTGCGCCCATCGCGGCGCACGCTTCGAAATCCGGTTTGGCAACCTCTTTGATGGCGAATGGTTGGAATGTTGTGCGGATGAAGTTTTGGAAAGCCAGACGAGTAGGTGTTATGAAGGCCGGTGGAAGGGCGTCTGTCATTTTATACGGGTCGGCTGTGTGTACTTGTTCATTGTCATACGCCTGATAGGCGGCGATCTTGGCCTCGGCGGCCTCCTGTTCAGGGGTTTTGGCAACGGGTGCTTTACGCAAAGCGATTGTTACTTTCTTTTTGGGTGGCGCTTCTGTTGGTGCGGCGGCTTCTGATGCGAGAGCCGCGATGGATAGCGGAGCTTCTTCTGCCGGTTTTGGCTTGAGCTTCAGAGTAACCTTGGGCTTTGCTGGGGCGCGTGCTTTGCCGATGCCAGCCTCTTCATCAGCATCTTGTTCCCATCCTTCTTTTGGTGGAGGCGGTGCGGCGGCAGCTGCTGCTGCGGGTTTCAACTTAAGAGTAACCTTTGGCTTCGCCGGCACAGCCGCGGCTGCGGCGGCCATCAACGGCTCAGCTTCACCTTCAGGCATAGGCAAGTCTGACATGTAGGCAACCATGAGCTTGCGGTAGTCCTCAGAATCTTGAGGGACAGCCGCGGCTGTCGCGGCTTGACTGGCGGCCTTGAGCTTATCTTTCATTGCCTTCAATTCGGGCGGTGACATGGCTGCGAATTTGTAAGTCTGCGCCAACATTTTACGACCAAACTCAGAGTCTTCCGTGAACCCATACTTGGGCAAGTACTGCTTGAGTGACAGAACCGCATATCGCTGCTGTGACTTTTGCGAGGGCGTTAGCTCCGGGCCCGCTTCAGCGGGCTCTGTGCGAGCCACGCGTAGCTCCGGTCCGCCCCCAGCTCCTGATGCAACGGGAGCCGCAGCCGCTTGCGCTGTAGGCCGCGGTTTAAGACTCAATTGTATTTTTGGTTTCCCCGCACCCTCAGACATCTAAACTTTGCTTAGTATTTCTACTTTTCAGTCTGAGGCGCATCGGCCGCAACACGCTCCATAGCAAGTCGACTGGCCTCTTGCTCAGCAACCTTCTTGTTCCGGGCGGTGGCTTTCGCCATGATCTGACCATTAGGGTAAAGCACACCCATCGTGAAAACCCTATCGTGAGGCGGTCCAACAACTTCGACCTCCTTGTATCGCGGCGGGACATGGTATGTCGCCTGGAACCAACGCAGAAGCTGATCCTTGTAATTCGTATCTTCGTGGATTAGCGTGACAAAATCAATATGGCGCTCCATGAGGCTCACAAGCCAGTCGTAGCACGCCTGAAATCCCCGACCAGGTGTCGGCTCCTGGCGGTACAGCGCACCCGTCCATGCTTCGAGCATCGACCCGAGCATGCGCAGATTCTGACGACCATCGCACACATCCTCTACATGTCGACTCAACACAATCCACGGACCAAATCCGGCCTGCTTCGCGAGTTCGCCGAGCATCTTGTTATTCACAATACGCGTGCGCAGACGCGTAAGAAAGCCCTCGCCTTCGCCTGGATAACGCTGTGTTAGATACGTCGCAACAATACATCCCAGCACGGAATCACCGAGATACTCCAGCTCCTCATTATCACCTTCGCGGAGGGGCAGACAGTTAGGAGGTCGCTCGGCCATCACCATCGGCTCGCCATTCTCCGAATGCTCGGCCCACAGATCGGGGCGATCCACATATGATTTATGAACACATGCTTTTTGAAACAGCGTCAGATCATTAATGCGCCCCTTCCAACCGTATGCGCGGAGGATGTGAAGGGCATCCTTCAGCTGCAGCTCTTTGTTGCGTGGATTCCACGGATTGAAGATCTTAGCAGTCTGCTTTGTCGGATCATCAGACAAAGCGGGCTGCTGCTGGTCGGCGGTAGTGCTACGAGGCGAGGCCATTCTCTACTTGTCATGGTCTGGGAACTTTAGGATCTGGCTGCGGCTTGTGGTCGTTGTGGAAATTAGTGCTGCACAATAGATGTCGGCTCCCCCGCAGTTGGAAATTAAGTTCCTGGATATCTTCGGGGACTATTATCATATGCCGAGTGGCTCCGCTGCGTCGCCAGCAGATAGGAAGCTCGGCATTCCACTCTATATGGAGTTCCAAAAGCAGTATGGCTTTACCAATCCAAAGTTCAAGACAACACCTGGTACTGGACTTGTAGGTGGTGTTGCGACGGAGGAGGAGGCGGAGTTTGTGAAGTATTTTGGTGTTCCATACATCTACGGTCCGTCACTTGTCAGTCAGAAGGAGGTTTGTCGACCGGCGAATTATGCCAAAATCAAACAGTTTTTGGAGTATCGTTTGGTGACATTGGAATCGCAGATTAATAACCCAATGACAGTTACAACTGGTTCTGCTCTTGGTGTCCAGATGTACAAGAAGACACGTGATCGCTTGAAGCTATATATTGCTGATATGAATTCGACGAAGAAGTTGGCGACATGTGACGATTACAAGATTGATTATTTCCAGGATGATTCTGATCTGATGAACTATTTAACGCGCGCACTATATTATGGTTTGAAGCCACAGGAAGGCACGGACGAACATGTAAAATGTGTGAACTTGTTTCGAGATGCCCAGGGTGCAAATGCGGAGCTCCAGGCGCTGCTTAAAATTGTTAAGGACAAGCGCACGGATGGTATGTTAAGCTTTATGGAGTTGATTGGGTCGACGTTGGCAGGGCTGATTCAGAAGATCAATCAGGATCGGTCTTTTGCAAGCGTAAGCGGCACATCCGCGACGGCTGCTGGCGCCGCGGGCGCAGGAGCGAGCGCAGCAAGCACTGATACGCTAAATAAACTCCGCGATGAGCTTATTACCTTTTTTGACATGATCAGCAAGGCTGATTTGGGCACAAAGACATTTGTTAAAACAGCACCTGTAACCGATCTTTTAACGCAGTTTACTTCAGCAGTAGCCGCTTCAAAGAAGTATTTAATCACTTCTTCTAGTAAACCAGGTCCAGCATTTCCTGCGACAGTAGAGGATTTGAAGAAAAAGATAATGGAAGAGCTAAAAAAGAATCCATTTGATCCCGTTGGCACAGTTTATAATACAAATATGAAGAAAGTGCTTGAAGATTTGCTCGTTTTTTTGGAAAAGGGTCCAGTTACATCGGCCGCGGTTGGGAATATGATTGACAAACTCACACTTATCAATGCGTTTAAGGATGTTGATATATCTGAAATTGTAAAAAATTATGTTAATATATTAGCTGTTATATCAAATGATATAGATACTAGTAACAAACCAGATACAAATATTATTAAATCATATCAAAAATTATTTGGTATACTAAACTCATTAGGTTTGCTTAATGAATTAAAGTCATCAGGAAAAATAGGAACAGTTATCCAAAAGAACATAAAATTATCATTTAATAAACAAGTAGAATATAAAGGCGAAAAATATTTTATAAATAATTATAATATATACAAATCAAATGATATTATTTATGGGTATTATATGTTAGCACAAATTACTGGCACTACAAAATATGTATATTTTGATGAAGAAATAAAAGATACAGGTGCCGACTATGGTAATCCAATTACTGGAGATAGCGTTGAAGAAATTATAAAAAATAATATAAAATATAATATTGGTGATACTATTGAGGTAGATAAAAAACCTGAAATCATACGAGAATATTATTTAAACTTAGGATATTTAGCAGCTCCTGCAGCAGCGTCAACTACAGGTTCTGTAACATCAACATTTAATAAATCATACGTTGTTACACGATTAGCAGATGATTATTTTATGCGTTTGTTAGATGAGAAAACAACATATACTACAGTAACTGGTAAACCTGAGAATGGTGAAGAGAAGTTTGATCTGAGTGCTGCGCCTGCAGGTGGGGCAAGTAGTGGTGGTTCTTCAGCGGATGTTGCTCGGTTGACGGCTGAGCTGGCTGCTGCGCAAGCGGCGTTAACAGCACTTAAAAAGCAACAAGCTGCTGCTGGCACTTCTTCAACATCTACTGATATAGAATTAGCACAAAAAACAGCTGAACTAGCTAAAGCACAAACAGATCTAGCCACAGCGCTTGCGGATTTTAAGCGTGTTAACGATGAGCTAACTGCTTTGAAAGCAACGCCTGATGCTGAAAGAATAGCAGATCTTGAAAGACAACTTGCTGATCTAAAAGGAATTCTAGCGGCGAAAACAGCGGCCGCACAGGCAGCAATTAGTACTACTACAACTGATTTAGATGATCTTAATAAAGAAAAAGTCCGCCTCGAGCGTGAGATTACACGTCTTTCAGGTGAAATTTCAAGTGCTGGTACATTTACACGTACAGGTCCTTTAAAGGAGGAACTTCAAACTAATAGTACTTTATTAATTGAAGAATTGAATAAAATTATTGCTGGAAAAGAAGCTCTAATTGATAGTCTAACCAAATTAAATACAATATTAACGGCCGATAAAGCTCGTTTAGAAGCAGCCAATGCTGATTTAGCGGCACAACTTGCTGCACTTCAAGCATCCGCCGATGCTGCTGCGACCAAAGCTACAGCTGATCTAGCAACAGCAAGGACTGAGCTTGCGGAAGCTGAGCGACTTCGACAAGTAGCAGAAACAAATCGTACTGCTGAAGCTACCAGATGTGCTACTCTTCAGACAGAATTGGATGCGTTACGAGCAAGCGGAACAGCATCAATACAGAGAATTGCTGAGCTTGAAGCAGAGTTGACTGCAGCTCGTGATGCTGCTGCCGCGGGTGGTACTGGTGGCGCGACAGGTGCGGGTGGTGGTGCGGCTGCTGGGCCTGATCAAGCAGCTCAGATTACTCAACTTCAAGAACGGATACAAACTTTAGAGACAGAACTTCAAGAGGCACGCGCAGGTAGAGGTACTGCTGATACAGAAAAAGCTGATGCTGTGCGAAGAGCTGAAGCAGCAGAGGCAGCAAGAGTAGCTGCTCAAGCAGCACAAGCACAGGCAGCTGCTGATCTAGAAGCCGCGCGAGCAGCACTAGCGACAGCAGAAACAGAAGCTACAAGACTAAGAACTGCGGGTACTACTAGCGATGAAGAAATTGCCAGACTGAGACAAGTAGAGGCTACTGCCACAGCTGCTGTGGATGCAGCAAAGGCTGCTGCTACCGCAGAAAAAGAGGCGGCTGTTGCTGTTGTAACGGCGCAATTTGAAGCTGCTAGTGCTGAAGCCAAAGCTGCCAGCACACGAGCAGCCACCGCAGAAGAAGCTAGTGCAGCATTGAAAACACAAATTGCCAGTGTAACGGAAGAACTAAGAGCAGCAAGACAATCAGCAACTGATCTAGAAACACAACTTAGCGCACGCAGCACGCTAACTGCGGAGGAGGTAACCAAATTGCAAGACGCGCTCACTGCGGCGCAAACAAAAGCATCTGATTTTGAAGCGCAAGTTGCTGCACTAACGAGCGCGTCAGGTGATAAAGCTGCTACTCAAAAGTTGATAGCTGATCTTCAGGCAGAAGTAAACAAAAAAGAAGCTGAAAAGGGTACATTAACAACTGAACTTCAGACTGCCACGAAAGCTCTAACAGCTGCACAAGATGCTGAACGCAAAGCTCTTCGTGATAAAACCACAGCAGAAGGACGTGTAGGTGAATTAGAAAGTCAGTTGGCTGCTGCTCGGGCTGCGGCGACGGCCGACTCAGCTGCTCTTCAAGCACGCATCAAGGATTTAGAAGGGCAGCTAGCGGCGGCAAACAAAGCTGCTGCCGATGCGCAGGCGAAGATACCGCCTTCGCAAGCAGATATTGATAGACTTACTGCTAGGAAATTAGAATTAGATAGAGAACTTCATAATATTAATTTAGGTATTGCTCAAGGGCAAGAAACAATTAGAAGACTTGCTGCGCAAGATGTTGACTTAAGTAAAAGAGCAGGTGGATTTCAAAAAGTAATTAGCGCAACAGAAAGAATACAGTCATTATTAGAACAAGTAGATGCTTTGAAAACTAGCCTTGCTGAAGCTAAAGAAACGGCGGCAACAAGCGGCGCTGTTAGTAAATTAAAAACAGCAAATGCTGATTTCTATAAAGCAGCACAAGCAGATACTGAATCAAGACTTAGTGAATTACAACAACAGCTTCAGGGAGTACGTGATAATCTTGTTGCCAGTCAAGAGCAAATTTCAACTTGGGCTCAGGAGTTGCGTAACAAGGATCGGCGTATCGCAGAGTTAGAACTTCAAACAAAATCGGTTAAAGGTGGAACAGATGCTGGAGCTATGCTAAATCTTCGTTTACAATTAGTAAAACTAAAAAGGAAAAAAGAAGAGTTAGAAGCTCAGCTCAAGGCTGGTGCTGGTACAAGTGCGAGTGCTGAGCCCGATGAAGAGCCAACTTTGAGCGAAATGCTTGAGACAATTCGTGAGTTTATTAAGACGATGGGAGGTGAAGCACCTGATTTAACACCTGAAATAAAAGCTAAGTTGGCAAGAGTTGAAGATCTTGAAAGACAATTAGAAGAAAAAGAAGATGAAATTGCTACCCTGGTAGAGAACCTTCAAATATTAAAACGTACAGTTTCTGATTTAAATTATAATAAAAGACAACTAGTTACACAAGAAGGAGAGCTTCGTCAAATAATACAAGAGTACTTTACATTACTAAATGAATATAAAGGTGAATTAAAAGATTTAAAATTACAATTTGGTGAACATTCACATGAATTAAATGAGTATATTGATGAAATTGAATCAGAACTTGCCGAAGCATCAATTGCTTCTGAAAGTATGGAAGCAAATGCTCTTCAGCAAAAGGCTTTAAATTTTCTAGAACAGGCAAAAAAACGGCGTGGAAAAAAAGGCAAAATTGTAAAACAAATACAAAGTAAACAAGGAAGACAAACATTCTCCAAAGGAAAACGTTCTGATAATTATCCAGTATTAGATAAAGGACAAGATCCTGAACTAAAACAAAAAAATGCCGAGATTACCAAGCTAACCGCTCAACTAGCCGCTGTGGAGGAGGCTCACCAAAACGCAATTGCGGCTGTAGAGCAAGAAAAAGAAAAACTTGAAAAACAAAATCAGGCCCTACAAGTAGAGAATACTGAACTCCAAAGCCAAGTTGCCGACCTAGAGGCACAATTGGAAAAGATGCGCTCTGAAGTGAAAGTCCAAACATTCGGTTCACTTTCAGGAATGCTTTCATCGCCAGCCTTCAAGGCCGCGACAATCGGCGTTTTCACGAATTTTGCTGGGAAGCGTGATAATTATAATGCTAGTAATGCTGGCTTGAATGCGAATATACAAAGCACATTGCCTGGTGTTCCTGAAGGCGCTGGTGCTGGTAAACCATTACGCGAATATTACTACAACACTCTATTAGAACTTGCGAAGGAACTTGGTGCTGTTAACAAAGATGGTTCCAATGATCCCAATATAAAATCATTTGATAATCCTGAGGAAATTAAATTATTGGCTAATATTTTGAAAATGATGTCAAGTCCTCAGCCTTCAGGTATATATTCATTGAGAGATAATGAGTTTAATATAGAAACTGTAACTGATCCACTAACGGGTTCAAAACCATATAAGCCAATTAATAATATTTATGATAGTATCAAAAGCATTGCAATTAATATTTATAATAATCACGAGCCAAGTTTATATCTTCCTATAATATATCCAAGTTCGGAAAATAGCATGTTTGGGACAATTTTAGATATACAAGCACTTACAAAGTTTGATAATTATTTTAAAGAAGTAAATAGATCATCATTCTATATATTTTATCCTGAAATGAAAATTGGTGAAATTGAAAAAAGTATTGGCAAAGAGGAACAAAGAGAAGAATATATTAAAAAAATAGAAGCTAAATTATATAATATTCAAGCATATTCTGTAAGGCAGGATGCTATTTTAGAAATTAAATCAGGCAAACAGATTACATTAGAAGATATAACAGATAAAAAAGATAAAACAATAAAATTTTTCAATAAACCAGAAAATGGAGTGTTAGTCGGCCGTGCTGAGATTATCCGTATATTTATCAAATCATTATTATCCGCTCTAAAAACAGCATGGGGTCTGTAAAGAAAGAACAAGCTAGCGAAGGCAGTGGTCTGCGCGGTGAAATAAATCGCATAATGCTAAAAGCCAAATACGCGATTTATTGTACTCTCCTCTTTTTCCTATTTGCCAATCCCTACACGTACGAAGTGACAAACTCCTGGCTCGGATCCATGATGACCGTTCTGGAAGCAGGTCGCCCGACACCCGCCGGCTTTGGTCTCCACCTCGGCCTCTTCTTCCTCACACTCTGGGGTCTGATGCTTTCACCCGTCTAGACAGAGTAGCCTACATTCTGCTCCATAATAATCATCTGATATACCTTCCTAAGCGTCTCTTCATCAGAGTCACCCTCAGGGCGCAGCGCCGCAAACAGCACCGACGCCCGCCACCGATCAGCCTTCGTCCAACTCACATGGCAGTGATCAGCAGCAAGTAGAGCAACCGGACCAGTAGGTGTGATGATCTTCTCTTGTGAGAACATTCTCCTTACTTGTCTTACGCAGAGCCGATTTAGGCAGAGAAAATCCGCCACACGTTATTAGATGAAGGCCGCAGCTGGTTTGATTTACGGTGTCGTTGTTCTGATTTTGGTTCTTATGTATTTGATTTGGCGTGGAACGGGCTCTGCGGAAGGCTTCGCTTCCGGTGGTTACGAATTTGCCATGGTCTACGCTCCTTGGTGCGGCCACTGCAAGAACACCATGCCCGACTTTGACAAGTTCGCGGCAAGCTCTCCTATGACCGTCAACGGCAAGTCGGTGACTATCAAGAAGATCGACGGGGACGCAGACAAGGCTGCCGCGGAGAAGCTTGGTGTGGAGGGTTTCCCCACATTCGTCATGATCATGCCAGACGGCTCTGTGACCAAGCACGAAGGCGGGCGCGATGCGGCTTCTTGGAAGGCGTTTATTGAGAAGACTGTGCGTTAAATGGAATGACGACGGGCGATTGGCGAGCGAAGCCAGCTCATGGAATCTTGGGCTCTGACACGTAGAGATTCTTGCGTCTGCTTGTATGCGGATTCAAGAAGTTGTTTCTTTTCGGATGGGCCTACCGCGAGGTTCATTATAAAACTCGGAGCCATTTCCACGTAAATTGTATTCGGTGAGAGCCGATCATGCGGCAGCATCGGCGGTTGTAAGATGAATTGAATGACGCGCTTGAAGAAGAGCCATGGCTCATCGGCTGGCTGTGGTTGCGTCTGCTCGTGATTTGTACAAAGACAGATTCCGATGGCTTCTTTCTGCTCCTGTTCTGACAAGTAGGGAAGTGGATAGTGGAAGAGGAGACCTCCATCTGCGAGCCAGCCTTCTTGGCTGGCGGGCACCGCCCGCGGAGTAAAGTAAAACGGAATAGCGACTGAGGCGAGCATGCCTTCGAGAATCGACGTATTCGGTGTTTTGCTTGGCGAGAATTCAAACGGCTGCGCCGATCGTACATCCGTCGCGAGGACTCGCAGCGTGACACCACGAAGCTTCAATAACTGGCTAAATGTCAGCTTTGGCGAGAATCCACGCTGCTCCAAGATATTCGAAAAGTAGGCAAGCATTGTGTCGCCATTATCTAAGCCATTTAACTCCAGAAAATTCATGACATTCTCTACGTCAAATGCGTTGGGATCTTGGAGTTCGCTGAAATCAAATGTCAGAAGTTTTTCGGTCAACTCTTTGATGGAAAAGCCAATGGCCAACGCCAATGCCGTGATTGCGCCGGCGCTTGTACCCACATACTCGCGGACTGACCGCAAAATCTTGGCCTCCTCCAACGCCATCAAGGCGCCCGCATGACAGATAATGCGAGAACCACCACCACTCAGCACAAGCCGCTTCGGTAGCATACTACGTGTCAGCTTGACAATCTCTTAGATTGCGTGTGCGCCTTGTGCGTGTAAAATCATTCTCTGCGTTAGTCAAGGAATGAGTGCGCAACCACCATCTATACAGTTAAAAGACCTCTATGCCCGGCGACAGAACCGCGATCTGTCACGGCTGCGTGCATACGAGCAGATTCTTCAGCAGATTATGAATCGCATTAAAGCGCATTCGGATCTCCCCACACACCCTACTTCGCTTCTGTACACAGTGCCGCAGTTTGTCCTTGGTCTACCCATGTTGGATCTGAAGGATTGTATTCTGTTCTTAGTGCACCAGCTGCGCTCTTCTGGATTAGAGGTTAAGTATACATATCCTAATCTCTTATACATATCTTGGCGCAGTTATGAGCATGAATATATGAAACGTGAGAGCCCTATTTACGCGGCCATGGTTGCTTCTGCTGGTATAGCAGCAGAGGAGCAGGAGAAGCGACGAGCAGAGGCTGAGGCCGCGCGTTTAGAGGCAGCCAAGCCGCCTGAAAAGAGAAAACCAAAGAAAAGCGTGAGTTTCAGTTCAGGGCGTGAATCGAAGCAAGCCTCGTTGCGTGCCGAGCCACCCGTCTCAGCGTTGTCTTACACACCATCCATGGATTTCTTGAATGCCGTTGAAAAGCCGACTGAAAAGAAGATGTCAGAAACAGCTAAAGCTTTCTCGGATCTATTCACCTTCTGAGGCACCTCCGTGGAGAAGTGAAAAGAGCCGTTTTGCCACTGCGGGACCAACTCTACGTGTCCCAACTTTCACCTCTGCTATTGTTTTCTCATCACATGAGAAAACATCGCTGAGCAAAGGACCTTTCTCTTCCATTATCGCATTAGCGGCTTTCAGACTCAGCCCAGGGCAAAGTGCTAGCGTCTGTCGAGCAAAAGTCGCAGAGTCCATATTTGTCTTTTTGCTGGAGGAGAGGCTCTGCCAGTATGCCGGCTGGCTATTGCCTTCCTGTGCTTGGAACGCATCTGGATCTGCGGCCAGTTGTTCTGCTGTTGTCTTCAGCCATTCTGCTGTATCTGCGACAGACTCGGTTTGAACGACGACTATCCCGTAGCGGAACTGTAACCGATTCACAAGTTTCCGAATGGCCGCTGTGGAGAGATTTGCAGGAGCAAAAGACATGTTACCCTCCAAGACATATACAGGACGCATTCCGAGTTCTTGACAAGTAGAGAGTAGTCGTGCCTTCTGTTCGCGGTAACGGCCGTCGAAGAGGCTTGCCTGGAGATCGGCAAGGGCCTTGCGTTCGACGATGAGACCTTTCATCGCAGCCTCTGGTGCGGCCTGAATCCAGATGTCACCGACCGTCAGCACCTTCACTTCATGAGGCTGGCCGGCGAGGGCGCGGATTAAAGCATGTTCTCTATTGTCTAAAATAAGAACCATCTACTACGTGTCTTTGCGAAGGGCTTTATATTATACTCCGACGGATGTATTTTATGGCCGATAAGTAAATGAGCAGTCAACCGATGCCAGTAGCGCAAGGGCTTCAGCAATCCTTAACAGCAGCGGCGGCAGCTTCGAGTGCTGGTCCAGCGCGTCGCATTCAGTTCACCGTGCGCCAAGGTCCACCTCGTCCAGTTAACCACAGCAAGTACAAATATGTACCATTGCGTGTACTTCCTCTGCCCCCACTGCCAACGCAGCCTGTGCCTCTGCCCACGACAAATGATATTATTATAATGCGGGCATATAATGCGGCTGCGAGTGAAGCACAAGTAAAAGAAACATTTTTTGATAATACATTTAATTATATTTTACCAATGAATCGAACATTTCCATCGTTTCCACAATCGGTTTATACAATGCTTGGAACATATTCATCAAGTATGTTAGTAACTGATCCATCTGCTTTGAAATTTAATTCGCTTGTATATATGAAAAACGAGCTATCAACATGGTTTAATAATCCTGAAATAATTGCTGGTGTGCGACTTGATGATCTCATTTTTGTCTGGGGTACAGATGAAGACGAGGCTACAATTAAACAACTTGAAATTATTGTTTCACATAAAAATTATCATGAGTTTAATAAAAGTGAAATTGCTTTTTTACGACATGTAATAGATTTTATACCATTTTATTATCAAATTATCAAATATAAAAATAAGTTATGGCAACGACAGTTACAGGTTATGAAACAAATTCTAGCGCAAGCAGAAGTGCCTGAATTCAAATTGAAAGGTCCATATCCCGCAGCGCTCGTATCGGCTATAAGCAAAATAGATTTACTTCAAGGGCGCATTTTAATGGAAAACTCTATTGAGAAGGACTTTCGTCTAGGAATAGTATATCGTTTGCGCTACAAACCTTCTGCGATGTTCACAGAAAATGAAAGTAAAGTATTTGATGACTTCATACGAAAACTATCAATTCAATATTTATTTAAAACATATTTAGAAATCGGTGATTTTAAAGAACAAATTACCGCTGGTGGCATGCGGCGGCGGCGTCGCACGAATCGCCGCAGCCGCAAGTGAGCTTACATAATAACATTTTGCCGCTGATAGCAAATGCCAGATGCTGTGAAGAATAACATAGTGAGGATTTGATTTTCTAATACTCCAATTTAGCAATAGAATTGCCAAGTTCGCACAAATAACTTTTTTCGCACCAGCGTTGTAAAAATATCCAAAATATAGATCATACAACAACCAGAGAAACGCTGCTGTATAATCTATAATTCCTATCAGCAAAGCTTCATCATAATAATGATATAAGATCGACAATGTTGATGCCGCTACAATGGTATTCACATATTCATATGCTCTATCATTATAAAATCGCATCAATGGGATCACTGACAAGTAGTGAGGAAGTGTTGTTAAGATAAGCTCCATCTCTACTTGTTAGTAGTGCCCGAGGTTTAATACCACGAGCTCTTTGCGTAAGTTGGGGCGAAGGCACGCTCAAGACCAGGCGTCCACTGGCGGTAATCATTGCGTCCAACGCGAGTCTGGCTGACATCCGTATTGAAGAATGGATCGGCAGAGGCGACTTCAATAGCGGCAGCAGGAACGCGCACGGTGTTTTCCATGGCCTGGCCCACGGCATCGAATGTCGCCGGTGCCTGATCCTCCCATACAATCTTCGGGTTGATTTCCTGTGTACCGACCACCTGGTAGACATTGGGATTCTGAGGATCGCGCTTAATTTCGGGAATCAGGCCTTTCTTTCGGTAAATCTCCTTGATCAGACGATCAGCATCTTCAATACTATATGTCGACATATTCGGGGACTTGCGGGGCTGATATGTAGCAAGTATCTTGGCCTCTTCTGCGTCAAGGGCATCTTGATCAATCGGCTGTGTGTCACCGCCTTCGAGAGCTTTGAACACCGATTCATCGGGCACAGGCTTGTTGTATACTCCATTCAAGTAATCAGTGCGTTCGAGCTGGAAGCGGGCAGAATTTGGGGGCAGGCCGGACCAGTCCAGAGGGTACTGTGCGGTGAGCTTATTAATAGTTTGCTGGTTCATCTCTCTATTTGTCGTCAACTGATAAACATTAGGCACTTCATAATCATCAACATCATTTATAGGCTGTTTCGCATATGGTCCTTCCGGCGATTCCTCATAGACAATACCAAGACCATTAGACTCCATCTTATTTACGAATTTGCGACTTGTAGAGGGTGATACACCCTGTTGTCTAAGACTCTCTTGGGCGATTTCTTGGTACTTGTTCATGAACTTGTCATCGGAAGCGCGGCGGGCGGCTTCTCTGGCTTTGTGCTGGGCTTCCTTCTGGGCATGTGTCGGGACGCCGGCAGGTGCTGGAGTGTCAGCATAACCCTCCATGAATTTTCGTTGATATATAAACATATAAACGAAAAATACTACGAGTAATCCAATCAATAACTTGGTACTCATCTCTTCTGTATAATGTCGAGAAACGACTAATGCTACATGGTGCTGCCAGGAGTGCGGGCGTCAGAATCAGAATCAGATCCACCAGACTGGTAGCTGACATACATCTCCGCATACTTGCGCTGATATAGGTACATGTAGAGGAAAAAGAGTGCTACAATAGCCATAATTGTTACTGTATCCATTCTATTAACAGAGGCTTTTCTGTGACAGGAGTAGAGAATGCCGGCCACACGTCGCAAGAAGCCAATGCGCCCAAAGGGTATAAGACGCAAGGCCATGAAAACGCGCCGTGCGCCTCGTCATCGCAGTGCCAGTGGCAGCGGTGGCTCCATGTTGAACATTGCCAGCGCAGCAGATATTCCCGCCTTAGAGCGCACCCTGAAGAAGGGACCAATTGTGGTTGGTATGTTCTACTTGTCTTGGTGTGGGCATTGTAAGAAGGCAGAGCCCTCTTTCAAAGAGGTTGCCGCGCAAAACCATCCGGGAGTCAACTTTGTTATGGTAAATAGCGATTTGAAAGATAAAACAAGCTTACGGAATATTCAAGTTGATGGTGTGCCTGATTTCTTTGTAAGTGTGCCTAATAAGGGTGGTGCCAATAGCACAATCAAGCCCGAGATGTCTTATGATAAGACCTCAATAGAACGTCTAGCAACTGTCGCGTCGAATGCGGCAACAATGGGTGAAGACCCGAGCAAGGTTGTTGCTTCGCTAAATAACAAGTCGGTGAAGCCCCCTGCGTTCTTGGCGATCAACAATCGTCGCAATAACAAGGCAAACTCACTAAGTGTCCAGCCACCATCTTTCAAGAATCTTGGATCTGAAGAAGAGGAACCCGAAGAACCTATCAATGCTGTATCAGAAGAGTCGACAGATACAGAAGACGAACTCACAGTACCTTCGTATGAGAGCACAGTAGCCGCCCGTGAGAGCATCAATAAAAACAAGAAGAACAGTTTGATCCAGCCCGCATTTAGCCTTGGTGGTGATGAACCAAGTGTCGCAACCACGCTTTCTGTTACAAGTCCAATTGAAGCCACGCGTTCTCTCACGGGATCAATGCCTGAAAGCACTCTAAAAGCCGCTGCGGCAGCCAACAAGGAAACCCTCGCTGAACAAGAAAAAGCAGAAGGTCGTAACTTCAGTATGGTTGGTGGTTCTCCTCGTAAGAAAAAATCACCTACAATTGCTACTTCTGAAATTCCAGTAACTGTTCTTACAAATATGGGTAGCAAAGATTTAATTCAAGTTAGAAAAACATACGAGAATGGAGAAAGTAAAGGATATTTTTATAAAGGCAAGTTCAAAAAACCTGGGGAAAGAACAATAATTAAGCAATTTATAGGAGACTCACAAGAAGATGTAATTTTAAAAATTAGGGGTTTCATAGATTCTGGATACACAGAGGTATAATATTAGCCTAAAATTTGCGGCCTAAGCTACACTGACAAGTAGGTTGTAGCCAATCATGCCATCACTCTTATTTCAAGTTATAGATATCATCGCACGTGACGAAGTAGTTCTTCGTGAGGACGATGAGCACCGCGAGGTTGTTTATGAAAGCGACTCGGGCTCTGACTCGGATTACGAGAGCAAGCGCCGGCGTTTTGCCGCTGCGCGGGCCGCATCCGAGAAGAAGTCGCTTGAGATCAATCTCTTCGGACGTACAGCAGACGGCAAAGCTGTGCGCCTTGATGTCAAATGCTTCCGCCCATCATTTGCTCTGCGACTTCCACTTGACGGCTCTACAAGTCAGTATGTGGCCGCTCTGAAGGAGTATGTGAAGAAGTCAGGTGTTCCTATGGATCAGATTGGCTGGACGGTCGAACAGAAGAAAGTATTCTATGGATTCACAGCAGATCGGCTGTTTCCATTTGTGGTTGTTGACATGCCATCAATGGCTCTGTTCCGCCGCATGAAGAATTTGTTTCTGAATGAAAAATCACAATA
>JACCDO010196361.1_pt1 | contig 31317 bp, 32 predicted proteins | sample 7446101 | NCBI WGS metagenome assembly JACCDO01 (sample SAMN15323440, study PRJNA562643) | freshwater metagenome | isolation source: river surface water | place: USA:Blue River Watershed | collected 2017-08-16
GGACTATGGCGCCCAACTGGCCGCTTACCTGGGTCTGCCTTATGCCTATGCGGCCTTCATCACCGATGGGCAAGGCGTGGATCAGGCTTTGCATCTCTATCGCAGCCAGTTTGAAAACCGGGGTCGATTGGCCAAGCCGCATGCCACGGTGTGCGTATGGGCTTTGGCTGCAGACACCGAAGCTGAGGCCTGGCATGCCTTTGAGAGTCGCGCTCGTTGGCGCATGGACCGCAATCTCGGGCGACTTGGCCCATTGCTGCCGCCTGATCAAGCCCCACGCGATTACTCCCCCAGCGAGCAAATCGCCTTGGCCCAACTCAAAGCCAATGCATTGGTCGGCGCCGCCGATCAAGTTGCCGAGCGCCTCCTCGCCCTCGCCAAAATCCACGCCCTCGATGAAGTGGTCGTCATCACCTGGGCGCATGACGCCCAAGTTCAACGCCGGTCCTACCAGCTCCTCCACGCCGCCCTTAGCTAAAAATTGGGGTCAGATTACATTTTTTTCGAAGGTCAATCCTTTCTCGAAATAATGTCATCTGACCCCATTTATTTGAAAGCACCTGATGTCCAAGTTGTCGATTCCCACCAGCATTGCGGGCTCGTTGCCCAAGCCCGATTGGCTGTCTGAGCCGCGCAAGTTGTGGCCGGAGTGGAAGCTGCAGGGGTCGGCCTTGCGTCAGGCGCAGGCGGATGCCACAGTGGTTTGGGTGCAGGCACAAGAGCGTGCGGGTCTGAGCGTCGTGGGCGATGGCGAGCAGGCACGCCAGCATTTTGTTCACGGCTTTTTGGAGCAGGTCGAAGGCATAGACTTCGCTAACAAAGTGAAGATGGGCATTCGCAACAACCGCTACGACGCGATGGTGCCTCAGGTGGTTGGGCCTTTGCGAATCAAAGGCCGGGTCCACCAGATGGAAGCTCAACTCGCGCGCGCCAGCACCCAGCGCGCTTTGAAGTTCACCCTGCCAGGGCCAATGACCATCGTTGACACCGTTGCCGATCGCTACTACGGAGAGGGCGAAGATGGGCGAAAAAAAATGGCTTTTGCATTTGCCGAGTTGCTCAACCAGGAAGCCTTGGCTTTGCAAGCCGATGGCGTGGACATCATCCAGTTTGATGAACCTGCATTCAATGTCTACATGAGTCAGGCCGCAGATTGGGGCGTGCAGGCCCTGGAGCGCGCAGCCGCCAACCTCAGCTGCAAAACCGCAGTTCACATTTGTTATGGCTATGGGATTCAGGCCAACATCGACTGGAAGAACAGCCTGGGCGAGCAATGGCGTCAATATGAGGAGGTGTTTCCCGCTTTGGCCAAAAGCAGCATCGATCAGGTCAGCCTGGAATGCATGCACTCGCAAGTGCCCATGGAGTTGATGGCTTTGCTGGGTGACAAGGAAGTCATGGTGGGTGTGATCGATGTGGCCAGTGACGCCGTTGAAACCCCAGAAGAGGTCGCCGAGGTCTTGATGAAGGCCTCGCGCTTCGTCAAACCGCACCGCCTCATTGCTTGTACCAATTGTGGGATGGCCCCCATGGACCGCGCCGTGGCCGAGGCCAAGCTCAAGGCCTTGGTAGAGGGCGCGGAACTCGCCAGTCAGCGCCTCTGAGCGCCCATGAAGCCCAGCCGTTCAGCTGCAGCTTGAGCCACCACAGCCGGTGATTTCGGTTTTTGGCAATTCGTCCGGATTGAGCACTTCACCCGTGGCTTCGTCATAAGCCACGCGCCTGAGGTGCAGGGCGAGCGCTGCATCCATGCTTTGCGCATGTTGCGGGAACCAGATCCCCAACTCGTTTGCCATTTGTCGGATCAAGGCCAAGTCGCCTTCGCGGCCCCGACGCAAGCCTTCTTGCATCACTTGCAAAACCACGCTGTGCTGCATGGTGTGGCAATTGCTGGATGAAAACTGCGTGTCGCGCATCCAGCGGTCTTCGGCTCCGAAATGGTCCACCGTGTGCTGCAACATGGCATCGAATTGATCGAGCAATTCGTCATCGCTGGCGGTTTGCGTTTTGACCAGCAATTCAATGAATTCCTGGTGGGTGTTGTCCATGAAGGCCAAGTCGAGCTCCAGGGCTTTGCCCCACTCGATGTTGGCACTTGGAATCAGGGTTTCGGTCTCGCTCATGTTCGGCTCTCTGGAATGAATGGTCTGAGCCTAAATGTGCAACGAGCCCCTGAGGGCTCGTTTGATGCGGGTCAACCCAGCGCGATTTAAGACTTACATGCGTTCAAAAATCGCAGCGATGCCTTGACCACCGCCAATGCACATGGTCACCAAGGCATAACGGCCCTGGATGCGTTGCAATTCGTACAGAGCCTTGACTGTGATCAGTGCACCTGTTGCGCCAATGGGGTGACCCAGCGAAATGCCCGAGCCGTTGGGGTTGACCTTGGCCGGGTCCAGACCGAGTTCTTTCGTCACGGCGCAGGCTTGAGCGGCAAAGGCCTCGTTGGCCTCGATCACGTCCAGGTCTTTGACCGTGAGACCCGTGCGCTTGAGCACGGCCTGAGTGGCAGAGATGGGGCCCACGCCCATGATCTTGGGGTCAAGGCCAGTGTGGGCATAACCCACCAACCGACCCAAGGGCTTGGCGCCGCGGGCTTGGGCGGTTTTGGCCTCCATCAACACCACGGCTGCGGCCGCATCGTTGATGCCCGAAGCGTTGCCAGCCGTGACCGTGCCGTTTTCCTTGATGAAAACGGGTTTCAACTTTGCAAAATCGGCCAAGGTTGCGCCCGAGCGGAAATGTTCATCGGTGGCGTAGGCCACATCACCTTTTTTGCTCTTGAGCATCACGGGAACGATCTGGTCTTTGAACAAACCCGCAGCGGTGGCTTTCTCAGCGCGGTTGTGGCTTTCAACCGCGAGGGCGTCTTGCATCTCACGTGTGATGCCGTATTTGGCTGCGACGTTCTCGGCGGTCACGCCCATGTGGATGGTGTGGAAGGGGTCGTGTAAAGCGCCGACCATCATGTCCACCAGCTTGGCGTCACCCATGCGCGAGCCCCAACGCTGGGACAAGTTGGCATAGGGGCCACGGCTCATGTTCTCCGCACCGCCGCCAATGGCGATGTCGCAATCGCCCAGGGCGATGGCTTGGCTGGCACTGACGATGGCCTGAAGACCTGAGCCACACAAACGGTTGACGTTGAATGCGGGGGTGGTCTCTGCACAGCCACCATTGATGGCCGCCACGCGAGAGAGGTACATGTCCTTGGGTTCAGTGTTAACCACATGACCAAACACCACATGCCCCACATCTTTGCCCTCCGTGTGGGCGCGCGCCAGCGCTTCCTTTACCACCAAAGCCGCCAGCTCAGTTGGCGGGATGTCCTTGAGACTGCCACCATAAGTACCAATTGCGGTACGAACACCGCTCACAACCACAACGTCACGCATTTCCATCTCCTCTTAAAAATTGGGGTCAGATAACAATAAATCCAATTTCTGACTAAGGCCTGAATAAATGTCATCTGACCCCATTTTCCATGTTGGTGGGCTGGTCCAGATGTGGGTTTGGGTTTGGCCGGGTGGGGTGAGGCCGATTTGGTGGGCATGGAGGAGAAGGCCGTGGGGTGCGTCTTGGCCGTAGAGGGGGTCGCCCAAAATGGGGTGGCCGAGGTGTGCCATGTGGACTCTCAGTTGGTGGGTGCGTCCGGTCAGGGGTCGCAAGGCCATGCAGGTGGCTTGCCCATCGCCCGAGTGCGCCATCGCGCGCCAAAGTGTTTGGCTGGGTTTGCCCGTTTCGGTCTCGGCTGCGACATGGCGCTTGGGCCTGTGCGCCCAATCAAAGCCGATGGGCGCGTCCAGGAGTTGCCAGTCCGCACTCAGGGGCAGCTTGCCCCTGACCCAGGCCAGATACAGCTTGCGAACGCGCTGTTGTTGGAACATCAGACCCAATGAACGGGCCTGATCGTCGCCCAAGGCCATGATCATCAAACCCGAGGTGGCCTGGTCCAAGCGATGAACCACACGCGCCAGCGGTTCAATCGTTTGAACTCGGGAACTCAGTGCGTCTTGCTTGTCGGCACCACGACCCGGAACTGATAAAAGACCTGCGGGTTTGTCGAGCACCAAGCCCCAATCCATCCTTTGCACCAAATGCGGAATGGCTGTGGGCAGTGCGGAGTTCATGGGCGAGGCGGCAGTTGGGCCATCCACCGCTTGGCAAAGTCGGGGTCGTCGCAAGCGATCACTTGTCGATGAGGCATGCTGCGCAACCAGGTGAGTTGGCGTTTGGCCAATTGTCGAGTGGCAGCGATGCCAGTCTCGCGCAGCGCATGAACTTGCTCGGCATTGAGTTCGGCATGGGGTTCACTCAATTCGTCCAGCACCTGCCAGGCTTGGCGATAGCCCACACAGCGCATGGCGGGAAGATCGGCTTTCAGGTCGCCCCGCGCACGCAATCGCCTCACTTCGTCGACAAAACCCGAGGCCAGCATGTGGTCAAAGCGTTGGGCAATGCGCGCATGAAGCCACGCCCTGTCCGTGGGTTCAAAGGACAACAAGCTCACCTCAAGGCCAGTGGGTTGTTGTTTGCGACCCCAAAGGGAACTCAGGCTTTGCCCAGTGATGCTCCAAACCTCCAATGCACGGCCTATGCGTTGCGAGTCGTTGGGCGATAGCCGTTGCGCTGTGACAGGATCCACTTTGGCGAGTTCAGCATGCAGAGCAGGCCAGCCCTGCTCGTTGGCCCTGGCTTGCCATTGAGATCTGATTTCAGGGTCGGTGACGGGCAAATCGTCCAAGCCTTCCAGCAATGCTTTGAGGTAGAGGAAGGTGCCGCCCACGATCACTGGCCAGCGTCCCCGCGAATGGATGTCGGCCATGCATTGCCGTGCAGCCTGAGCGAATTGCGCAGCGCTGAAGACTTCGGTGGGTTCAATCAGGTCAATCAGGTGGTGAGGCACTGCCGCCAGTTCTTGAGCGCTGGGCTTTGCCGTGCCAATGTCCATGCCTTTATAGACCAAGGCGGAGTCCATGCTGATGATTTCAATCGGCATGCGTTGGGCCAGTTGCATCACCGCAGCGGTTTTGCCGGAGGCGGTGGGGCCAATCAGGGCCCAGGCTTGGGTTTCAGATGCGGCCATGCCGTTGCACCCATGTCCAGCATGTCAGGGCCAATGCACTGCCCCAAAAAGCCAGCCCGTTGACCAAGGGTTCTATGCTGCCGTCAAACCGCATGCCCAACCATTGCCCCATCAGAAAAGCCGACAACATCATGGCAAAGCCATTGAGCGCGGATGCGGTGCCCGCTTCACGAGGGAAGGGCCCCACACTGGCACTTTGTCCGATGGGCTGATGAATGCCGTGCGCAAAGATCATGATCATGATCGGTGCAGCCAAATGCCACCAAACCGCATGACCCCAGGCTGCGACGGCCACCGTCAACCAAGCGCCCGTGGCCGTGAGGATTCCGCCAAGCGCGGCGACCCTGTGCAACGCGTGACGTTTGAGCATCCAGCGGCAAAAAAAAGTGCCTGACAAATAGGACAAGCTGCTGCACGCCAGCAATGCGCCATAGCTCACTCCCGACAGACCGAATTTTTGAATGAACACAAAAGGTGAGGTGGCCAAATAGGTGAACAACACCCCATAGGCGCAACTGCTTTGCAGGGCAAAGGCTTGGAAGCTTCGATTGCGAACGATGCGGCTCCATTGGGTCAATGAAATCAGTTGCCCGCCTGTGATGCGTCGCTCGCTGATCAAGGTTTCTTTCAAGAGAAAGAACGACAGACTCAAGGCCAGCACACCAAACGAGCCCAAGGCCGCAAGCGCCCATGGCCAACCGCCAGCGCTGGTCAACCATCCACCCAAGATGGGGCTGAGCAAAGCAAATACGCCAAGCCCGGACAAACCTTTGGACATGGCTTTAGCCCCCTCTTGTGGGTCATACAAGTCGCGCACGATGGCGCGAGCCGACATCACCACCGCACCCATGGCGATGCCTTGAAAAGCCCGCCAAAGAATCAGGGCTTCAATCTGGGCCGACATCACGCTCATCCAAGCAGCAAAGCTGTAGAGGGCCAAACCCCAGAGCACCACGGGACGACGTCCCACTCGATCAGAGATCGGCCCCCAGATCAGTTGCGACAAACCAAAGCTCAGCAACAAGGCAGTGAGTGTGAGTTGCAACTGCGCCATGTTCGCCCCCAACTCGCGACCAATGGCGGGCAGGGATGCCAGGTACAAATCGGTGGTGATGGGTTGTATGCCCAGCATGAACGACAAGAGCAACACCACGCGATCTGGGGACATGGCAGCGAGCACTGCAGATGACGAACTTGGCCGGTTCATGTCGGCTCATCGTCCCCGCAGGAAAAGCTGATCCAACTCTTTGAGCGAGACCGCACGCCAAGTGGGGCGGCCGTGGTTGCATTGGTCTGAGCGTTCAGTGGCTTCCATTTGTCGGAGCAAGGCATTCATCTCGATGAGGCTCAACTGCCGGTTGGCGCGCACTGCGGTGTGGCAGGCCATGGTGGCGAGCAGTTCATTGCGATGTCTCTCCAGCACGGTGCTGGCTTCGTGCTCAGACAATTCGGCCAAGACCGAACGGGTGAGCGCAACACCATCAGCTTGGGCCAAATGCGTGGGCACGGATCGGATGGCCAATCTTTGGGCAGACAGGGCAGATACCTCCAGACCCAATTGCTCCAGCGTGCTGGCATGGGTTTCGGCAGCGGCCATCTCCTCTGGGGTTGCGGCAAAACTGAGTGGAACCAGCAAGGGTTGCGTGCTCAGGCGCTGTGCGTCCAGTTGCTGTTTGAGGGCTTCGTAAAGAATGCGCTCATGGGCGGCGTGCATGTCGACCACCACCAGGCCTTGTGCGTTCTCGGCCAAGATGTAGATGCCATGCAGTTGGGCAATCGCATGGCCCAAGGGGTGATCGTCGCCATGATCCGCGGGATCATGGGAGACGGCAGCGGTGTTCTGGTCAGGCGCGAGCTGAGTCAAGCCTGAACTCGATTCGTTCGCCAAGATGGGTGCAAGAGAACGCGAGGCGGCTAAGAAGCCATCGCCAGCTTCAGCGCTCATCGAGCGCACCGATTCCCATTGCGGATCTGACCTCAAGCCCAAAGGCACTTGCCGTGCAGGCATGGCTTGCGTCCAGGGATGGGCTGGCGAACGAGTAAAAGACCTTGCTGCGTTCGGTTGTTCAGAAAAACCCAAATGGTTTGGAGCAAGCGTTTGGGGCAGACCGGGCGATGCAGATCGAGGTGCAGCCAGCGCCTCCTTGAGTGCGGTTTGAACAAAATGATGAATCTGACGGCCATCGCGAAAGCGCACTTCGATCTTGGTGGGGTGAACGTTCACGTCCACACCCAATGGGTCAAGAGCGAGGTGCAAGACAAACACCGGTTGACGTTGCCCATGCAAGACGTCTTCGTAGGCTGCGCGCACCGCATGTTGAATGACCTTGTCGCGAACGAAGCGGCCATTGACGTACATGAACTGCTGATCGGCCCTGGAGCGCGCTTGATCAGGAAGGCCAATCAAACCTTGAAGGTCCAAGCCGGCAACCTGAACTTGAATCGGCAAACTGCCTGCGACGAATTCAGCGCCCAGCACATCGCTGGCACGGGCCTCAAAAGCCTTGTGGCCATGGTGCGCTCGCCATTGGGCTGTGCATTGGCCTTCGTGCCAAACCGTGAAGCCCACATGTGGGTGCGAAAGCGCATGGCGCCTGACCACATCCATGCAGTGCGCGTACTCAGTGGCTTCGGACTTCAAAAATTTACGCCGTGCTGGCGTGCTGAAAAAAAGTTCGCGCACTTCCACCGTGGTGCCTTGGTCGCGCGCCATGGGGCGCAGCTCGCCCGTGCGCGCATGCAACATCCATGCATGCTCGTCGCTTGCCGTGCGCGAGGAAAGGCTGAGCTCACTCACCGAGGCCACTGCGGCCAATGCTTCACCTCGAAAGCCCAACGTGCCCACCGATTCGAGGTCGTGCAAATTGCTGATCTTGCTGGTGGCGTGCCGCTGCACCGCCAAAGCAAGCTGGTCTTGAGCAATGCCACAGCCGTTGTCTTCAATCTGAATCAGGCGAATGCCACCAGCGAGCAAGCGCAAGGTGATGTGGGTGGCACCAGCATCCAAAGCGTTGTCCATGAGTTCGCGCACCACTGAGGCTGGACGTTCAACCACCTCGCCCGCAGCGATCTGGCTGATCAGTTCATCGGGCAAGGCGCGGATGAGCGCGGGGTGAGCGGGCAGATTCATCGTTCCATTCTAGGTGTCGCCGATAGAATGCCCGCCCATGCGCAAGTCAATTCACCGAACCGATTGCTGACCATGGAATGGATCATGACCTTGTTGGGCTGGGTACTGCATGTGGACCAGCACCTGACCGAATTCGTGACCCTGCATGGCACGTGGGTTTATGCCCTGATTTTTCTCATCGTCTTTGTGGAGACCGGCCTTGTCGTCATGCCTTTTTTACCAGGCGACTCGTTGCTCTTTGTGATTGGAGCCCTGGGTGGTTTGGGCTTGATTGACACGCCCATCGCCATGGCCTTGGTGTGGGTGGCTGCGATTTTGGGTGATCAGGTCAATTACACCTTGGGCCAAATGATGGGGCACCGCCTCTTGGCCATGCCGCCCAAACCTTGGTTCAACCGCAAAGCCTACGACCAAGCCCACGACTTCTACCTCAAGCACGGCCCCATCACCATTGTGTTGGCGCGCTTCATGCCCTTCATTCGCACCTTTGCACCATTTGTGGCGGGCGTTGCTGACATGCCGCGCAGCCTCTTCGCCAAATACAACGTGCTTGGTGCCACTTTATGGGTGGGCAGCGTGACCTTGATGGGGCATTTCTTTGGGCAACTGCCTTGGATCAAGGCCAATCTCGAATGGATCATCTGGGGCCTGATCTTGGTGCCCGGACTGATTGCTTTGCTGGGCGCATGGCGTGCACACCGCAGCGCCAAAGCTGAATGATTCACACCCCACTGGTGCCCAAAATCTAAAGCCCGATTCAAGTTCAAGCCTGCCTGAGTTTGGGCCTTGGTGGGTTGCGCAAAAAATACTGAAGAATCCCTTGAACCAGGGCATTGACCAATGCGTCTTGATGCGAATCGGTGGTGAGCAAGCGTTCTTCTTCGGGGTTGCTGATGAAGGCGGTTTCAACCAGCACACTGGGGATGTCTGGTGCTTTCAGCACAGCAAAGCCCGCTTGTTCGACTTGAGGTTTGTGCAAGCTACCGACTTTTCTCATGTGCCGCAACATGTGACCTCCGAGTTCAACGCTGTCGTTGATTTGGGCTGTGGTGCTCATGTCGAGCAAGGCCTGTTTGACCGTTTGATCCCGGCTCTGAATGCTGATGCCCCCCACATCGTCTGAGCGATTTTCTTGCTCGGCCATCCAACGCGCCGTGGCACTGGATGCCGCGCCATGACTCAAGGCAAAGACACTGGCCCCTCGCGCTTTGGGGGTCATGAACGCATCGGCATGGATGCTGATGAACAAATCGGCTTTGACTCGCCTGGCCTTGCGAACACGCTCATTGAGGGGAACAAAAAAGTCGGCATCGCGAGTGAGGTAGGCGCGCAAGGCCAAATCGCCATCGCGCAAGCTGAGCGTGGTGTCTTCAAGTCGGGCTTTGAGTTTGCGAGCGATTTGTAAAACCACGTCTTTTTCTTGTGTGCCTCTTGGGCCAATGGCACCCGGATCTTCGCCACCGTGGCCAGGGTCCAAAGCCACGATGGCAAAGCGTTGGGGCACAGAGCGTGCAGGGCGTGATGGCTCATTGCCTTTGTCGGGGCTTGTGGGCTTGGTGCCGAGTTGCGCGGAGCTTTGGGCCGAACCGGGAGCTGGGATTTGTGCGGGACTTTGTAGGGGTGCTTGCGGCCCAGAAGGGGGATTGCTGGGTATTCTGGCATTGGGGTTGTTGGCCAGCCATTCACTCAGAGCATCTTCTTTGACCTCGCTGCTGTTGACCTTGGCTTCACTTTTAGCTTCGCTCCTGATGTCCGCAGGGGCAGGCGTGGTGCGTGAAGCCGCCGCAGTGGGCTTGTCCAGCGAAGCGATCAAACCATGCAAAGGGTCTAGATCTTGTGTGGGATAAAGGTCCAGCACCAAACGATGTTGGAATCGAGCTTGCCCTGTCAAGACTGGAGGCAGTGTGAAGACCTGTGGTTTGACGGATTGCCGCAAGTCCAGCACCAGTCTCACAGTTTCTGGGTTGTATTGCCCCACGCGAACGCCTTGGATGAAAGGGTCGTCAGGCCTGACTTGGCTCACCAAATCACGCAGTGTGGGGTTGAGGGTCAAGCCCTGTATGTCCACCGCCAAGCGTGGTGGGTTGTCGATCAAGGTTTGCTCGGTCTTGAGCGCCACATCGGATTCAATGGTGACGCGGGTGTATTCGGCCGCAGGCCACACGCGAACCGCCACGATGCTGGCGCCCCAAAGCAACTCAGTTTTGCCCAATAAAAGAACCAGTCCACCCGCCTTCAAAAGCTTGCGCCTGGATTGAGCGCTCAGTGCGGAGTGGGGCAAGCGAGAGCCAAGCAGAGGGCGCGTCATGATTGAAGGTGATCCAACCAAGAAACACCCAGCGCGGTGAGGGCCTGAATGCGAACTTCACGCGACTGAGCGCCACTGGCCTGAATGTCGATGTGCCAATCGGCGCTGTCGGACAGGCCGGGCACACGTTGAGGCCACTCGCAGAGCTTGAGCCCAGGGCCATCCCATTGATCACGAAACCCTGCGTCTTCCCATTCTTGGGGGTCTTGAAAGCGGTAGCAGTCGAAATGCAAGATGTCAAAGCCGCCCAGCTCCGCAGCGGCCTGATGGGGTTCCAAGACGGCATAGGTGGGGCTTTTGATGGTGCCCGTCACGCCAAGGCTTCGCAACAGGTGTCGCACAAAGGTGGTTTTACCCGCCCCCAGGTCGCCGGTGAGCACCATGCGCCCAGACTGGATGCCAGGCGCTTGGGCCAAAGCCATGGCCAGCGATTGGGCATCGGCTTCGTCGCGCCAATGCGCATGGGCCGTTCCTACAATCGGCCCATCGGGAGGCGTGTCGTGTCGTTCAAGGGTCAAGGCCATGGTGAAGATCGCTGGGCTCAGTTGCAGTCTTGGGGAAAGGCGCTGGGATTCTCCCAAATTGCCGTTGCCCCTGTGGATTTGTCACATGCCGAAGAGGGGCTTCAAAATTGGCTTGCTCAAGGCTTTGCAGGCGAGATGGACTATATGGCCAGACACGGCCTCAAGCGGGCGCGGCCTGCCGAATTGATACCGGGCACAGTGAGTGTGATCACGGCGCGGATGGATTACTTGCCGCGCCATGCGCCAGCTGACTGGTCAGCGCGCGAACTGGCCCAGCTTCAACAACCCGGACAGGCGGTGGTGTCGGTCTATGCCAGAGGTCGCGACTATCACAAGGTGTTGCGACAGCGCTTGCAGCAATTGGCCGATCGCATGCGGGCCGAATGGGGGCCTTTGGGTCACCGCGTGTTCACCGATTCCGCTCCGGTGATGGAAGTGGAGTTGGGGGTGTTGAGCGGTCAAGGCTGGCGGGGCAAACACAGCCTGTTGCTCAACCGCGAGGGCGGGTCCATGTTTTTTCTTGGCGAGATTTTTGTCGACATGGCTTTGCCCACGAACGCACCGGTGAGTGCGCATTGCGGCACGTGTCAGGCTTGCCAAGTCGCTTGTCCCACCCAGGCCATCTTGGCCGATGGGGTGGTCGATGCGCGACGCTGCATTTCCTACCTCACCATCGAGCATGCGGGCGACATTCCACTGGCTTTTCGCGAGGCGATCGGATCAAGGCTTTATGGCTGCGACGACTGCCAACTGGTGTGCCCTTGGAATGCGTTTGCCCAAACGTCCACCGTGCCCGATTTCGATGCCAGGCCAATTTGGGCGCAGATCGATGCGCTCAATTTGTGGACTTGGACCGAGGCCGATTTTTTGCGCCACACCGAAGGCAGTGCCATTCGGCGCATCGGATTCGAGCGCTGGCAGCGCAATCTGGCGGTGGTGAGCGGCAATGCCCTGCGCCAGCATCCTGACGCCGTTTGGCGACTGAATCTGGTTCAAGCCCTCAAGAAGGCCCAACTCGCTGCGGGCGACTTGGTGCGCCGCCACATCGATTGGGCCTTGGCTCAGGCTTAACGCAAGACCAAAACCGGAATGTGTGCGTGGGTCAGCACATGCTGCGTTTCGCTGCCCAACAGCAATTTGGACAAGCCCTTGCGGCCATGCGAAGCCATGACGATCAAATCGCACTTGGACTTTTTGGCGGTTTGGATCAGGGCATCGGCCACACTCTGGCCTTTGACCACTTGGGTTTTGGTCGGGACATGAACTGCATTGGCGGTTTTGAGCACGGCTGCCAAAGATTTTTCAGCTTCGTTTTTCCACTGGTCTTCAATTTGGCTGACGGCTTTGGGGTCCAAGGGCATGCTGCCCTCAAAGTAGGTCTGCACATAGCGTGGGATCACCCGAACGGCAACCAGCTCGGCCTGACAGGTGTCAGCCAGCTCAATGGCGGCCTTGACGGCTTTCTTGGACAAATTGCTGCCATCGGTAGCGACAAGAATGCGTTTGTACATGGTTTTCCCTTTGAAATGGATTCGGAAATGGACGGATGGGGCCAGCTTAGAAGTCGCTGCGGACAAGGCTTTGATCCATGTCAACTGACGGTCACTGACTGGGGTCTACCCTTGCCCCATGTTGATCTGCGTCACTTCTGAGCCCCAAAGCGCCGAGCATTCCGCCGAGCATTCCACCGAACATTCGGCGGTGGAGGGAGCCTCGTCTGCAGATTTGAACTCGGTGTTGGACGACCCGCAGGAGTGGGCGGCGTTCAGTGAACCTGCCACAGTCCGCACCGCCAAAGGGGTTTCAAACCCTCAGGAAACTCAAGAATGGTGCTCTTACATCAGCGTTGAAGGCATGCATTGCGCGGCCTGTGCGCTCAACGTGGAAGCGGCCTTGTTGGGGGTTCCCGGCGTGATCCAAGCTGAGGTGGACGCTTCCTCCAAGCGCGCTCGCGTGAAATGGCGGGCCGATCAGGTTCAACCCTCGCGCTGGTTTGAGGCGGTCAAGCAAGCTGGCTACGAGGCCATTCCTGCCCACGATCCTTTGTCGCGCATCAAGCGGCAAGTTGAAACCCGCTTGGTGGTTTGGCAGTGGGCCGTGGCTGGCTTTTGCATGATGCAAGTGATGATGTATGCCGCCCCCGAATACGTTGATCGAGGCTCCGACATCCCTTGGGACAGCTTGCAACTTTTGCATTGGGCCGGTTGGGTGTTGAGCTTGCCCGTTTTGGTGTTTTCTTGCACGCCCTACTGGAAGAGCGCTTGGCAAGACCTCAAAGCGCGTCGCATTGGCATGGACTTGCCCGTTGCACTGGGCATGGCCATCACCTTTGGCATCAGCACATTGGCCACCTTTGAGCCCGGTGGATGGTGGGGGTCAACGGTTTACTTCGACTCCTTCACCATGTTCGTTTTTTTCTTGCTCACGGGGCGTTGGCTGACCTTGCGCATGAGGGATCGCACGGCGGGTGCGTTGGACGAAGTCCTCAACCGTTTGCCCGATGTCGTGCAGCGCCAAACCGAGGTTGAGGGTCAAGTTCAATGGCACAACGTTGGCATTCGGCAATTGCGTGTGGGCGATGTCGTTCGCGTCAACCCTGGCGATCGTTTCGTGGCCGATGGGGTCTTGCTTGATACGGGCACCTGGGTGGAAGAAGCCCTGCTCACAGGCGAATCGCATCCTCAGCAACGTCAGCCTGGCGAAGCAGTGCTGGCGGGCTCGCACAACTTGTCGGAAGCGGTGAGGGTTCGCATCACCGGTTTGGGTGCCGATACCCGTTACGCCCAAATCGTTGGGTTGATGCACGACGCCGCGCTGGAAAAACCAGGTTTGGCCCAGATGGCAGACCGCTGGGCCAAGCCCTTTTTGTGGGGTGTGATCGTGGCGGCCGCAGGCGCCTTCTGGATTGGGGCGGCACAAGGCATTTCGCATGCGGTGATGGCTGCGGCCTCGGTCTTGATCGTCACCTGTCCTTGCGCTTTGTCCTTGGCCACACCCAGTGCCTTGCTGGCTGCAGCTGGCCGTTTGGCCCGACAAGGGGTTTTGGTCAGAAAAGTTCAGGTCATGGAGACCCTGGCTCAAATCGATACCGTGGTGTTTGACAAGACGGGCACGCTCACTACGGGGCTGACGGATTTGCAAACCGTTTGGTCTCCCACCCAAAATCAGGGTCTGGACGTGTTGACTCAAGGGATCAAGGCTCTGGATGAAAACACCTTGGATGCATTGGGTTTGATGGGGGTGGTGGCAGCGTCTTCGGCCCATCCTGTTTCGCGCGCTCTTTCAAGTCATGCCAGTGACGCCGCAGAGAAGGGCAGTGTCCAGGTGCTCAGCGTGCGCGAGTTGCCCGGCCTGGGGCTTGAGGCGCAAATCCAAATGAAGAATGAGCCCATGCAAATGCTTCGCATCGGCTCACTGAGTCATGTCACATCGACTGACCTCGTGGTTCCCATTCCGTTGGGGGCGAGGGATGCGACCGTCCACGCTGCGCTTGGCGATCGATGGTTGATGAGCCTGACCTTCAGCGAGCAAATCCGACCCGATGCCGCTTTGGCCGTTCGGCGTTTGGTGCAACGGGGTTTGAATGTGCGACTGATGTCGGGCGATCGCCCTGAGCAAGTTCAGCGTGTGGCCAGCGCACTCGGCTTGCATGCCGATCACGTCAAGGGTCATTGCACGCCCGCCGACAAATTGGCCCAACTCAAGCAACTTCAGTCTGAGGGTCATCGCTTGCTCATGGTGGGTGACGGCTTCAACGACATGCCAGTGCTTGCTGGTGCCGATGTCTCCATGGCTTTTGCCAAAGCGGTTCCTCTGGCACAAGCCCACGCTGATGTCGTCAACCTGGGCGATCGACTTGAGGAGGTGCCTGAGTTGATCGAATTGTCGGCACGGACCATGACCGTGATTCGAGGTAGTTTGCTGTGGGCCTTGATTTACAACCTGGTGAGCATCCCGCTTGCCGTGATGGGTGGCTTGCCGCCCGCTTTGGCTGGGCTTGGCATGGCGACCAGTTCACTGTGGGTGGTGCTGCGCGCATTGCCCCTGAACAAGACCGGCCGCAAAACGGCTTTTGTATAGGACACAGGCCATGGAAATCTTGTTGATGCTCATTCCGCTCTCTGTGGGATTGGTCTTGTTGATCCTCTTGGGCCTCTGGTGGGCCATACACAGTGGTCAATTTGAGTCCTTGGACAGCGAAGCCGAGCGCATTTTGAAAGACGATTGACTCAAGTCAAGCGACAAGCACAGCTGGGGTCGGAAACTCTCAGCGTCACTTAGTGAAAGGTCCTACCCATGAGCACAAGCTCGAATACAACTTACAACGACTGGGTTGTCCGCGCCTTTTCGATCATGACGATCGTATGGGGTGTAGTTGGTTTCCTGGTTGGCGTTTTCATCGCAGCCCAATTGGCCTGGCCTGAACTCAACTTTGGCATCCCCTGGTTGAGTTTTGGCCGTTTGCGCCCGCTGCACACCAATGCAGTGATTTTTGCATTTGGTGGCTGTGCCCTAATTGGGAGTAGCTATTACGTGGTGCAGCGCACCAGTCAGGTCACGTTGTTTGCCCCCGCTCTGGCTGCCTTCACCTTTTGGGGTTGGCAACTGGTCATCTTGTTGGCCGCCATCACCTTGCCACTGGGCTACACCTCAGGCAAAGAATACGCTGAGCTTGAATGGCCGATTGACATCTTGATCACGCTCGTTTGGGTGTCTTACGCAGTGGTGTTCTTTGGCACCATTGCCTTTCGCAAGGTTCGTCACATTTACGTGGGCAACTGGTTCTACGGCGCGTTCATTCTGGCTGTGGCGGTGTTGCACTTGGTCAACAGTGCAGCCGTTCCAGCAGGCTGGCTCAAGTCCTACTCGGTGTACGCCGGAGTTCAAGACGCCATGGTTCAGTGGTGGTACGGTCACAACGCTGTGGGCTTTTTCCTCACCGCAGGCTTTCTGGGCATGATGTACTACTTCATTCCCAAGCAGGCTGGCCGTCCGGTTTATTCCTATCGCTTGTCCATCGTTCACTTTTGGGCGCTGATCTTCACTTACATGTGGGCCGGCCCTCACCACTTGCACTACACCGCTTTGCCCGACTGGACCCAGTCGCTGGGCATGATCTTCTCCCTCATCCTGCTTGCACCGAGCCGGGGCGGCATGCTCAACGGCATCATGACCCTGTCTGGCGCATGGCACAAACTTCGCGATGACCCCGTGCTTCGCTTCTTGATCGTGTCCTTGTCCTTTTATGGCATGTCCACCTTCGAAGGACCAATGATGTCCATCAAGACGGTCAATGCCTTGTCTCATTACACCGATTGGACGATTGGCCACGTGCACTCAGGCGCTTTGGGCTGGGTGGGCCTCATCTCCATGGGCACCATGTACTTCCTGATTCCCAGGTTGTTCGGTCAAAAGACCATGCATTCTGTCAAGGCCATTGAAGTTCACTTCTGGCTGAGCACCATTGGCATCGTGCTCTACATCGCTGCCATGTGGATTGCCGGAGTCATGCAAGGTCTGATGTGGAGAGCCATCAATGAAGACGGCACGCTGACCTACACCTTTGTGGAGTCGGTCAAAGCCACTTATCCCTACTACGTGATCCGTTTCCTCGGTGGGGTGTTGTATCTGGGCGGCATGTTGATCATGGCCTGGAACGTCTTCATGACCATTCGCAAGGGTGAGGTGGTTGAAAAAGCCATCCCTGCCGTACACGCCCACGCTTAAAGAAAGAGGTTTGCATCATGTCAACCGAAAAAGCAGGTTTCACACACGAAAAGATTGAGACCAACAACTTCCTCATGATCGTGCTCATCGTATTGGTGATCGCAGTCGGCGGACTGGTTGAAATCGTCCCTCTCTTTTTCCAAACCTCGACCACCAAGCCCATTGAGGGCGTCAAGCCCTACACGGCCTTGCAAGTGGCGGGACGCGACATTTACGTGCGTGAAGGTTGTTACAACTGTCACTCACAAATGATTCGTCCCTTCCGCGCAGAGACCTTGCGCTATGGCCCTTACTCGGTGGCTGGCGAGTCGGTGTACGACCATCCCTTCCAGTGGGGTTCCAAGCGCACCGGCCCCGATCTGGCCCGTGTGGGTGGACGTTACAGCGACGAATGGCATCGTATTCACTTGATCAATCCACGCGATTTGGTGCCTGAGTCCAACATGCCTTATTACCCTTGGCTAGAAAAGAACAAGGTGGACGCAGAGAGCTTGCCTAAACACATGACGGCCTTGCGCAATGTGGGCGTGCCTTACACCGACGAAGAAATTGCCAATGCGACCAAGGACGTGACTGGCAAAACTGAGATGGAAGCCTTGATTGCTTATCTGCAATCCCTGGGTACCGCTCGCAAATAAGGACTGAGTCATGGACGTCACCACCCTTCGCATCATCACCACCGTTGCCAGCTTCGCCATCTTTGTGGGCATCGTGTTGTGGGTCATGGACCGCAAGAAAACCCGTCGCTTCGATGAAGCGGCCCAACTCCCTTTTCAGGATGATTGATCATGAGTGATTTCATCAATGCTTTCTGGGCCAACTATGTGGCCATCATCACAGTCGTCAGCATCTTGGCCTGTGTCTTGTTGTTGATCATCACAGGCAAGAAAAAAGTCGTTTCCGACAGCGACAACACCACAGGTCATGTCTGGGACGAAGACCTGAAAGAAATGAACAACCCCTTACCCTTGTGGTGGGTGGGTCTGTTTGTGATCACCATCCTCATTGCAGCTCTGTACCTCTTCTTGTATCCGGGCTTGGGTCAACGCGATGGCTCACTGAGCTGGTCGTCTCGTGGTCAGTACGACACCGAAGTCTCAAAGGCCAATGAAGCGCTCAAGCCTTTGTACGCCAAGTACGATGCCATGCCGGTTGAGCAATTGGCCAAAGTCCCCAAGGCTCAGGCAATCGGTGAGCGGTTATTCATGAATAACTGTGCTCAATGCCATGGCTCGGATGCCAACGGTTCAAAAGGATTCCCCAACCTCACCGATAACGACTGGCTCTATGGCGGTCAACCCGATCAGATCAAGGAAACCATCACCAAGGGACGCAATGGTGTCATGCCTCCCATGTCGGCTGCAGTGGGTAGCCCTGAGGATGTTCGCAACCTTGCCAACTTCGTGCTGAGCCTCTCCAACAGCCCGCACGACAACGTGCGCGCTCAACTGGGCAAGTCCAAGTTCGTGGCCTGTGCCGCTTGTCATGGCCCAGACGGCAAAGGCATGCAAGCTGTGGGTGCGCCCAATTTGACCGACAAGATCTGGCTGCATGGCTGGGGCGAGCAAACCATCGTTGGCATGATCAATGGTGGCAAGAACAACCTCATGCCTTCTCAAGAGGGGCGGCTGACACCCTCACAGATTCATGTGTTGACCGCCTATGTCTGGGGCTTGTCCAACCGTTGATTGAAGTAAAGAAGTGACCGAACGTGAATGATCCTGCCAAGAAAGTCATCCCCATCCAGGTGAGCGATGAGGAGCTGGTTTCTCTGTACCAGTCCAGCAAGAAGATTTATCCCCGTTCGGTCACTGGTCGTTTCACCAATTGGAGATGGGCCTTTGTCTGGCTCACCCAATTGGTTTTTTATGGCCTGCCGTGGATACAGTGGGGTGAGCGGCAGCTGGTGTTGTTTGACTTGGAGGCCAGGCGCTTTTATATCTTTGGCCTGGTTCTTTATCCGCAAGACTTCATCTATCTGACAGGGCTGCTGGTCATCAGTGCCCTGTCTTTGTTTTTATTCACGGCAGTGGCCGGGCGATTGTGGTGCGGTTACGCCTGCCCACAGACGGTCTACACCGAAATTTTTCTCTGGATAGAGCGCAAGGTCGAAGGCGATCGTTCTGCCCGCATGCGATTGGATGAAGATCAGTTTTCACTCGAGAAACTGGTGAAGAAATGGTACAAGCACGTGCTTTGGCTAGGCTTTTCCATTTGGACCGGTTTCACTTTTGTGGGGTATTTCACCCCCATCCGCGAACTCGGCATGGAATTTTTCACCACACAAATGACTTCCTGGGAAGTCTTCTGGGTGCTGTTTTATGGCTTTGCCACCTATGGCAATGCAGGCTTCATGCGCGAGCAGGTGTGCAAATACATGTGCCCCTATGCCCGCTTCCAAAGCGCGATGTTCGATCAGGATACTTTGATCGTGACGTATGACGATGGACGTGGTGAGCCCAGGGGCAAAATTTCCAAATCAGAGAATGTGACTTCGACGGGTCACTGCATCGATTGCACGCTGTGCGTGCAGGTGTGCCCAACGGGAATCGACATCCGCAATGGCTTGCAGTATGAGTGCATTGGTTGCGGTGCGTGTGTTGACGTTTGCGACACCGTGATGGACAAGGTAGGTTTACCACGTGGCCTGGTCCGATACGACACGCAGCGCGCTGTTCGCAATGGCCACACAGAAGGCAGGTGGGCTCACTTGTTGCGCCCCCGAGTTTTGATTTACGCCGGCATTTTGGGCTTGCTCAGCTTGGGCATGGCGGTGTCACTTGCGCTTCGCAAGCCCCTCAAGGTGGACATCGTCAGAGACAGAGCCACGTTGGCCAGGATCACTGAAAACGGCATGCTGCAAAACGTCTATCAATTGCAGCTCATGAATGCCAGTGAAACTGCCCACACCTATGCGATTTCAGTTCGTGGTTTGGATCAAATTGCTTTGCACAAGACGGCTGAGTACGAGGTGGCTGCAACCCAATCGCGTTGGGTGGTCTTGCAAGTCGATGTGCCTTATGGCTCAGCTGAGCCGGGCTCACACAAGATCTGGTTTGACATCCAGTTGAAGGATTCCGACATCAAGGTCAGTGAATCCAGCGTATTTTTGGTTCCCCGTTAAAGAGGAGATGCTCATGAACACGCTCGCTCAATCGACCCCAACCCCCAAGCCCTGGTGGCGACATGGCATGGTTTGGTTTGTCCTCAGTGGCCCCTTGTTGGTGGTGGTTGCGGCCATCTACACGGCATACATCGCCATTCATGGCGCCGACTTGGTTCTGAGCACGGCCCCTGTTGATGAGGCCATCAAACAGCCTGCTCAAACCCCAGCCATGATGGCTCGCAACCACGCCGCCACACCCGAAGCGGATGTTCCGTTGGCACGTCCTAATCAACCCAAATAAAAAGTCATAGACAGAGGAGACAGGGAAGATGAAGCTGCGACTGATGTGGATTTTGTGGCCGGCCTTCCTGGCGGCAGGCCTGATGGAAATGCTGGTGTTTGGTTTGGTGGACCCCCAAGACATTCAATGGCTGGGGCAATTTGAAAACGTCGTATCGCGCAAGACGTTTTATGCCTTGTCGTTTTTTGCATTTTGGGGAATCACAACCATGTCGAGTGCCATGACGTGTTTACTGGCTAACTCGCCATTTGAAAAGAACCGCTGCACCATGGACCCCAATGACCGTCCACACGGTTGCAATAAGCGGCCCATTCAATGACAAGAGGGATGTCTTGCCGCTTTGTTCTTCATTCGGGTTCGGCCGCATGAACGATTCGATGAAGGCCTTCAGCGTCCAGAATTTGGACATGCCGTTGATTGACCTTGATGAGGCCGTCCTCGACAAACTTGCTGAAGGTTCGGCTCACGGTTTCGAGCTTCATGCCCAGGTAGCTGCCGATCTCTTCGCGTTTCATGCGCAAGATCATTTCGGTGCGGGAGAAGCCCCGAGCGCTCAAACGTTTGGTGAGATTCAGCAAAAAAGCAGCAAGTCGTTCTTCAGCACGCATGCTGCCCAGCAACAGCATGACGCTGTGCTCGCGAACAATTTCGCGGCTCATGATTTTGTGGACATGGTGTTGCAGGGCATTGACCTCACGCGAGAGTTCTTCCATGCGCTCAAAGGGCATGACACAGACCTCGGCATCCTCAAGGGCGATGGCATCGCAACGGTGAACCTGGTTGACGATCCCGTCCAGTCCCATGATTTCGCCAGCCATTTGAAATCCAGTGACCTGATCCAAACCACCTTCAGTGACGACACTGGTTTTAAAAAATCCGGTTCGTATGGCGTAGAGCGATGTGAAGGGGTCTCCGGTGGTGAACAAAGCTTGTCCACGCTTGATCTTTTTTCGCGTTTGAACCAATTGATCAATCTTGGCCACATCGTTGTCGGAAAGATCGACGGGCATGCACAACTCTCGCAAATTGCAATTGGAGCAGGCGACTTGAATGGCTTGAACTTGCATGGTGGAGGGGGTGAAAAAAATCACTCTGTTGCGGTTGAAACCAACCCGATCGTCAGCAGGACGCGCGAGTCAAGGAGCGGATGCATGTCCGCCATTTTATAAAGCGATCGAGAGGCCTTCATGCTGACCCTGACGCCAGACCTCATTACCCGCCACGATGTGTCGGGCCCCCGTTATACCTCTTATCCCACTGCAGACCAGTTCCAGACCGGTTTTGGGCACCAAGAGCAGGCCCAGGCCTTGAGCATGCGCCGACTTGGCATCGGGGTCAGCCATCATCCTTTGTCGGTCTATGTGCATCTGCCCTTTTGCAGATCGTTGTGCTACTACTGTGCGTGCAACAAAATCGTCACCAAGCAATACGACAAGGCCAGCCAATACCTGGAGCATTTGCTGACCGAGTTGGAGTTGACCGTCGATCAGCTTGGCAAGCGCGAATCGGTGGCCCAATTGCATTTGGGAGGCGGCACGCCCACCTACTATCACGACGAAGACCTCACCCGCTTGACCCGCGCCTTGCAAGAAGCTTTCGATTGGCAAGAGGAGGGTGAGTTCGCCGTTGAGATTGATCCCCGCACGGTGACGCTCAAGCGACTCCATCACCTGAAATTGCTGGGCTACAACCGCCTGAGTTTTGGTGTGCAAGACCTGGATCCCCAGGTTCAAGAGGCAGTTCATCGCGTGCAATCGGTCAGTCAGGTGAGGACCACGTTGGACCATGCACGCGCCTTGGGGTTTGAGTCCATCAACCTCGACCTCATCTATGGCTTGCCCCATCAAACCCCCGAGACCTTTGAGCAAACCCTGCGCTCAGTGGTGGCCATGCGCCCAGACCGACTGGCCATTTACGGGTATGCCCATTTGCCGCTTCGCTTCAAGCCCCAGCGCCGCATCAACGAAGCCGATCTACCCGATGCACGAAACAAAATTGCCATGCTGGCATTGGCCAATCATTTGTTGCAAGACGCAGGCTATGTCTACATTGGCATGGACCATTTTGCTTTGCCCAACGACAGCTTGAGCGTGGCAAAACGGCAAGGGCGACTGCACCGCAATTTCCAGGGCTACAGCACTCAGCCCGATGGCGACTTGGTGGCCTTGGGTGTTTCTGCGATTGGTCGCATGGGCCCCACTTACAGCCAAAACGTCAAAACCCTGGACGCCTATGCGCTCATGCTCTCTCAAGGGCAACTCCCCATCGAGCGCGGCTATCGCCTCACGCGCGAGGACTTGCTGCGTCGCGCAGTGATCATGAGCATCATGTGTCAAGGCCGTGTCGACATGGAGTCGATTGAATCCGCTCACCTGATTCAGTTCACCAGCCATTTCCACCAAGAAATGAAGCGCCTGCTGGAACTTCAGCAGCAAGGCCTTGTTGTCGTTAAAGACAGAGAAATTGAAGTGACTGAGCTGGGTTGGTTTTTTGTTCGTGCGGTGGCCATGACCTTTGACGCCCATTTGCAACTCAACCGAGACCGTCAGAACCGATTTTCTAGAATCCTCTGATGAACCACTCCATATGGCTGGCCGCGCTGGTCATGGGTTGGGCAGGATCGCCGCATTGTTTGGCCATGTGTGGGCCAATGTGCGCCACGCAATCCGGCACCACCCGTCAATTTGCATTTCAAACCGGAAGGCTCCTGGGTTATTCGCTGGCGGGCGCTATGGCGGGCGTGTCCATGCAAGCGGTGGGGGACTGGAGCATTCAGGTTCAAAGCTTTCGTTCGCTTTGGTCTTTTGTCCACATACTTTTTTTGATTCTGGGCCTGGTCATGCTTTTGCGAGGTGATCAACCGGGTTGGATGGTGGGAGGGGCTGCGCGCTTGTGGCGTTGGGTCACCCAACGAATTCGCCCTTTGCAGGCATCGCCTTCTTGGACGCACTCCTTGCTCATGGGATTGATCTGGGTCTTCTGGCCCTGCGGACTTTTGTATTCGGCATTGACCTTGGCGGCACTCAGCGCCAGCCCTTGGCAAGGAGCCATCACCATGGCGTGTTTCGCAATGGGCGGCGGTGTGGTGCTCAGTGCCCTGCCTTGGGTCTGGCAAAGGCTACAAGGCTGGCGACAGGGTGAATCGGCCCAACGCATTCGCCACTGGGGCATTCGCGCGGCTGGCGCTGTGCTGGCAGCGATGTCGGGTTGGGCCTTGTGGATGGGCTTGGTGATGAACCAGGCGCCTTGGTGCGTGACGCCGCAATGATCAGGAATTGATGCCCTTGATGAGCATCGAGATCGACACGAAATAAAGCAAGACAGCAAACGCCCGCTTGAGTTTTTGCACAGGCCAACGATGCGCCAATGCAGCACCACGGGGTGCCATGAAGATGCTGAATGCGCAAATGATGGCCACCGCTGGCAACCACACAAAACCCACTGCACCCGCCATGGTGGGTTGCCCCCAGCCACTGATGACATAGCCCACCATGTTGGTCAGGGCAATCGGAAAGCCAATGGCCGCGCTGGTGGCCACAGCCGAATGGATGGGCACGCGTTTGGACAGAAAAGGCACGCTCAGGAATGCACCGCCCGCACCCACCAAGCCAGAGAAGAAACCAATGACGGTGGCCATGCTCATCTGCCCTAAAGGACCCGGCATGGGCTTTTCACCCACGGCTTTCTTGCTGAAAAACATGTTGGTGGCGGCATAGCCCACAAACACGGCAAACACGATGCTGAGGTACTTGCCCTTGACCAAGCTGAACACCCCCAAGCTGGCGAGCAAGCTGCCCAGGATCAGGCCGGGGGTAAAAATCTTGACCACATTCCACATCACTGCGCCTTTGCGATGGTGGGCGCGCACGCTGGAGAGCGAAGTGAAGATGATGGTGGTCATCGAAGTGGCAATGGCCATCTTGATGGTTTGGCTGGGGTCCACACCCCGCATGTCCAGCATGAGGGTGAGGAAGGGCACCATCACCATGCCGCCTCCAATGCCCAGCAAGCCCGCCAGAAAACCAGCGCCAATGCCCAGAAGGGATAACTCGAGGATGAGGGAGAGGGGAAGGTCCATGGTGTGCGTATAGAGGTGTCTGCAAGAGTCTCGAGCCGTCATCCTGAACGGATGGGTTCAGGTGGGCGAGGGCAGGCGACCTTTGGGATCATCTGACGCGAGACGTTCACGCCGGGTGCCGATGTTCCAAGCCCTGGCTCTTACGAGCATTGGTTCAAGGAATATCAAGCCCGAGAGCTTGCAGACAGTTTCATTGTAGGGGCGAGGTGAAGGGTGACAAGTGGGGTGTGTCGCTGGGGCAAAGCCCAGCGTGACGGCTCAAAGCAAGCGGCCATCGTCGGCCAAGGCTTCGTCGAGGCGTGAGAGGATGCGGTCGAAGGCATGGGTGTCAAATTCACCCGAGGTGAGGTCCAAGGGCTTGGCCGCATCAATCTGATCAAAAGAAAGGTTCACTGCGGCCAGAACCGCGATGCGGTCGCGAGCTTTGATCTTGCCGTTGTCGCGGATTTTGCACATGGCTTCGTCGACTTTGTGGACGGCATCGCGAAGGCGTTGCTCAGCATCCTCGGGGCAGGACAGCACATAACCATGGCCCATGATCTGAACGTCAATTTGCTTCATTGGAATCCTTGGCGACAACTTCAGCTGGCAAACGTTCGAGCAAAGCATCAATGCGGTGCCGCGCCGTGTTCAGACGGCTTTTCAGCAAATCGCGCTCAGCCGTGAGACTTGCAACTTGCTCGGTCAACAAGGCATTGGTGCGCTTGAGTTCCTGGTGTCGCAACAACAAGCGCTCTACGCGTTCGATCAAGGGGGCCAACATGGGATGCTCGCTCATGGGCCCCATTCTAGAAGCAAGGCGGGACCAGGGTCTAGAATGGTTCCGTTGGTGCTCGAAGCATGGTTCACATGCCTCAGTTCAACGGGAAGCAGAAGCCATGAAGCCCGCGCTTTCATGGTCAGCCTGCGCTGCCCCCGCAACGGTCAAGCGAACGGTTCAACTGAGCCCGCTTCATCGAACACAGCCACTGGTGGCCTTGAACAAGCCGCTGGGAAGGCCGATGAAGTTGTTTTCGCTAGCCCGGATACCGGCCAACACGGTGATCACTGGCGAAAGCCTTTGATCGTTTCGTCCAAGCACTGTCGGGGAAGGCGGTGAGGACACTTTCAGTGTGAAGTTCCCATGTTTTCAAAATTTCAACGAAGCCTCGTCGTGCTCTCGCTGGCACCGACATGTCATGTGCTGGCTCAACCCTTTGTGACTCAACTCGATCCCGTGGTGGTTGTGGGTGAAAGGTCGGCCCCTTTGTCTGAAACCTTGGCCTCGGTCATGGTCATCGACAGGGCACAAATCGAGGCCGCCCACGTCAACGACATCTCCGAGTTGTTGCAAGGCCTCGCCGGCATAGAGGTGTCTCGTCCAGGCCCACCTGGTAGCCCCATTTCGGTCTACATCCGCGGCGGCGCGAGCACCCATGCCTTGGTCATGCTCGACGGCATACCCTTTTTCTCGGAGAGCGCGACCGGTTCTTCTTCACCGCTTGAAGCGATTGCGCTCGATCAAGTGGAAAAAATCGAAATCGTTCCTGGCGGCATGCCCAACGTTCGCGGATTCATCGCGCCCGGAGGGATCATTTCCATCACCACCCGAACGGCATCCGCAGGCAAGGATTCACAACACTATTCGGCCATGCTGGGGTCGCGCTCCACCAGCAGCCTGTCTGCCTTCAGACGCTGGAATTGGGAATCAACGCGCATCAGCCTGGATGCAAGCCGACAGTACACCGGCGGATTTGGCGCCATCAACCCCGTCAAGTTTCCAGCCGTCAATCCCGGCAACAACCCTTTCATGCGCAACACCCTCAGCGTGGGCTTGGCCCAAGACCTGAGCGCCAATACTCAGTTGGGTGTCAATTTCATGCAAACCACGTCGGACTCGTCTTGGGACAACGCTTGGGCCAATACCGTCAGAGAGGACTGGCTTTCAAGGTCAAGGTCGGGATTCACTGGGATTTACCTTCAAAGTCAGCTGACCCCCGATTGGTACGCCAGATGGGACGTTCAGCAATCTCAGGTTCAAAGCACAACCTTGACCGATGAAGTGGTGAACAGTTGGTATGGGACATACACCACCAAGCACAACGTGGTGAGCTGGCGCAACGAGTTCAAACTCAATCCCCAAACCATGTTCAAAGCGGGCATCAGTCAGGACAGGACCAACTATTACTATTTTTACGAAAACAGAATCACCCCGTTGGATCAAAATCAAAACCGCTTGGTGACCTTCCTGGGGCTGGAGCAAAAAGTGGGCAAAGGTTTGGTGACCCTGGACCTGGGGCGATCCACGGGTCTGTACGGTCAGGCCTTCACCAATCGAGGTTTGGGTGCAATGCATCCGCTCACAGCCAACGTGAGTTGGATGGCACAGCACAATGTGACTTACCGCATGCCCACCATCGGGGAACTGATGGACCCCGCATCAGGTGGCAATTCTGACCTCAAGCCTGAGCGGATCAAATCCTCGCAAATTGCGCTCCAGTTCAAAGGCGAGCGTGATTTGCATCGACTCACCTGGTTCAACGCCATCTATGCCAACAAAGTCGCTTCCGGCGTAATTCCTGTCGATGATCCATATTGGGGGGTGCCACCCCAAGACGTGAAAAAGCTTGAAAACCTCAATGCTTCTCACAATGCAGGGGTCGAGTGGTATTGGCGTCATCAGCACAAGGCCTGGACCTGGATCACGTCCTACACCGTCCAGCAACCTCAGGTCGATGGGGCCAGCACCTTGCTGAAAAACCTCTCTCACCAATTTGGCTCCATCGATGTGGCTTACCGCCTCAGCACTGGCGATGCCTTGAGCTTAAAGTGGTATGCGCGCTCTTCGCAGTACAACACCAACCCTGAATACAACAATGACTTTTCTTCGGGTTATGCGGTCACCAAGTTGGGCTGGAGTCGCCCTTTGAGCCCAGCCACCAAGGTTCAGTTGAGCATCGATAATTTGTTCAACAAGCGTTACGAACCCGTTGCGGGTTACAACGCACCCCCCATTGGGGTTTTTGTGACCCTGAGCCATTCCCCTCAACGCTAAGCTATTCCCCTCAACGCTAAGCTATTCCCCTCAACGCTAAGCCATGCTCCCACGCCGCATCGTTTGCCTCACCGAAGAAACCACCGAGTGGATTTATCGGCTTGGGCAATCCGACCGCATCGTGGGCGTTTCAGGCTACACGGTGCGCCCTCCTCAGGCGCGCCACGAAAAACCCCGCGTGAGTGCATTCTTGTCGGCCAAGATCGACAAAATCCTCGCGCTGCAACCCGATTGCGTATTTGGGTTTTCCGACTTGCAGGCCGACATTGCCTCAGCCCTGATCAAAGCCGGCGTGCAGGTCACCATCTTCAATCAGCGCAGCGTGCAAGACATCTTTGCCATGCTGCATCAGGTTGCGGCATGGGTGGGTGAAACCGAACAGGCCACGCGCTTGATTCAAGAATGGCAAGCTGAACTGAATGCCATGCGAGACCGCGCTGCAAGCTGGCCTCGCCGTCCCCGGGTGTATTTCGAGGAATGGGACGATCCGCACATGAGCGCCATCCGTTGGGTGTCCGAGCTCATGGCTTGGGCAGGTGGTGACGACATCTTTCCCGAGCTGGCGCAACAGCCCATGGGGCGCGAGCGCATCGTGCGCGATCCCGATGAAGTGATTCGACGCGCACCCGACCTCATCATCGGTTCATGGTGTGGCAAAAAATTTCGCCCCGAGAAAGTGGCGGCCAGGCCAGGCTGGGCACAAATTCCTGCGGTGCAAACCGGCCATGTGTTCGAAATCAAGTCGGCCGACATCCTTCAGCCTGGGCCCGCAGCGCTCACCGATGGGGTGCGCCAGTTGCATGCGTTTTTTTCCGACTGGGCCAAAAGACTTGAAGGACTTCAAAGCCATCAGGACGCATCGCCATGAAGCCTTGGGCTCAAGCGCTGTTGGTAATGGTGTGTGGCTGGCTTCAAGGCTTGGCCTGGGCCCAACAACCCGCGCGAGTGGTCAGCCTTTTGCCTTCCACCACCGAATTGATTTGCAGACTGGGCGCGTGCTCGCGCCTTGTCGGGGTGGATCAACATGCCAACCATCCCGAATCCATCAAAGGCTTGCCTCGCATGGGGGCCTTGGGGGCTTGGTCGCTTGAGGCTTTGGTTCGCGTTCGCCCTGATCTGGTCTTCATCCCCCGAGATCCGCAATTGGCTGGCCGACTTCAAGGTTTGGGCATCGCCCATCGCGTGATCGACCCACAAAACCTTTCAGAGGTGCGGCAGTCCTTTGAGGAGGTGGCGCAGGCCTTGGGTTTGGGCGCGGCGCCCGGCCAGCGGCTTTGGCAAGAACTGCAAGACGAATTGCTCACGCTCAAGCGGTCTTTGCCGCCCAACGTGGCGGGGCAGCGTGTTTATCTCGAAGTGGACTCTTCAGGCGTCGTGGCTGGACCAAGCTCTTACTTGGGGCAATTGATCGAAGCCTTGGGCCTGGTCAATGCCGTGGGTCAATCTCAAAACCCTTATCCGCAAGTCAGTCCCGAATCGGTGTTGCGGGCCCAACCCGATTGGCTGATCCTCATGGCCGACGCCATCACGCCTGTGGATCAACGCCCCGGTTGGCAGCGATTGCGTGCGGTTCAACAGTCGCAGGTGTGCCGCTATTCAGCGCGAGAAATCGATGTGTTGGTGAGGCCTGGCCCGCGTCTGAATCAGGCCGCGCGTTTGCTGGCCGATTGCGTTCAGGGGCGTCGCCGTGGTTGATGCCAAGACCAAGTTGCTCCCTCCCATTTGGGCATTGGTGATGCTGGCCGTGCTGGGTCTGATCTGCTTGTGCTTGGGCCTGATGTGGGGATCTCAAGGCTGGGAGCCTTGGTGGCAAGGCGAGCAGGCGCAAGTCATGCTGTCGCTGCGCTGGCCTCGCAGTGTGGGCGCTTGGTTGGCCGGCGCTTGTCTGGCCTTGGCGGGCCTTCAGGCGCAAACCCTGTTTCGCAATGCCTTGGCCGACCCCTACGTGTTGGGCAGCGCCACTGGCGCAGGTCTGGGTGTGGCCTTGGTGTTGTGGGCAGCGCCTCTGGGCGGGTTGTTGCTCTTGCCTTGGACGCCAGTGCTTGGTGGCTTTGTGGGCGCATGGGCCGCTTTGGCTTTGGTGCTGGTGCTGGTGCGCTCCCGAGTGAGCGATGGGGCCTTGATCATGGCTGGCATGGTGGTCTCGGTGCTGCTCGGGTCCAGCCTGGCTTTGCTGTTGAGATCGCATCCCCACCTCATGCCGGCCATGCAAGGCTTCATGTTGGGTCAAACCCTTTTCCTGCAAAGCCAAGATGTGTGGCAACTTGCCGTGGTGCTGTGGGTGGCTTTGGCTTTGTCTTGGTGGTGGGCGCCTTCATTGGATGCCTTGTCTCTGGGTGAATCGGTGGCACAAAGCATGGGCGTGCGCGTGGCAAGGGTGAGGGGCTTGTACCTGGCGCTTTTGAGTTTGCTCACCGCCACGGCTGTGGCTCATGTGGGCCTCGTGGCTTTTGTGGGTTGGATTGCGCCCCATTTGGCCCAAAGAGGCTTGCCCCGCAGTTTGCGCTGGCGCATGCCCGCGACGGTGCTCGCAGGTGGTTTGGTCTTGTGTGCAGCCGATGGTTTGGCCAGAACGCTGGTGGCGCCCGAAGAGTGGCCAGTGGGCATCATCACCGCATGGTTGGGCGGGGCCTGGATGTTGTGGCAACTGAGGCAAAGGCGCTTTGGGGTGCAGCATGACTGAGTCGGTGTTTGAGCTCAAATCGGTCTCGGTGTCGCATGGCGAGCAGCCGGTGTTGAGCCAGCTGAACGTTCAACTCAAAGCGGGTCAATGGTGCTGCATGGTGGGCCCCAATGGGGTGGGCAAGTCGACGCTGTTGCGTGCGATGGCTGGCTTGCATCCCGTACAAGGCGAGCTGCGATTTGAGGGGCAGGTTTTGGCCGATGGCCATGTCGCTCAAAGGGCAAAGCGTTTGGCCTGGATGGGACAAGCCACCGACGACGACACCGAATGGACCGTTGATGAATTGGCCATGTTGGGACGATTGCCCCATCTCAAGGGCTGGCGCTTGACCGGACCAGAAGACCGAAAGGTGGTCGATCAGGTGTTGACCGAACTGGGATTGCTCACCTTGGCGAATCGGCGATTGGCCAGCCTTTCGGCCGGACAAAGGCAGCGCGCAAGGCTGGCCCGATTGCTCAGCACCCAAGCCCCCGTGTTGTTGATGGACGAACCCGTCACGCATCTGGATGCGCCGCATCAGGCCGATTGGCTGAACTGGGCCAAAACTTGGGCCAGGCAAGGCAAGTCCCTGATCACGGTCTTGCACGAATTGCCGCTGGCCATGCAAGCCGATCATTTGCTCGTGTTGCATCAAGGGCGTTGCATTCACCAAGGCTCGCCCTCCGACGCGCTCACCCGGGCGGCCATCGAACAGGCATTGGGGCAGCGCATTCAGTGGGTCCACGCCGAGGGGCAGTGGTTGAGCGCGTGGCGGCTTTGATTTTGAATGGCCTTGGTTAAACTGGGTTTCATGAGCACATCGTCATCCAGCCCCCAAGCTTTGCCCTTGCCCGCCCACGATGCCCATCAAGAACTGAGGGATGCCCTCAGGGCCTTGTGCGGGCGCTACGACAGCCACTATTGGCAAACAGTGGACGAAGCGCGCGGCTACCCAGAGGACTTCGTCAACGACTTGACCCAAGCGGGATGGATGTCGGCGTTGATTCCCACCGAATACGGGGGCTCAGGACTCGGCTTGACCGAAGCCTCGGTCATCATGGAAGAAATCAACCGCAGCGGCGGCAATGCGGGCGCTTTGCACGGTCAGATGTACAACATGGGCACTTTGTTGCGCCATGGTTCGCCAGAGCAAAAACGATTTTTTCTCCCCAAAATTGCCAGTGGCGAATGGCGCTTGCAATCCATGGCGGTGACTGAGCCCACCACCGGAACCGACACCACCCAACTCAAAACCACTGCGGTGCGCCAAGGTGATCGTTATGTGGTCAACGGGCAAAAGGTCTGGATCTCTCGCATCCAGCATTCGGATTGGATGATTTTGCTGGCGCGAACCACAC
>JACCDO011104191.1_pt1 | contig 31311 bp, 21 predicted proteins | sample 7446101 | NCBI WGS metagenome assembly JACCDO01 (sample SAMN15323440, study PRJNA562643) | freshwater metagenome | isolation source: river surface water | place: USA:Blue River Watershed | collected 2017-08-16
AACTTTACAGCTGCTACAGGTAACCTTACATTATCAGCTACCGCTAACAATGTAGTTGTAACTGCTGGTCAAGCTTTTACAGTTGATACAACTGGTGCTATTAGTTTAGATGCTGGTACTGCTTCTAATATTACAACTGCTACAGGTGATTTAACATTATCAGCTACCGCTAACAGTGTTATTATTACAGGTGCTGAAGCTGCTGTTGATGCTATCCAACTTAACGCTACAACAGTTGGAGGTGGTATTGATGTCAATGCTGGTTCAGGAGGGGTTACAGTTGATACAACTGGTGGTTTAAGTTTAGATGCTGGTACAACTTCTAACTTTACAGCTGCTACAGGTAACCTTACATTATCAGCTACCGCTAACAATGTAGTTGTAACTGCTGGTCAAGCTTTTACAGTTGATACAACAGGTGCTATTAGTTTAGATGCTGGTGCTGCTTCTAACCTTACAACTTCTGCTGGTGACCTTACCTTATCAGCTACAACTAAAAGTGTAGTTATTACAGGCGCTGAAGCTGCGGTTGATGCTATTCAACTTAACGCTACAACAGTTGGAGGTGGTATTGATGTCAATGCTGGTTCCGGAGGTGTTACAATTGATTCGACAGGTAGTATTAGTATTGATGCTGGAGCAGCTTCTAATTTTTCAACATCTGTTGGATTACTTACATTAGGTGGTGTTACAACTAAACTTAATGGTGGTATAATAGGTAATTCTGAAACTTTAACAATCACAACCGGTATTACCGCAAATTTAGATGTTAATAAATTAGTTACATTATTAGAATTAACAGGCGGTGGTAATGGATCTGCTAATTTAATATTACCTGATGGTTCTCAAGAAGGTCATATGAAAGTGATTATTGTTAAGAATTTAACAGCAACTCATACGGCTATACTTGATGATGGTGTAGGGATAACCTCATTAGGTGATGTTGATTTTACATTTGATCAAGTTGGTGATTCAGTTACTTTATTATATACTAGTAGTGGATGGGCTGCTATTAGTAAGGTAGGATTATAAAATATGAAAATATATAAAATTATTGACTAACAAATGTTACTTTTTGGGGTGTTTCTTCTGGAATTGTCGGTAAATTTTCTGTAGATTGTGGGGTTTGTGAGGTTTGTGTTTGTGGAACTTGTTGTGGCATAAATTGTGGTACAACAGCTTGTTTTGTTTCAACAAAAAAATCAATCGATTGGGATATGATTGAGGCTTCTCTCATGCTAAAAGCACCTTTGTTGTAGGCAATAAATGCCGCATTGACAAGGATTTGTAAAGGGTTTACTCGTTGACCTTGTGATTGGTCTTGTTGATTTTCAACTTGTGATTGTGATTGAGGTTGGGTTTGATTTTGATCCATTTTAATTTATAAATTAGTATATTAAATTATATTTTATATTAATTAATAAAAAATAACTTAAATTATTTTTTAATTTTAATTTTTTGAAAAAAATAATTTATTTTTATGTTTGTTTAGTATTTATTTTCTATATTTATTATAATAATAGAATTCATAAAGAAAAAATATTAAAATGAGTGGTGGACTTATACAATTAGCGGCTTATGGCCAACAAGATATTTATATTAGTGGTAACCCCCAAATAACATTTTTTAAAATCATTTATCGTCGACACACTAATTTTTCAATAGAATCAATTGAACAGACATTTAGTACTGAAGCAGATTTTAATAAAATAGTATCGGCAACTATTGCTAGAGGAAATGGTGATTTAATTCATAAAATTTATTTACAATTTACTTTACCTGCTTTAGATCAAAGTCAAAATGATGCTGAATGGGTTGGTTATGTCAATTCTATCGGTCATAATATTATCAAAAGAGTTGATTTAGAAATTGGTGGTCAACTTATTGAAAGACATTATAGTGAATGGTTAGAAATATGGTCAGAACTATCATTAAATGAAGCTGAAAGAAGAAACTTTAATTTCTTAATTGGTAAATATAATTCAGATATATCATTAGAAACAAATGCTTTAGAAGAAAGAACATATCAAGTTCCTCTTCAATTTTGGTTTTGTCGTAATCCAGGTTTAGCTTTACCTATTATTGCTCTTACCCAACATGAAATTAAAATTAAAATGGAATTTAGACCGATTGATGAACTTATTAAATCAAATGTTGTAATTAGTAATCCAGTTGATGTTAATGGAAATACACCTAGAATAAAAGAGGCATCATTGTATGTCGACTATGTATTTCTTGATGATAGTGAAAGAAAAATATTTGCTCAGGCACCACATGAATATTTAATCGAATTAGTTCAATATCAAGGAGAAAAACCAATTACAGGAGGTGTATCAAATGATAAGATTCGTTTTTCATTTGAACATCCAATTAAAGAATTAGCTTGGATTATACAAACAAATACTAATTTAACAAAAAATAGTGTAACAGGTAATAATTATCTAAAATTTTCATCAGTTTCAGGTAAAGATACATTTAAATCTTTAAGAATCCAATTTAATGGTGGTGACAGATTTTCTCCAAGAAAATCAGAATATTTTAGAACTGTTCAACCATTTGAACATCATAGTGGTTCCCCTAGAAAACATGTATATTGTTATTCTTTTGCTTTAAAACCAGAAGAACATCAACCAAGTGGTTCAGTCAATATGTCTAGAATTAATAATAGTGATTTCTTTTTATCATTTAATAATTCAGATGTAGTAGAAGGTAAATTTAAATTATTTGCTTTAAGTTATAACGTAATTAGAATCATATCAGGAACAGCAGGTATGGCTTATTAATTTTAATTAAAAAATATAGTAAAACTTAATGATTTTAATTTTTTTGTTATTGTAATATAAAAATTCTTAATTTATTATATAGTAAAAAAATATATATTAAAAAATGATTGTATTTAAACTAGCTTTAATCATTGTTTTTGCTTTTATCTTAAGACTTATGTTTGTATATATTGAAAAAAATATTATTATGTTAGGAGATACAAATAATCAAACTTTTATTATTACAATTATAATGTGGTTAATGATAATAAATGTTGCTATTATTATTTTCTTGGTTTTATTTAATTATTATCAACTAGAATGGAAAACAATAGGTAAAATGGGTAAAAGAGGTCAAGATGGACCAAAAGGTGATCAAGGATCTATTGGGTGTAATAAAAATATAAATAAAGATGTTGAACAATGTTAATATTTTCTGACATATTTCTATTCTTTATGTTTAATTATTTTCTTTTTATTTTCTTTTTATTTTTGTATATTTTTTTTTCTAGAATGTATCTAGAATGTATCTAGTAGAATATTATATTTTTTCTCTTAATTAAATTAAAATACAATAAAATATGAACAATATTATTTTAGATAAAATTAACAATAATGATTTTAGGGATATATTAGAACTAACATCTAACTTAGAAATAATGAAATATATAGGGGATTCAAAAATATGGTCTCCTGAAAAAGTTAAGAATTTTATTAAATATTGTATTAATGAAGAAAAAAATAATGATAAAAAAAGAGAGTTTTATTATTATAAAATAGTTAATTTAGATACTTCTGGTAATAAAACATTTTTAGGGATAATTGGATTTCATACATTTTTCAATAAAGAATTATTTCAATATCGTAAAGATTTTTTTCAAACTGTTTTTATATCAAACAAATATCAAAACTTAGGTATCTTCTCAAAAGCAATTAAATTATTATTAGATAAAATTAAAAAACATAAACCTAAAATGAAAAAAATATATTCGTTGGTTAGACAAACAAATGATAAAATGATTTCCATATCAAATAAAAAATATATTTTTGAAAAAGAAGTTAAAATAAGAGATGAGTTATTTAATCTTTATTCAATAATTGTCAATCAATCAAAAAGTCTTATAAAAAGTCCTATAAAAAGTCGTATAAAAAGTCATATAAAAAGTTATAAAAAAAGTAAAATTCAAAATCAATCAAGAAAGACTAAAAGAAAAGAAAAAGAAAAAGAACAAGTTAAAAAAACTTTTTTATTAGAAATTGATAATTTTGATAAAAAAAAAGCAGAAGATTTTCTTATTCAAAGAGGTAATTGGGTAAAATATAATGTAAATAATTTAAAAAGTAAATATTATAAACCAGTTGATTTCCTATTTCTTGATCATAAAAATAATATATATAATCGGAAATTAAATTCTATTAAATGTTTTGTTAAAAATATGGTTAATGAGAAAAAACATGATATAGGAAGAAAAGATGAATTATATTACAATTTAGGTAATTATTTAAATGAAAACCCTAAATCATCTTTGAGAAATTATTTAATTGAACAATATAATTTTAATTGGGTTGATATCTATACTAAAAATAATTTAGAATCTAATTTTCAATTTGTTAAAGAATTATTTGATAAAAATCCTTCAAAAATTTGGATATATAAACCTGTATCATCTTTCTTAGGTATGAATATAGAAATATTTAGAAATTATGATGAATTTAAAAACTTTATGGAAAATTTCTTAAAAAAACAAATACCTATCTGGAATGATCCTTCACAAAAAAGTAAATTAGTAACATTAGAAAGATGGGTTTTACAAGAATACATTATATCTCCATATCTTTTTGAAAATAAAAAATTCCATATTAGGCCTATATTTCTTTATCATAAATTTGGTAATCAAAAAATAGGATATATTTTAAATAAAATTTTAGTAGCACATGCATATGAAGACTATAAACCAGAAGACTTTCAAAATAAAAGAATTCATGATACTCACTTTGCTTCTACATCTAGAAGATTATATTTTCATGATGATTTTATTGAATTAAAAGTTATGACAGAAGAACAAGTTTCCATAATTGAAAAACAAATCATTGAACTAGGAGATTATGTCTTAAATCAATTAAATGCAACATGTTATCCTGAAAGTAAAGAATGTTATGAAGTATTTGGTATGGATTTATTAATTGATTCAACAACATTAACTATTAAATTAATGGAAGTTCAAATTACAAATATTAGTTTCGGACATTTTGATGATGATAAAATACCAAATTTTTCTAATATATTTGAATATGTATACTGTAATACAGTTGAAACTGTTATAGATAAATATTTTCCTCCAATAAATCCTATACAAAAGTTGAATGGTTTTAAAAAATTTTATCAAAAACCAATTGAAAATAAATAAAAATACATAAAAATAAAGAAAAATAAATAAAAGTATTAGAAATGAGGATATGTGTTTAAGGTACCTATAATTATTTACTTACAAAATACGTTAATTTTTGAACAGCAAGCATTTAATTCCTTTTTTATTTTAGGGCTAAATAATAATAATTTAATGGATGAATTTATTAAATTTTTAAAGTTATCGTTATCTATTTCAATATTTGTTACATTATATTTTTTAACAATAAATTTAATAAATTCATTAACTAAATCTGATAAATTATCAGCAGTTAAAGTAATCTTTGGAGTGTTATTTATTAATTCTGATATAACAAGAATAATTTCAGGGATATCAAAAGCATCTATTTTTCCATCTTTAATGATATTAGAAATCGATTTTTCAAGCATAGTTGAAAAACTATCATCTAACATCAATTTATCTAATAAGTACGAAATCTTAAGACTCGACATTATAATTTTTTATTATAATTCATTATAATATTTTATTTTTTTATTTTAAACTCATAAAAATACAATTACTATGATATTATTTTTTATATTTTATTATAATAAGAAATAGAAATATATCTAAAAATCAATAAAATGATATCTAGAAAGACATTAAAGTCAAATAAATTATTGATAGTATCAAAATACTTAAATACAAAAAAAATAAAACTATCAAAAAAAAATAAGTCTCGTAAAGAAAAAGTTATTTCTAGGTCTATATTTTTCAAATATGATTTTCCATATTATAAGTTTAATATATCAAAAAATAATTTATTCCAAGATTTTAATCAATTAAGAAAATATAAAACAGAATACTTTAATTATAATCCTACTAAAATCCATCTAAATAAATTTAATAATAGATTAATTATTTTTAAAGAAAATTATGAAAAAAATAAAAAATTATACAAAATAACAGATTATTTTTCAGAGGAATGTCGATTAAAATGTATTAACAATTTAAAATCCAAAGAATCACCGATGGATTATTTTCAAAATAATAAAGAAAATATTTATAAAATATTATCAAATGATGGGTTTCTAGATATAACTTACAATGACTTATCAGAATTTTTATATCAAAATATTGAACAATGTACAAATTTTAACACAACTGTAATGATGTCTTTATTAAATCTTTTAAAACCCCAAAGAGTTTTAGATCCTTCTGCTGGTTGGGGTGACAGATTAATAGGTGCTATTGCCTATAATAAATGTGAATATCATGGTGTTGACCCAAGTAATTGTATGCAAGCAATTTATAAAGAAATTATTAATACTCTTGTACCTAGAACAGACCATTCTAGATATATTGTCCATCAAAATGGTTTTGAAAATGTAAAAGTAAATGAATCTTATTATGATTTAGTTTTTACAAGCCCGCCATTTTTTGATTTTGAAATATATGAAAAATCTGATTCACAAACACAATCGATTGAAAAATTTAATACTTTAGAATCTTGGGTAACAGGTTTTCTTTATCCTTTAGTTGAAAAAAGTTATAAAGCTTTAATTGTAAATGGTGTTCTAGCATTATATATAAGTGATTATACAAATACTTATTTTGTTAAAGATATGTTTAATTATATAAAAAATCAAATAACTGGATTTAGATTTGAAGGTGATATACATTTTTCAAATAGTTCAAGTAATAAAACTAATAAAAATAATAAAACTAATAAAAATAAAATTAGAATAATCCATTTATGGAGAAAAATATATTAAAATTATTTTGTTATATTGGTCTGTAAAGCTAATAATTCTGGAGGGATAGGTTCATTAGCTTTTTTCTTTTTGTCAAGTAATTCTCTAACAACATCTTCCATACAACCGTAACATAATTCAAGATCTTTAAATTTAACAAAGTCTTCAGTATCTGGTAACTTACATACAGGGCAATCTCTTTTTTCAGCATTAATTTTCACTTTAGAAAATTGAGCAACCACTAAGCGTTTAACTAAATCTTTGAATTTAAGCATTTCAGTAGGATTATCCCAACTAATTTCTAAACCTCTTGTTTGTAATAATTTATCAGCCACTTTACCATGTATATCTTTTTGTTCTTCTAAATCTTTCTTTGTTTTGAATCTATTAATGTTTTGACTTATAATCTTATATAATTCATCTTCTGTCATTAATTTATTAATTTTACCCATAAGATTTTCTATATATGTTTTTTTATCTTTTAACATTGTATTGTATTTATTCTCTTCATCTTGAACACTCTTTTTAATTTCTGTTTTATCAAAATATTGATTTTCTAAACCACGATATGCTGAACACATTTGTCTGGCATTCTTCTCAGAATCTTCAAGTCTTTTAATATAATCACATTCTTTGACACATGGTATAATATCGAAACATTCCCATGATAAAGAATCTTTGTCATTACGATATTTAATAAAACTTGGGTCCGGATTTTTTATTGAATTACTATTTTTTGAATTATTGTATTTGTTTAAATCAACAACTACACATGTACCTAAATATGGGTTTCTATAAAATGCTAATTTTTGTTGTTGAGGGTCATTATTAGGATCACTATATAAAAATACAATATCACTTGGTAACCATTTTCTTCTTTTAAAACTTTTAACACAAGTTTGAGGAATACATTTAATTGTTGTAACTGATGGTTTAACATCTTTAGGTTCATTTGTAAAAACATAACCTAATGCTACATAACCAGGGGGTGGTATTGGTCTCCAAATACTTAATTGATAATAATCAGTTTTTTTAGTAATAGGATTTCTTGTATAAAAATTATTAATTTCAGTAACTAGATTATTATAAGCGTTTTGAATAGTAAAATTATTGAAAATATCATTTTGTAAAAAATTTAGATAATCAGATAAGACATTAAAAGACATTGAATTTATTAATTTTGTTTGATATTCTGAATCATTTTGTGTGGTTGGATGAAATGTTAATACAAATTGGTCTATTCCTCTCATATTTCCTATTTGTATAAAATCAACTTTCATATCAGAACTATCCCATGTTGATTTCATAATACTCACCCCAGTTGTAATATTTTTAGGACTTTGAACTACAGAATGACTATCTTGATAAAGTGAAGAAGTACCAATATGTTTTATATTATAATTTCTAATATTACCAATATTACCATTTAAATTCTCCTGATTTACTAAATTTAAGTTGGATAAATTATAAGAATATAAATTATGCGAAAATATACTTTGTTCCTTAGTAAAATCATATATATTTTTAAATTTTTCTATCATTTCATAACTCATCGATGATAATAAACTTGTTATATTATAACTATGACCTACATTAAAATATATTTTGTCTATTTTAACATTAAAATTATTTGAATTGATACCAATATTATTATTATTATTATTTAAAATTAATATATTACTATCAGTTTTAATATTATTATCAGTATTAAATTTAATCATCTCAGTTAAATTATTTTTTGTATTATAATCATATAAATCAAATTTGCCTAATTTAGAAAACTGATTAATATAAAATCCCGCTGAATCTTGAAGGGATTTAGAAACAGCACTCATATTATCTATAAATGTTTTTTTCTTGGCTTGCATAGCATCACCAAAAATTTTTAATTTAGAAGCAATCACTTTTAAATCTTGATTCATTCTTTCATTCATTAATAATCTATCTCCAATTTTATCTTTACCAAAACCTCCAACATATACAAAATCTTCCGGTGGAAGGGTATTATTACCTGCTACAATCTTAGTTTTTAAATTTATTAAATTTGAATTGCTTGATGACATAGGTTTTGTCATATCAATAACTTGTTCTAATGATGGATTTTTAAAAATTGTTGATACTACATCACCAATAGATTCAAATCCTTGAATTGGTGAAGAACGCCATACGCTCAAAGGACACATTGTACTTGTAAGATACTCATATGGATCTAATTTTATAAAATTAGTAAGATTATTGTTAACCATGTTAGAAGGAATTTTTGATTTTGTTAATGCCAAACATTCATTTCTATCTGTTGGTACAGTTAAATTTAATTGTTCATAAGTTGATGATAAAACATTATAATTATCCCATAATTTAATTGTGAATGCATTACTGTCATTGGTTTCAATTAATTTTTGTATTTTATTATCAGGATTAATTAAACTATCAATTTTGTTTGACGATGTAGCAAAACCTTCTATTTTATTATATTTATTAAGTATATTTAAATAAAAGCAATAGATTATTATTATTATAATGAATCCTAAAATAATATTCCAAAGTTCCATTTTTGTCTCTTTTATCATAATAAAAGAAATTAAAGAAATAAAATTATCTTTAGAGTAAATCAAAGACAATTAGATAAAAATTAAAATTAAAACTAAAATTAAAACTAAATAAATGTCATCTAAAAACAAAGAATATGATTTAATTGTTGTAGGTGGAGGAATTGCTGGTTTATATACAATTTATAAATATTTACTCAGTCATACATCAACATCAACATCAACATCAACATCAACAACAACTAACAATAAAAAACCAAAAATATTATTATTAGAATCTTCAGAGAGATTAGGTGGAAGATTACATACAATTAAAAATAAAAAGCAATTATATGAAGGTGGCGGAGCTCGTTTCTCAAAGAACCATCATCTTTTATTTGAGTTAATTAATCAATTTAAATTAGATAAAAAATTATATCCTCTAACTGCCAAAAAGGTTCATATTTCAACAAGCAAACCCGGGGTTGAGATACCAATTAATGATAAATTAGATAAAATATTAACTGAAATATTTGATTTGATTAATAAAGATAACTACAAAGAATCCCATAAATATACTAACTCATATCTTTTATCAAAAACATTTTATGAATTAGTTTCAGAGCTTTCACCTAAATTGGCTAAAGAATTTGTTAAATATTACCCTTATTATAGTGAAGTATTTGTTATGAATGCTAGAGATGCTTTAATTTCATTGAAAAGAGATTTTACATCACAAACTCCTTATTTTATTTTAATGGGTGGTTTAGAAACAATTGTTAAAAAGGTCTATGCCAAAATATTAACAATGGATTGTATTCTAGATGTTAAACTAAATACACCTTTGACCGATATTATATTAGATAAAGATAATCATTATACTGTAAAATCAGAATCAAAAACTTTTAATGGTTCTAGACTAGTTTTAGCTATTCCTTCTAGAAGTTTATTATCAATTCCTTTTATAAAAGAACACCGATTCAAATCATTATTGAACTTAGTTACACCTCAACCTTTATTTCGTATTTATGCTAAATATAAGAAGTCGTGGTTATCAAATCAAATTGTAACTGATTCTAATCTAAATTATATTATTCCATATAATAATGAAGGTTTAATAATGATAAGTTATACAGATGGACCTAAAACTGAATATTGGTATAAATATTATCTAGAATCAAAAGAAAAGTTGATTGAGGTTTTACATCAACATGTAAGAGAATTACTACCAAATGTTGAAATACCAGAATTGGAATGGATTGATGCTTGCCCTCATTGGGTTAATGGTTCTCATTATTGGAAACCTAGAAAGACACATTTGAACTCAGAACTTTTACAAAGTAAAATTAGACACCCTTTACCTAATATGTGGATAGTTGGAGAAGCTTTTAGTGATTATCAAGCATGGGTTGAAGGTTCTTTGGATACATCAAATAAAGCTGTTAATGAAATTATTTCAGAAGAACAAAATCTAGAAAAACAAAAACCTATGACTGGTGGTTCTAGCTCAATCAAAAAAAAAATTAAAATGGAAGAAGTTACTAAACATAATAAAAAAGAAGATGCTTGGATTGTTATTCATGGTAATGTATATGATATTACTAAATGGATACCTGACCACCCAGGTGGTATGATAATTATGACAGGTGTTGGTAAAGATGCTAGTAAACTATTTGACAAAATTGGTCATAGTTCATATGCTAAAAATAAATTAAAAAGTTTCCAAATTGGAGTTTTAGATAAATAACCTATTTAATATTTTTTAGTTTTTCTTTTTATTTCATTTTATTTCATTTTATTTCATTTTATTTCATTTGTCTAATGAATTTAACATTTGTATCAGGTGTTGGGGAGTTAAGTGCTATGTCTTCAAAGAATTGTGGACAGGTATTAACTTTAATATTTTCATATGCATATCCAGGATCAGATGGCATAAAAACTTTATTACTTAAATTCATTTGGTTTTCTGGTTTTCTTTGATTGTAATTAGTATTATCTTTATATTGAACATAATTATAACCTTGATTCATGACTTGTTCAAATTGTCTTTCTAACATGGTTGGTTGAATAAAACCTTGTGAATTTTTTTCTTCAAGTTTTAATTGAAATTTATGTTCAAGCCATCTATTATTGAAAGGGTCTGGATTATTAGGAATTACATTTTTATATGATGCTGATGAAGAATAATTTGTAAAACCTTCTAAAGGTGTTTTGGCAGTATTATTACCAATATTTTTAAGGGATTCAGCATTATTTACTTTTTTTTCTAAATTTTCTAAAGCAGTTGAGTTAGATTCAATATTGAGTTTAACATTAAATTGACTTTGGCTCTTTTGACGTTCCGCAACTAATTCTTTTAATTTAGCATCTATTTCTGTTTGTTTATCTTTTTGGTCAAGTAGATCTTTATCAGTATTTTGTTGTCTTAACATTCTGAGATGTTTCATGCTATTTACAATGTTCTCAAGATTAGATATTTTCTTATCATGATCTTCTAATTGCATAATATATTGTCTATTTTTTTGAATTCTTTGATTATTTTCTTTAATTTGGTCTTGTAAATCTAAAGCATCACACAATTGTTGAATTTCTGCTTGTTTACCTAATAAATCAGAGACTGAACCGCAACCATCTGGGTTATCAGATGTACAATATTGTTGTTTATTTTTATCTAATAATGTTTGTTCTTGTGTTGAATTAACTGAAGAACCTAAAATTTCTATCATTCTCATTCCTGTTTGTTGTGCCTCAGAAACTGCTAAAGCAGATTGGGTTGGTCTAATAAGTAATTCAGTAGCAATAATTGGGGTTGTAAAATAATATTGTACTTGATTAGTCCCTTTATTAATATTACCTTTAATGTTGTATATAGTTTCATTAAGTTTTGACTTATTGTGTGAATATGTTAATGAAAATTCTTTAACCCATTGATTTGGTAAATTATTAGGAGGACTAAATATAATGCTATAGATTGTTTTTGGTGTAACTACATTATTTTCCATAAATACAATTCTTAAGCGAGGTTCTAAATTATTACTTTCGGATATCCAATTTGTCCCCATAATTGTTTCACCATTTATGTCATATAATTTTGCGGAACCAATTAAAGATTCACCACCGACAATAACTTTATTTTGAGGAATAATACCAAAAACTTCCATTTTTATACCTTCTGGACCAATGGTGGTATTTGTATTACCAGAAGCAATATTAGTAGCAGTTGTTGCTGCTGTTCTTGCGGCTGTTGCTGCTGCTAAATCAGCATTATATTTTTCTTGAGCTGTAGTTTTAGCCGCATTTGCTGATTCAAGCTCAGATGCTTTTGCTGTAGCTACACCCTTAGCATTTGCTAATGCTTTCAAATTATCTATAGTTTGATTATCGTTATAAATTGTTGTTGCTCTATTTAATGCTGTAGTTGCGATGGTTGATGCTGTTGCGGCTTCTGTTGCTGCTGATATGGCTTCGTCATTAGCAATCTTTGATTGATTAGCTTTGGTCTCCGCAGCAACAGCTATACCTTCTGCTTTAGCAACACTTGATTCTAATGTTGTATCAGTATCAGTACTAGTACTATTAACAGGAACAATTTTTATAAATTGAGCAAAAACAGGTTGACCATCTTGGGTTATTAAATTATTAAATGTTGCTACATTTGTAAAACTATCAGTTGAGAAAAATATGGTACTTGATTGACTACTTAAAATAGCTGTAGAATCTTGATATAATATTTCTTCATAAGATTGAGGATTATTATCTGTTTTACTAAAATACAGTTTAAAATATTTTACACCTTGGGTCATGATTGATGTGACTTTTAAGATATTATTTAAATTTATTACAACAGAAGCATTTGTCATATTAGTTGTATTAGACCAACATCCTAAACCAGGAGAGCCTAAAATAATATTTCCTGTACTTGTTGGACTTACACTAACGTTTGACATATTTCTATCTAATAAAGGATTTGCTCCTAACCCTGTTAATAAAAGATTACTACCACCATCATTCGCCGCAAAATGTTCCTCAATGGTTTTTTTTCTAAAAATCATATATAGTAATACAATCATTAATATCACAAGAATTCCGATTAATATTTTTTTCATTTTTTATATTATGAAAATTTAACCTAATCTAATTAACTTTTAATTAAAGTAAAGAAAATTATTTATAAAAATAAAAAGTATCAACAAAAGGGAAAGTTTTTCTTTTATTTAATATTTAATATATTACACTTGTTCATATGTACAAACGATTGGATCATAAGAACCTGACCATTGTTGAGTAATATTAGGTTCACATGGTCTAACAGATAAAACACTACCATTATTTGTTAAACAATTACCATTAGTAGAACTTTTTATTATATTGAAGGGATATTTAAAGCTTTCGGTGTCCATTAAATATGTTTTACCTATCGTATTAATATTATTTTCATAATCATTTTTAGTATAAATCATTTCAACATCAAAATATTGCTTAGGGTTTTCTTCATTACATGGTTTTACCGATGTTTTTGCTAAACTTGAAGATTCTAAACATTTACCATTGACATTTATCATATATTTTCCATTTTCTAATCCTTTTATATTTAATGGTCTAGCATTTTTAAGAGAAGTAACTGATTTTAATTTATTTTCCCTATGTGGAGCAACAAAAACATCCTGTCCTGATAAATTTTTAAGTTGACTTTCTATATCTTCCAAATTAGTTTTTTGTATATTTTCCCAAGTTTTATAGTTTAAATCACTTTCTGTAACCATAGAATTTATATCATTGCTCACAATATTAGATATTTCATTTTTATTGATTTTTCTAAATATATTTATTTTATCTAAAGTATCTGAACTAGTATCTAAAACGTCTCTAATCTGATTTTGTAAATAAATATTATCTTTAAAACCTTCTTTATTTATTGTATATAAAAACTGATTTTGTGTAATATTAAAATAATAATTAATTATTACAAAAATCACAATAAATATAATTATAGCTAAAATTATTTTTTGATTCATTTTTTCTTATCAAATACTGTTATTTTATTGTTATTATTAGAGAAAATAAAAATACTTTTTCCTAAAAAGTAATATCAAAATAAAAATACTTTTTCCTAAAAAGTAATATCAAAAATAAATCATATCGAACATTTTTCTGATTGATTTCTAAAACCTATCCATTTTTGACCATCTAACGCAGTACAATTATTAATAGATACACCTTGACCATCATTATCCATTAAACATAAATTATTCGTTTTTGACACAACAACATTAAACGGAAATTGGTCCATGATTTCTTGTGTTGGCATTATTTTAAAAATATCATTAAATGTTTTAACATCATATACAGGTACAATTTTAAATTTTTGTCCAAAAGAATTAGGATTACATATTTTTAATGAAAAATTATTTTTATCATCAACATGTAAACAATTATTATTAACATTTATCATATAATCTTTACCACTTGGTGTTAAAGCTAGTGTTTGACCTTTAAATGATTGTACTGATGAATATTTCATATTACCATCATATAATTTTCTTTCCATAGCTTGTAAATCACTCACTGTAGTTAATATTTTATTTATTTTGATATTTTGGTTATCTTGATATGCTTTAAAATATAAAGAATCTTGTTGGATTTGATTTTGAACTTCATTATCTAATAATTGGGCAAGTTTAAAATCATCATTTTGGTGGTTATAATATGTATCTTGTATAGATTTGACTTTATCCTCGTATTTGGTAGTTATATTTGCTCGTCTTCTATCTAAATCATTAATCATTTCTAAAATATTACTTTGATTATCACCAGGAGGTACAATAACATATTGATTTCCTGATATTTTTATTGATTTATCTGTCATTTTTTTTAAAATTAAATCTAATTATTGTTATATTTATATTTATATAACAAAACTTTTATAAATTTTATAATCAAAAATATCAAAAATAAAAAAATTTAATTAAATTAATTCAATTTATAATCTAGAATATCTACAATTGTCATAGTAGAATCTATTTTGTAAATCATCATATTGTTTCTTAAATTCAGGTGAAAGTAATTCACTCTTACTTAAATCAAAAGCAGTTGAGGTTGTTGAGTTACTTACAGAATTTGTTGATATAGATGTAGTAGGGGTTCTTGAGGTTATTAATTTATCTTCTATTTTTTTTAATTCCTGGGCTATTAAAGCTGATTCATCTGTTGTTGTTCCTATACTTATTTTTGAAAAGATTAAAATTAATATAACTATAACAAGAAAACCAAGAATAATTGATTCTTTTAATTCCATTTTATTAAACTATGTAAACTTTACTAAAATCAGAGAAAAAAGTTTTAATAATTATCAAATTTATAAAAAAATAAATGGAAAATATATAAAAATTTTAAACCTCATTTTTTCTAAGATATATCTTTGTTAAATCTAAATCTCTAAGAAACTTTGTTTTAGATCTAAAACCTAGATATTTTTCAGTTTCTTCTTAAGTTTAACTATTTTTTTGTTTCATCTGTTGTATCAGCTTTGATATCAAATAATGCCGATACTCTTCCAAATACAGAAGGTGGTTGAGGTGGTCCTTGACTTAATTTTTCGATTGTTTTCTTTTTAGGATTTTTCTTTTCTTCCGAACGATTATACGCACCCATATACAATTTATATAAATCATAATAATATGTAATCATAAATAATTGATCAGAACTTGTTAGACCTCTATAAATTTGACTCATTTGATTAAATAATGCTCCATTAATATTTTTACGTGATAAAGCAAGTATTGTTGCCATCCCAGTAAAAGGATTCGCAATATCTGCTTTAATTTGCCCACCTTCTTCAGAAGTTACTGTAGAATCTTGACCATATTGGGTGTAATATAATAAATCAAAAGCTTTATCATATTTATCTAACATATTTGTAATGTCTTTCCCTGTAATAGGTTCATCTTTTTTATCTTCTAACATAAAAAGGAAACCTCCTTTTGATTTATTTTTTTGTATTTTTTTTGTTTTAGTTTTTGTTTTAGTTTTTGTAACATTTCTAGATAAATTATTATTTTTTTTATAAGATTTAAAATTTTTAATATTTGATTTGGATATTTTTTTGTTTAACTGTACAATAAAATTTTTTCTTAATATAATAATTTTTCTTCTAACTTCATATGGAAGCTTATTTATTTTTTTAAATAAGATATGATTAAATATTTCACCCAATGGTAAAAATATCTTTTTAAAATTATTATATAATAATTTCATATCACCCTCTAATAACTTATTTTTTTTTAAAATTTCTAATTCATATATTATCTTAGACTTTTCTTGATATTTAATGAAAATTAAAAAAATATCAAAAGTTCTTTCCCCTAAGATTTGACTTTCCATTTACTTTAAAAATAAGAAAAATAAAAATACTTTTTAGAAAAAGTAATAAGAAAAATAAAGAAAAAATAAAAAAATAAAAAAAAGAATAAAAAAAATAAAAAATATTTTTTGTATCCAAAGCACAGTCTTAGTGTACTATCACAATCTATAACTTTGCCCGCCTTGACCGGATGCTATAGAACATGGAGGGAATCGAACCCTCTTTGATTCTTCTTGGCGCCAGAAGATCAATCATCTGAAGGTTCCCTGCGAGTCCAGCTCACAGTTTCCTCCAGAAGACCCAGTAATCACCAATCGAATTACTGTAACATCTTGTTTCGGTTTGGTTTTACCCGGGGTTTAGCCAAAGCCCCCCTTAACAAGATGTGGTTCCGTTTTTACCGAGGTGTCAGTCCTTGCCTCCCATTATAATTTAAACAAAAATTTAATTTTCAATTTTTAATATTAATATCATCCAAATGTGCTATTTTTTAAAGATAATAAAAATAAGAAAAAATTGAAATTTATAAAAATTGAATTTAAAAACTTCTTTAGTTATATATTTATATAAATCATTAAATATTGATAAATTAAATTGAATATGCCTCTCAAAGAAACTAACGCTCATACTGGTACTGGTTCTAAAGATGAAAAAGAAGTCTATGATCGGACTGATTTACATAATCATATTTTGACTCGACCAGATAGTTATATCGGCTCTATTAGTCCTATTAAAGAATTCCTCTATGTTCCTGAAGAAGATGAAAATGGTCATGTTGTGATGGTTTATAAACAACTTGAATATGTCCAAGGTCTTTTTAAAATTGTTGATGAAGTTATCGTTAATTCTCGTGATCAATATGTTCGTCTTAACACAAGTCTCGATGAACCAGCTCCAACTGATAAGAAAAACAAAAATATCCCTGTAGGTAATATTTGGGTTTCTGTTGACCAAAAGTCTGGTTTCATTACAGTTCGTAATGATGGTAATGGTATTCCAATTCGTAAACACGCGACGGAAGACCTTTACATTCCTGACATGATTTTTGGTTATTTGCTAACTTCATCAAACTACAAAGAAGGTGTTCGGCGTTTCGTCGGTGGTAAAAATGGTTATGGTGCCAAATTGGCTAATATCTATAGTACTGAATTCACCGTCGAAACAGTTGATCATTTTCATAAGAAAAAATATGTTCAAACCTATCGTGATAACATGAAAATTTCCGAAAAACCAATTATTACAGATAATCATTCTGAAGAACCCTATACTCAAATTAAATTTCGTCCTGATTTTAAACGTTTCAAGATTGATGGTATTAGTGATGATTTCTTACAAATGATTAAAGCTCGTGCTTATGATGTTGCCGGTTGTACTGATAAAAAGGTAAGTGTCTTCTTTAATAATTGTCTGATTCGTGTCAACGATTTTGAAGATTATGTCATGATGCATTTTCCAAATGAAAATCGTAAAGAAATTATTTATAAGAAATTTAGTCCGAATTGGGAGGTAGCAGTAGCTCCTAACTTTTCAACTGAATTGACTGGTAAACAAATTTCTTTTGTAAATGGTGCTCGTACAATTAAAGGTGGACGACATATTCAACATGTCTTTAATCAATTGTATGCTGGCATTAACGAACGTCTCAAAAAGAAAAAGATTGAACCTCTCAAAGAAAGTGTACTTCGGTATAATATGATGATTTTTGTTAATTGTACAATCGACAGTCCTGAATTTAGTGGACAGATCAAGGAAGAACTAACAACTCAAATCCGTGATCTTTTTCCTAAATGTGAAATTCCTGAAAAATTCATTGATGATGTTTATAAGACAAGCATTGTTGAAAATGCGATTAAGTTTGGTAAAGCAACAGAAGAAATTTCAGCTCCTAAAACTAAAACTGATCGTCGTACAATTCTTTCAAGCATTCCTAAACTAGAAGATGCCAATGATGCTGATACTAAGTATTGGCAAGAATGTGTACTAATTATTACGGAAGGAGATTCTGCTGCTTCAATGGTTTTGAAAGGTCTACCAAATCGTGACCGATATGGCGTATTTCCTATTCGTGGCAAACTTTTGAATGTCAGCGAAGCAAGTGCTCAACAATTGAAGACAAACGAGGAAATCGCCAATATTCGTCAAATTCTTGGTATTACTGGAAAGAAATACATTGAAGGTCAAAAGTTGCGTTACGGTCGTATTATGATTATGACTGATCAAGATCTTGATGGTGCTCATATCAAAGGTCTCGTCCTTAATTATCTTAAATCTCTAGGTCTAGATAAATTCGAAGGATTTTCAGCTAGTTTTATTACCCCAATTGTTAAAGCGACGAAAGGTACTAAGAATAAAGCTTTCTATTCTTCACAAGAGTTTGATAAATGGCTCGAACAAAATGAAGATGGAAAAGGCTGGAAAATCAAGTACTACAAAGGGCTTGGTACATCAGTAGATAAAGAAGCTCGTGAATACTTCTCCAATATTGCTGAACATTTAACATGTTATGATTGGGACGATAAATCAGAAGACAGTCTTGAACTCGCTTTCTGTAAAAATCGTGTCAATGACCGCAAAGATTGGCTAAAGAATTACGACCCTCATGCTGAACCTGATTTTAGTCCAAAAGTTCCGATTACTGATTTCATCAATAAAGAATTCATTCATTTCTCGAACTATGATAACGTTCGTTCTATTTCGTGCTTGTGTGATGGTCTTAAACCTTCTCAACGTAAAGTACTTTTCTGTGCTTTCGAAAAACGGAATCTTAAAAATGAAATGAAGGTCGCACAATTTGGGGCTGCTGTTGCTGAAACTACTGGATATCATCATGGTGAAGTCAGTTTGTTTGGTACTATTATTAATATGGCTCAAAACTTTATTGGTAGTAATAACATTAACCTCTTTCAACCTGTCGGTCAATTCGGGTCTCGATTCATGAATGGACAAGACAGTGCTTCTCCTCGTTATATCTTTACCAAACTTTCGGATATTACGTCAATTATGTATAATCCGTTGGATACTAAACTATTGACTAAACTTAAAGATGATGATGGTGAATTTATTGAACCTGAATGGTATATTCCGATTCTCCCAGTTTGTCTTGTAAATGGAACAATTGGTATTGGTACTGGTTTTTCGACCGGTTTACCTTCCTTTAATCCAACTGACCTTGTTCGTAATCTTCGTTCGATGATGAAGAATGAACCAACTGAGGAAATGATTCCTTGGTTCCGTGGATTTTCTCGGAATTCAGCTATTAAAAAGATTGGTGAAAATCGATATGTTATTAAAGGTCGTTATTCAGCTGATACATCAACTGATGTTCTTCATATTACTGAACTACCGATTGGTATTTCAACTAATGCTTACAAAGAATTCTTAACAAGTCTTCTGATTACGAAGGAAAAGAAATCAGCTAAAGAAAAAGAAGGTAAAACTAGTCCTGTTGCTAAACGTTCTAGTACATCACCTTACAAGATTAAAGACTTTCGTAATAATTCTGGTGGTAATAAGGTTGATTTTACTCTCTTCTTTGAAAAAGATACCTTGTGTCAATGTCTTGTTGATTCAGCAACACCAGATAAAGATGGTTTGACGACCTTCGAGAAAAACCTTAAACTTGGAACTACATTGTCGTTTCCTGGTAAAATGGTTCTTCGCGACCGTAATGGAAGTCTGGTTGTTTATTCATCAATTGATGATATTCTCAAAGAATTCTATGATGTTCGACTTGAATTTTATAAGAAACGTCATGCTATGCTTCTTAAAGATTATAAAGAGGAAGCTGATTTGGTGAATGTTAAAGCCAAATTTGTGAAAGATGTTATCGAAGGTAAGATTGTAATTTTTGAACCTGAAAAGAAGAAGAGTTACAGCAAAGCCCAAATTTCTGTTCAACTTGAAAAGATGAATTACCCTAAGATGTTGAATAAACATTTGGTTCAACTACAAGATTTGAAAGAAGAAGATATGGATTCAGCTGATTATGATTATCTTCTTGGTATGAAAATTTATGCTCTTACTAAGGAACGTGTTGACGAACTATTGGCTGAAATGAATGTATTGATGGAAAAATATAAGACTCTTAAGAAGAAGACTGCTGAAGACCTTTGGGAAGAAGACCTTGTATCTTTTGAAACTCAATATAACAAAGACACCAAAGAATATGATGCTGAACTTGCTAAAGAAATGGCATGGGGAACAGAAAACAAAGAATCTGGAAAAGCTACTAAAACAAAAGTCGCTAAAACAGTAAGTAAAGAAAAAGATTCTGGTAAAGGAAAAACAAAAGCATCTGCGTCATCTTCGAAAGATAAAGAAGAAGACGATGATGAAGATGATGATGACAATCAAGAAGAAGAGATTGTCATTGTTAAGAAAACAAAAAAACCAACTACAACTACAACTACAACACTAGCAACAAAAGCTGAAGCTGAAACAGCAGTTGTAAAGAAAAAGAAAACGACTACTTAAAATAATATAATATTTAGTAGTGTTTAATTAAATTTTAAAAATTTTAATAATTTTAATAATAATTTTTTTTTTATAATTTTTTTTATATTTTATTTAAACTCTTTCTGATTCAATTGTAATATTTGTTTCTTTTGTTGTAATTTTGAAAAAATAAATATTTTGTAAATCTATATTTATTAATCTACCAGTGTCATATTGTTCTATTATTTCAGATGAATTAATATCCCATATATTAGTTTTAAAAGATGTATACCAATCTTCCTCAACTAATTCACCGATATTTTTATCTAAATAAGCTGGTCTTGCTATATATATTAAATTTTTAAGTAATTTATTGGAATTAGATTTATCTGTTTTAATAATTTTATGACCTTTTTGTCTATTCATAAATTCATTAAAATATTGTACACCAAGTATTGTATTATCATGATATTGAAAATTTCTAATAATTAAAGTATCCGTATTTTTATATTCAGTATCAGAAAAATATTGTAAGGTTTCTATAACCAAAAAATTAGTATCGTCATCCAACAAATTAGATTGATATATATACTTGATATCCAAAATATCATTTAAATTACTAACAATGTCACCTGAAGGTTTTTTAATAGTCATGGTTAAATTATTCAAAGAACTTAATGGGGCTGGAGAAAATTTTTTAGACCACATACCAGCAACTTTGTATTCAACACTTTTACTAGATGTATTAACGATATCATAAATACGAATAATGGGTGTAATAATAGCAAAAGCATTATTTAGATCTCTACTTGTCCCCTGCATAACATCTTTAATTTCTTCTATTTCAATTGAATAATATGTTTCTTCAATAGTATTATCAGTTAAAGTTGGATGATAATCAATCTGTCTTTGAACAGAAGGCATCATAGCACTCAGTAATTCAATAGATGTTATATTTTTAAAAGAATTATTCAAAGATAACCCTTTTTGCCCTTTTTCTACTATTTTTTCATATTGAACAATTTCTCCAGGAGGAAGATCTGGTCGATAAGCAGGATAAAATGTTCCATCTTCTCCAAACCATCCAGAATCATTAATATCACCTAAAAGTCCTTGTGAAGATTGCTTAAAATTAGCTGGTATTGTAGGGTTATTATAATACATTGGTCTATTAGAAATAGTATTACCAGATGGAGAAAATTTTAATTGAAAATTATATTGAGAAGTATTTGGTTCATCTTCTTCCCAATTTCTGTCTAAACTTGAAATAACAATAAAATGTTGAGATTCTTGATATGTTTTTTTACTTGAAGGTAAAAATTTATTTCTTTGTAAGTTCAATCCAATATCGGATATATTATTATCTTCCTCATCTTCCTCATCTTCTTCATCATCTTCTTCATCATCATCTAAATTCAAATCTACTTGTTTGTAATTTTGATTAATATATTTTTGATTATATAATAATTTAGCTCTATCAATATCTTCTTGATTTCTTCTAAATTGTAATCTTTCTTGATTATTTCTTTGTAATTGTATCATTTCCATTTGTTTTTGTAAACTTGTTAGTTTTTCTTTTTCAAGTTTTTTTTTATACATTTCTTGTGTTAATGACATCTAATATTATTAATGTACTATTTTATTTAATTTATATAATTTATTTTATTTTATATAATTTAATTATTATAATTTTATGAAAATACTTTTATGTAATATTATTAGTAAGATACAATAATATATTTTATTAAATAAAATGGCAGCAGCAGCAAGATCCCCATCAGAAACAATTCTAAATATTAGTGGTATTAGAGAATTAGATTCAATATATTCATTATTAGCACCAAGTCTTAAAGAAATTGTAGAAAGTATAAATACAGGTAGAGCCCATAGATTTAGTCATATGATACCAATATTATTAGGAGGATATGCTTTATATAAATATTATCCCCAAGAATTATTAAATAATCGTTTTTTAAGGACAGAGGATATTGATTTTAAATTTATACTAAATTCAAATGATGAAGCAGAATATGCTACTTTCAAAGACACTTTAACAAGAGGTTTAGAAAAAAATGGAGTTGTTGTTACACCAAACAATATATATCATTTTTTTGAAAATAATCCATCTTATAAAATAGATATTAAATTTGATTACAATCGACCGCCTTTATATTTTAATTATGAATCTAAATTTTTAGATGTTTCTATTATAAAAGAATACAACTCTTTGAATTTATTTCTAGAATTTGATCAGTTATTCCCAGATTCTAATTCTAGAAGTATTTCAAATATACCATTTGAGCTCTTAAAACCTAGTGTATTAAGTGAAAATGATGACACCCATTACTTTTTTGGAACAGAAGAATTTTTAGATTTTAATACAATACATTTATATATTTTTATTGATACTTTGATAAGATCAAGAATTGTAAATCCTAGATTAATTAAAACATCAAAAATTATGTCTAGATTAATGATCTTATTATCTAAAGGTTACAATAGTGGAAGGCCTTTATCAGACCATACTTTATCAGAATATACTTTATTCAATTCTTTAGAATCTCTTTTATTAGAATTTAATACTTTTTACACGCAATTTCCTGAACAATCACAACCATCTGTTATACTTGAGACATTGTCTTCTTTAATTAATCGTTTTAGCCCAATAATTACTGCTATTGAAAGTAATATAGAACAAAATCCAGCAATATTAACTGTTTGTAATTTTCTAATGTCAAAATTACAAGATTTAAATATACCTGGATTACCTCAACCTCAACCTCAACCTCAACCCGCGCATGTAGATTTATCACATAACGAACAATATTTTTTTCAAGAACCATATCAATATCCAGAATATCAAGAAGGATATAATCCTGAATTATTTTATTACCATCTCCCTCCTCCTTATCATCATTTTCAACCACCAATGGGTGCTGAAGGAACCACCCAAGGTAGAAATAAAGGAAAAGGAAGCCGTAGAGGAAAAGGAAAGGGTAGAGGTGGTCCAAATGGGGGAGGGGGTTCAACAATAGATATTAATTATTTAATTAATTTATTAGGAAAAGATCTTGTACATTTAGATTTAGATAAAGTTGATGAAAAAGAAAAATTAAAAAGATATTGTGAAGCCTGGTTATTTATAGAATTTAATAATAAATTATTTGAACTTATAAAAAAAATGAATGTGAAAATCAATAAAAACCCAATAACCATTAAAAGTTCTTTAAATAAAACTAAATTAGAATTAAGGGTGCGTAATAATAGATTAGTTAAAGTCAGTGGTGGTTCTAAAAGAAAAAATGTAAAATCTAAAAAACTTAGAAAAACAATTACCAAAAGAAATATCAATCGAAATATCAAAAAAACTACAAATCATAAAAAAACAAAGAAACATAATAGAAGAAAAATATCGATTAAAAAGCAAAAAGGAGGTTATGAAATAAGAGTTGAAATAGAAAATGGTGAAAAAATTTTAAAAAATAATTATAAAATAATGAAATCTGAAGATGGGTTTTATTTTATTTTACCAATAAACCCTGATAGTTATAAAGATTTTTATATTATAAATATTGATGAAAATATACATAGAAATACAGACGAAAATACATATTACACAAAAAGTTATTATAAAATAAATACATTTGATGAAATCTATGATAATATACTAAATAATAAAGAAAATCAAATAAAACTAAAAAGTGTTTTTGAAAATCCAGAAATACAAAATATAGCAAAAATAATAAATGATGTATATAATATATATAATGATCAAGATGAAGGATTGTCGCATGTTGTAAATAGAGTAGAACATAGCAGACCTTTAGTTAGACCTTCTGAAAAATATAATAGAGGAAAAATATTAAGAGCCTTAAGTGCTCAACGTGAACATGAACATAAAATGAAAGAATCCAAAGGTGTAGTAGTTGCGAATAATGTCACCCCCTAATATAACATTTGTGTGTAAATTAGCAAATGAATATAAAAAAATATATTATACTAAGAAGAAATATCAATGAAATATAATCCAAATGCCACGATTATAAATAGCATACCTGAAGTCATTATTCTTCCATCTTTTGTTAATATATTAAAAATTTGATAGTAATAATCTTTAAAACTATTAAACCAATCTTTAGTTTCTGATGATTTATCACCACCTCTAATTTCCTTTTCTAATCTAGCCATATATTCACCAATTGAATTTTCATTTAAATCCAAATTTTCTTTAATTGAATTATCAAACTCTTCAATTCTACTTTGATTTGAAGAATAATTACCAGCACCTAAGTTAGTTAAATCATTAATTATTGAATAAAAATCGTCAGCTGATTTAGACATGATATCCATACCACGTTTTTTATGGTCTTCTATTTTTTTAGATTCTTCTAGATTAGCCATTTGATTCAAAGGTTCTAATCTTTTAAGTTCTTGTTTTTGTAGAATTTTATTATAATCATTTAATTGATTATCATATGTCGAATATAAATCTGATTTTCTATCAACAGTTATAGCACCTAATTTAAGATCATCTTTTTGGTCATTTGTATCAATGTTATCTAATAAATTTTGACAATCTTTTATTTCTATTCTTTCAGTTTGACAGTTGTGTAATTTTAATGAATATTCAATAATATTTAATAATAATACATTTGCAAAACCAAACATTTGGTCTACTTTATCATTTTCATTTTCAATCGTGATTTTTTCAATATCAGTAGCAGTATCTTTTTTATTTAAATTCAAGTTCATATTAGTTTTGCTTCTGTAAAAGCATTTATATTTCATTCTGGTATTCATTAATTCTTGATATTTTAATTTTAATGCCGCACAACGATCTGGTTCTTTCATTTTAGTTAAATCAAGATCACAAGAATCATTAGTACAAGCAGCATATTTAGCTAGATAATTTCTTAATTGTGGATTATTAAATATACAAAATCTAGCAATTGGTGCTATCTCACTGACCGTTCTAGTTTTAAACTTATTGATAATATAATTTTCCAAATCATTGATATAAATTTCTAATGGTTGCCAGAATATATTATATAAATTACGATTATATACAAATTTATATATAGGTGGTGTTTGTTGTATCTTACTAATATTAAAAGAAGCAGGTAAAACACATTGACCTAATGAAGTTCCTTGTATTAATACATTCTGAAAAGTATCAGCTGACCACCAATAATTTAATTTAGTATCTAATCTTAAGTATTTATCTAAATAAATTTCTGAAAAATCTTCTTGTTGATAGAAAATTAAATATGTACAAATATCATCAAATATATTAATAATTCTTTGGTTTAAATCAATAATAATATTTTCGACAAACATTATTCTTTCCTCAGGTGTTTTAATTGTCTCTTCAACCCATTTTTTAAAAAGATTCATTCTTTCTATTTGAGTATAAACTGGTTCTAAATTAGAAGGTAAATTAATACTTTTATCATAAATGGTATTAATAGCAAAATAGTTATTTTGACTTAATTCATCAACTTTACGATATAATCTATCAATATCATAATTAGCCGATGTTCTTACCCAAAAATATTCACCAGTGGGTAATTGATTACTTAAATATGTATCATTTTGTAATGATGAAGGTGTTGATGTTGGTGTTGATGTGGGTGTTGAATTAAGATTTGTCCAAAATTTCCAATTATTATCAGGGTTATTAATGATTCTTATTAAAAGATTAATATTATTATCAATATTTATGTCAAAAATAACCCATTCATCTTTATTAGTTTTATAAAATAATTGTTCAGTATCTATCATGTATAACATGGTATATTTTGGTAAATCCTTCAAATTAGATTTACTTAAAAAACGTGTACCTTCCCAATAATTATTACCAAATATTTCTTTCATATTGTCATTTGATTGTTTAAGCATAGTTAATCCATAATTTTTAATATAGTTATTTACTTTTTCTTTAATCCATTGATAATCTAGATACATATTTTTCATTAGATGATAATTTTGTCTAAATGAATTAAGTTCGTTATCTTCTTCATCTTTGGATTTATATAATTCTTTAGGTTTGATAAATTCAGTTTGTCTTGAAAATGTTATTACTTTAGTTTCATCTTGTTCAATTTGTGTCTTTCCTGATGTAAAATATATATCATTCAACAATAAATATCGTGTGACGATTCTATATTGAGTATTATCTAGAATGGGTTTTAAATTAAGATTTAATTTTTTACGGTTTTTTTCAACTAAATCTCTAACTGATGTTAATGAATGGTCAATAATGATTTGGTTTGCGAAACCTTGATTATCTAGAAGGAGACCTAGAAGTTTTGTTAACTTGACTTTTTTATTTTCAGTATTGACTTCTTCTTCGGTTATATTTTCGAACCCTTCTAAATATTTATTATTTTTTCTTACAGACCATATTAAACCAATTAATAATATAGTAAAAATAATCCAATATTTTTTTTCCATTTTAGTGAAATAAGAGAAAAAAATATCTAGGATTTGTTCTTTTCTAGATATAATAAAATCCAAAAATGATTAAACTGGTAAAAAATAAAATATTTTCTTCATAAAATCTAAAATAGGAAATAATTATAATAATATTATAATTAATAATAATAAAAGAAAAATATAAATGTCTGCTTTAAATTTTAGTGATTTTAATCAAGATTTACAAAAAAATCTTAATGAATATAGAAATGGACGTGTTGTTGTTTATTCAGGAACTAATTATGCTCCATATGAATCATATGTTGGTTCTAATCAACCACAACAATGTTTTAATGATAGTGTTAAAAGAATTCATGTTGCCACATCTCTTACAGAATCATTTTTTTCACGTGAAAATGTTGACTTAATTCAAGAAGAAATTATCAAACAAGTATTCAATGAAACAAAATATGTTATAACACGGCAATCAGATATGAATTTACAAATTATCATGAGATCTATTTATTTACAATATGGTAAAAATTTACCTTGTCAAATTAAAGAACAAGTTATCGAATTAAACCGTGAAGTAATTAAAGAATGTTTAAGAATTGTTATACCTAATATTCAACAAACTATTGGATATCGTAATGATATTAATAAATTACCTGTTACAATGGATAGATCACTTAATGTAAGTGTTAAAGGTAGTAAAACATTATACGATAAACTTGGCTTCTAATTTATTTTTGAAATGTTAATTTTTTATGATTTTACGATTTTTAATGATTTATGAAATATATGAACAATTAACCGACTCCATATATTCCTTTTTTTCAGACATTTCTTGTTGCCATTCTTGTTTAGCTTGTTCTAATTTTTCATCTTGTTCTCTATAATCTTTTTCCCATTGTATTTTTTCTTTTTCAAGTAGTCTTTGAAAATCTCTTTCTTTTTTAACAGCTGAAATTTTTCTTTTAAGTTCTGTTTCATATTCAACATCACTATATTGATTATATTGAGTATATTGACTATTACCTCCATTTAATTTTTGTAATGAATCTATATAAATTGTATAATTCATTTGCATATTTTCTAATTTATTTAATCTAGAATCAATATTATTAATAGTTTCATTAATTGTATTTATTTTTTGATCCATTTTAGAAAGCAAATTAACTAAGTATTCTCCAATTTGGATTTGCAATTGATAACTTTCCATAATTAATTTATTTATGATTATAATACATTAATCTAGTAGATTAAAACTTTAAAATAAAATTTAAAAATCAATTTTATTTACTAATTTATTTTTTATTTTTTATGTGCGAAGAGAACATTATTTTATTTTATTTGTTTTAATATAAATTTAACTATAATATTATCTGTTATTTAAAAATTTTAGTTATGTCTTTAGAAGAAAAAGATAATAAAATAAAGAATTTGGATTCTTTTTTCTCAACGAATAAAGATGATAGTCCAAAATCACAAAGTCCAACTTTTAAATTTGATTATAATCAAATTATGGTTTCGTTTGAACATAACCAAGAATATCAATTTATAATAGAACAATCTAAACAATTACAAAAAACAGAACACATTGAAATTTTTAAAATAATTGATAATAATGGTGATGACTATACTTCAAATGAAAATGGTGTTTTTGTGGCTCTAAACAAATTAAAACCAGACACATTAAAACAAATAATACAATTTATTGAATTTTGTATTATTAATAAATCTCAATTACAAAAAGATTCAGATAAAAGAGATGCGATTAGAGAGATTATGAATTGTCAAACTGATGAAATTAAAGGCTTTAATAAATTTTTTTTAATATCTGAAAAAAATTGAAAAGATTTAAGATTTCATTAAAGAAGTATATTTAAGATTAAAAAAATATTGATTTTTAAAAATTATGTTAAGTTGTAATGAAATTTGTAAAGTTTTGTCTACATTTGAAGGCGAAGAGACCTTTAAATTAGATTACCATAACCCTTTATTTGAGCAATCTCCTGATTTTTCCAAAAATTATTTACAATTAGTTGAAGATAAAATTAAAGAAAATGGTTGGATAGATCCAAATCTAGAACCGAATAAATTTAATGAATTAAAAAATAATGAACATCAAAAAATGGAATCAGAACTTAAAAAAGTAAATGATCTTCCTGATGATAATAATGTTAACAATATTGTAAATGAACTTAACAATGATAATATGTTTTTCAACTATAAAGAACATCAAACAAATGAATTACCTAACTTTTTACTTGCTCTAATTGATAAATCTCGTCATAATGAAATTTATTACTATGGTATGAAAGGTCCCGATTCTTTTCTGGCATCTGTTCTTTTAGCAGCTGAAGAACATTATTGGTTACAACATCGTAAAAAGAAAAAGGAATATGCTGATCAAGTTAAAACAACATTTAGTATTCAAAAATATGATATTCTTCGTGGTATTTCTAAAGAATCAATTGGACATGATTATTTACAAACTATTTATTCAAATGATTTCCCAGAACACGTAGATAGTGACAAATCTAAAGAATTTAGATTTTTAATTGGCTATCATTATAAAATTAACATATTGATTTTAGAATTGAAAGGTAAGAAAGGATATTTTGTAACTGATTGGAAACCAGAACAATCAACATTGATTATTTTATTTGACAATCAAACAACATATTTACCAATATTGTCAAATAAAAACTCTTCATATTTTACATCAGATGAAATCGAAATAATTGGCAAAAATATTAATATTCTCTATCCAATTAAATTAAATATCTCGTCAATTACATCGACTTCAAATGATGATGGAATTAATAATAATGAAGCTGTTACACCTAAAAAAGGTCGTAAAAAGGAAAACATGATTAGTTCTGCTGAACAAGTACAAATTAAAACCATTAAAGTAGAACAAATTCATCCTATCACAAAATACCAATTAAAAGATTTACAAGATATTGCTGAGAAACTTAATTTACAATTGGAAACAACAAAGTACTTAGCTGATAAATCCATGAGAATTATCAAAAAGACAAAGAAAGATTTGTATGAAGATATTATTAATAAAATTACCAATTTAGGTAATTAAAATCATATCACCATTTTATACCTTTTTATACCTTTTTATACCTTTTTATATTTCAAAAATTATTTTTATCTTATCATATAATAAATGGACACATTTACTAAATTATTTTGGTTTTTCTCTTTACTTTTTATTGTTTTATCCGTATATTTACTATGTTGCACCAAAAAAACTAATATATTTTATTTACAAATTGCATCAGGATGTGGTATCTTTTCTACAAGTAAAATAGGAAGAAATTTTCTAGGTTTAGAATAATCATAAATAAGACATTTTTATGTCTTGATTAGGAGTTATATATTTTTATTATCCATTTATTATAATTGTTCATAATTCTTTATCTAAATTATGTATAATTCGATTTTTTTTTTATTTTTTTTATTTTATTTTAAGAATTTAGAAAAAATATAAATTAAAAATATAAGCACCTAACATAAAAAATATGGTATCCATTATAATATCAATTAAATTATTACTACCAGTTAACTTAAATGGGTTAGACATACCAATTAACATCTGCCAAAACTCCCAAATGGTATGTATTATAAACAATTTATAAAAATAGAGTTTGCTATCCCCATTAAAATATAAATAAAGATAACCAATAATTATAC
>JACCDO012148299.1_pt1 | contig 31297 bp, 27 predicted proteins | sample 7446101 | NCBI WGS metagenome assembly JACCDO01 (sample SAMN15323440, study PRJNA562643) | freshwater metagenome | isolation source: river surface water | place: USA:Blue River Watershed | collected 2017-08-16
CCAAGGTGCTGACATCAACACGGCAAAAATCGCTTTGGCTGATGCGGCTACCGCTATGTGTCATGGTGAAAACGTCCTTTCTCAAATTCATATTCAAGTCCAAGCCGCTTTTGGCTCAGGCAGCGAAACGGACCTGCCCACCAAATGGCTCGAGATAAGCCAAATAGATAGCCCAACACTTGAAACAATACTCGTGACAGCAGGCTTAATGGCAAGCAAAGGTGAAGCAAAGCGCCTTGCGCAGGGTGGGGGATTACGCATCAATGGCGAGCAAGTCATGGACGCACGTCAAGAAATTGACCTTGAATCCTTACGCTCTACGCCTATAAAAATATCGCTCGGCAAAAAACAACACTGCTTAGTGCAAGTGAAATAGTATCGGCTTTGTCATTCCTAAAAGGCTTGGAAATCTTTCAAGTCCCCACACCTAAGGGAGCGCCAAGTGCGAGAATCTATTATGCTGCCCCAGCGGACTTCCCTGCAAAGGGGAGAAGGAATGCTAGTGGTATTTCTACTCGAGCCCTCTCAATCAGTAGGGCTTTACTTTTTCCATCCATGTCGCGCGAGAGGAAATCTACGGATTCTACAAAAGCTAACATATATGGTTCACCTACGTCTTGCAGTGTTTTGAACATGCGTGCTTTATCATCTGCATTCATGTTTTGGGAAAGGCGGTCCAAAGTGTCTGAAAAAATGGAAAGACGTGCTGATTGTACCTTTACTAGTTCTCTAATCAGGGTCATTTTATTGTGTTCACGCATGCCTACCGATAGAGGTTCTACGATGTCTGCAAATGTCGCCAGATGTTCTGGCTCAACGTTTATTAGTTCCTCACTTATGAAATATTTATAAGAGTTATCCATGCCTAGCGAGAGGCGTTGGAAGGTCTCTGCAAAAATCGATAGACGTTCTGGTTTTACTTTTACTAGCTCCTTACATAACCAACGTTTATAGAGGTTATCGCTGCCTCGCACGAGGCGTATTACGATGTCTGTAAAAGCGAACAAATATTCTGGTTCTGCTTTTATTATCGTTTCAATTGGGTAATATTTGGTGTGTCGTCCTCCACCTTGCGAGGGCTTTTCTGCTTGGTTTGCAAAGGCTGGAAGATGTATTGATTGCATCCGTACTAACGTTTCAATTCTGTAATGTTCGAGGCATTTTTCCAACCATGGAAAGAGAACGACGCTGGTTGTAAGCGTCATTAATTGGTGCGTTGACGTTACTTCTTCTGATTTTACTTTTATTAGTTGACTAATCAGCTGACTTTTATAGCCTTCTTCCGTGCTTTGAAATCTGGCTGGTTCTCTTAGTTTAAATGATAATATTCTGTTTGGGGTAGTATCGGTTATTACGATTCCTTCTGTACCTGCTAAGCTGCCAGAAAAGGCTTTGCCAGATAATACCAAGCCTATGGTCACGATAGAAAATATTCGCCAGGATTTTTTCATTAAAAACCTCAGAACTCCCGCTTAGTTTCTTTCTATCTAAAATGTCTCTTTAGTCATCTTAATCTCAGTCAAGAGCTTCTTAATAACATATGAAGGGGAAAAATATCTAGACCCTTCCTGCCAAGGGAGGGTCCTAGTGTGAGAATTTATTATACTGCCCCAGTGGTTTCCCCTGCAAAGGGTAGCAGATATGCTAGCGGTATTTCTGCCCGAGTCCTCTCAATCAGTAGGGCTTTACTTTTTCCATCCATGTCGCGCGAGAGGAACTCTACGGATTCTACAAAAGCTAGCACATCTAGTGAACTTACCCATGTTAGCGTCTCAAACACGCGAGCTTTATCATCTTTATCCATACCTTGAGAGAGGGAGTGTAGAGTGTCTGCAAATGCTGACAGGTGTTCTGGTTTTACTTTCCCTACTTTTACTAGTGCTCTGCTCAGGCTCGCTTTATTGTGGAAATCCATGCCTTGAGAGAGACATTCGATTCTCTTTGCAACCCTCTCTCCAACAAGGGGAAGGCGTACTGGCTCTACTTTTGCAAGTACACTAATCAGGCGTCTTTTATCGTATTGATCCATGCCTAGCGAGAGAGGTACTACGGTGTCTGCAAATGCTGACAGATGTTCTTGTTCTACTTCTTCTAGCTCCTCACCTATGACACTTTTATAAGAGTTACTCACGCCTATCGAGAGGCGTTTTAAGGTGTCTACAAAAGCGGATCGATGTTTTGGTTTTACATTTATTAGTTGGCAAATGAGGACCTTTTTTTTCTATTTCCTCCATCCCTAGCGTGAGGCGGTTTGCTGCCTCTGTAAAAGCATGTAGATGTTCTGGCTCAACGTTTAATAGCTCCTCAAATAGCCACCGTTTATAAGAGTCATCACTGTCTGGCGAGAGGCGTTCTACGGCGTCTGTAAAATCAGACAGATTTTCTGGATTAATCTTCGCAAGGGCTATGCTCAGACATCGTTTATTGTATTCATTCAAGCCGTATGTGAGATATTTTACGGTATTTATAAAAGCAGGCAGATGTATTGGCTCAAACTTTGCTAGCTCTTCAGTTATCCAGCAGTGTACAACGGAGAGAGGGAGACGCTCTACGGCATCAGTAACTGCTGGCTGATGTTCTGGGGAGGCTGCTTCTGCTGGCTCGTTAATCATGTTATTATCGACGCCTCTAGCAGAAAGGTCTCTTCGATGTACAAAAGTAGTACTAGAATCGGCTGCTGTAGAAGTCAAAGCTCCGGAGCTCCCGAAGAGCAACATCCTCTCATCAAAGAATATTGGGTGTATATCAGGACCTCTTGAAAGGGAAAAGCGGATCGTTGATCTTGTGCTTGCAAATGCTAAGCTGCCAAAAAAGGGTTGGTCAGACAATAAGCCTACGACCAGGATAAAATATATTCGCCATGATTTTTTCATTAAAAACCTCAGAACCCCCATTTAATTTCTCTCTGCCTAAAATGCTTCTTCAGTTCAATCGTAATTTAACCAAGAATTTCTTAATAATATATGTATCTAAAGCCCTACTTGCCAGAGATTCCTCCTGGAGAATTGTTTTGATTAGCACCAGTTGTTGAGCTACTTCCGCCAAGCGTACCTATAGATTGCTGCAGGTTACCCATAATATCTTGAAAGGAAGAGCTTGAAGAGGGTTGGCTTTGAGAAGAGGGGGTGCCGTTAAGCGAATTAAGAGTTGCTTTTTTCACTTCATCGAAAGCCATGTTTTCTATCTTTTCTATGGCCATTTTTTTAACAGATTCTTTCATCTGTTTTGTTTTTTCTTTTCTTTCTTTTCGTTTTTCTTCTTTGCTCTTCTTTTTTCCTTTTTTAGACTTTTTTTTAGTGGCACTTTTCAGCATGTTGTACCCTTGCGTCATGCCTGAATACCCTTGTGTTGCAGCTCCTAAATAATCATAGTCTTGATCGTTATTATAATAACTAGCCCAGCTGCACTGTACTAAGAAATAAAAAAGAAATAAAAACTTCATAAAATAAAAAAAACATGCTTTTTTCTATTATAAAATAAGAGTTTTAATAGTTGGTAAACACCTCAGAATATGATACGTTGAAGGCCTATGTAGGAGAGAGATGTCATGGCTCAGGTTTTAGCCTTTGAAAAGCAACCAGAAATTCACCCATTGCACAATTTAGAAGCTGAGCAGTCATTGTTAGGCGCATTAATGCTTAATAACCAAGCATTTGAAGCTGTGAACGAATTCTTAAAGCCTGAACATTTCTCGCACCCCTTACACAAAACAATTTATGAAACAATTTCACGACTCATTAATCGCACCCAAGTAGCGGATCCAATTACTCTAAAGCCGATGCTCGAAACAGATCCTTTAATGCAAGAAGCGGGAGGAATAGGGTACCTGGTTGATCTAGCAGCAGGTGTTTCAAGTACTGTCAGTGTGCGTGATTATGGCCAAATGATTCACGAGCTTTATCTAAGGCGAAGCCTCGTCTCAATCGGTGATGGCATCGTGCGCGAAGCCCATGAACTAAAATCTGAAGGCTCCGCAATGGAAAAGATCGAGGATGCCGAAAAGCAGCTGTATGATCTAGCCAGCAGCGGCGACACAACACGCGGTGCTGTACCCTTTAAAACAGCTCTAACTGAAGCGGTGAAAATGGCTGAGATCGCCTATCGTCGTGAAACACCTATCGTTGGTGTGACCTCAGGACTATTAGATATTGATAAAATGCTGGGTGGTCTTCACCCCTCCGATTTACTCATTGTTGCCGGACGTCCTTCCATGGGAAAAACCGTTTTAGGCACCAATATTGCTTTTAACGCAGCTAAAGCTTTTCTTGATAACGCTAAAGAAGGAGCAAATGTTGCGTTCTTCTCACTCGAAATGTCCGCTGAGCAATTAGCAACCCGTATTCTCTCAACTCAATCAAGAATTTCCTCCGATCGCATTCGCCGCGGTGAAATTAAAGCCGAAGAATTTCCTAATTTAGTATCTGCAAGCCGTGATATTGAAAATCTAGGTCTTTTTATTGACGATACCCCTGCTCTTACCGTTACAGCCTTGCGTAACCGTGCACGTCGCCTACAACGTCAGCATGGCATCGGATTAGTGATAGTAGACTACTTGCAATTACTTGAAGGCAGCGGCAAATCACGTAGTAGCGATAATCGTGTTCAAGAAATTTCAGATATTTCTCGAGGATTGAAAGCTCTTGCGAAGGAATTAAACATTCCCGTGATTGCTCTTTCTCAATTGTCTCGTGCGGTTGAACAGCGTGAGGACAAACGCCCTCAGCTCTCAGACTTGCGTGAATCCGGATCTATTGAGCAAGATGCTGACGTCGTCATGTTTATCTATCGTGATGAATACTACGAAGCACGCAAAGAACCACCGGTAGGCACCGATAAGCACCTAGAGTGGCAACAACGTATGTCAAAAGTGCAAAATCAAGCGGAAATTATTGTGGCTAAGCAACGTCACGGGCCTGTTGGTACAGTCAAACTCTTCTTCGATGGCAAACACACAAAATTCGGCAACCTGCAGTAAGTACACCGTAACATAAAAAATAGACGCCCCGTTGAAAACGCAGTCCCGTTGAAGAATGGGAACGGAGCTCGGTGCATAGCTATCGATATTATAGAACTGGACCCTTACGGGAGCTGCGCTCCAGGAAGACGTTGAGAGAGCTAACTGCCCATTGGTACGAACGTGATCTCGTTCCTTGTCATCTTAAGCCTGCACAGTTCTCCTCTTCGTCATTCTCCAGCGCTTTTCTTTTTCCGTCATCCTGAGCCTATATTTCCTCATTCCTCTTCATCCTGAGTCTGCGAAGCAGGCGTAAGGATCCAGTTCATAATATCGAAACATAAAACTGGATTGCTACAAAGCTATTTCTCCTCACAAAGACGCGAGACTTCTCGCGACTTGCTCTACTTATGACGTCTCGTGGCTTGACTGGGGGATTCAGTGAATGTTACCGATAACATAAATTGGGTTGTGCAGCTCACGGCTTCATAATAATGTGAACATGCTCACTATTTGAAAGTCGGTTCTAAGAACTCTTTCGCGGCATTTGCTAACGCTTCAATTTGTCCCAAGCTTTTTGCATCATCTTTATGTAGCTTCACTTCACTTTCCCTCCACTCTTCAACCGTTTGTATTAAGATCTCCTCGATTGATTTAACAGATTTATTAAATAAGAGCTTGCTCTCAAAACCCCACTGTGTCTCTGCGCTCGATAGCTCGTTTATTAAACTTTCTGCCAACAAATATCCTTGCCCATGTTCTGCAAATTCATGTGCTTTTTGCTCTACAAACTTTCGGCACTGCTGAGTAATATCACGAGCATTTTCAGAAGAAGCAGCCTTTTCCTTAAGTCCTTCAAAGTACTCATCAACAGTATGAGCATTAGCAACAGACGAGGAGCTATTACGATGGTTTTCACCCATCTTGCTTTCCTCAGCCCCATTGACCACAGGGAACATGGAGGTGATAAGTATATACGATAAAATGGGCAAATTTCTCATGATAAATACTTTAAAGAAAAAATATAGATGCTTTATTATATAATATTATTGCGTATTTTTCAATAAAAAAGCTTATGTATATTTATTTTTCAGATAGCCGATTTACTTCCAAGCTAAAATATGCCCTTGCTTAGAAGTTACATAAGAATCAGGTCCACCCGTTGCAAATGCTTCACCAATTGCTTCCTTCCAGGCATCAACTTGCTCAGATGTAGCCAGCTCAGCGCCAATAACGCCGTCTCGAAGCTCATCAATACGCGCAAGTAAAGTCGGAGCAACTTTACTTGTTGGTAATTTGAATTCAATGGATCGTGATAAAATCTGATCGAATCCTACTGCTTCACATAACGCATTTAATTGATAACCAATATCAAAATTGACGCCTTTGTGATTGCCTAAAGCAACGAGAGATTTTACAAAAGCATCAAATGCATCGCTTCTTTCTGAAAAATGATGAGAACTCATGACGGACTCTTCTAAAACTAAGACGCCCCCTCGCTTTAAAAGAGATTTCATTTTTTTAATGATACTTGATACTTTTCGTTGATGCATTAAAAAGAAACGCGCATATACAATATCAGCTTCACCTTCAGGTAAATCAATCGTTGCCATATCGCCAGTTATAAATGTTACATTTGAAAGACCGGCTTCCTCTATACGCGCGCGTGTTACACCTATTTGTTCAGGACTAATATCCACAGCAACTACATGACCTTCTTCACCAACTTTATTTGCCAAATACTCGGTCATCACACCGCTACCGCACCCTATGTCATATACTTTTTTGCCGGCGGCTAATTCAGCTTCTTCTAAATGTCGATATGACACTTCGGCAAAAAGCTCATGCTGCGTATCAAGAATTTTCTTGGCTTTTTCTCCAGTTGCTAAAACATAAGGATTTTCTTTCATGTGTTCTTCCTCACAAGCGGTATGCAAGTTCCAAAAAAAACAAGCTATAAACATTACGGTAACCATAGGCAGTTTCATCATCTGCTCCAATCAGAAAAATAAGAAGAAAAATTATTCAGCTACTACAGCTTTAGTTTGAATGATTTCCACAACCTCTTTCAAGGTTTGTTGCTTCATTGCTTCAAACTTTTTTAAAGAACCGCCTGTTAATTTAAAAGTTGGAAGTCCTTGAACTTTCATAGGATTAATGTGGCGTCCGTTAAGAATGACTTCAAAATGCAGGTGAGGGCCAGTGGCGCTTCCTGTCATACCAACTCCACCTAGAACTTGACGCTGTGAAACATGGGTGCCGGGTCTAATCCCTTTATTTATATACTTTAAATGTCCATAAAGAGTTTCATAACCGCCTTCATGGCGTATTTTTACATGGTTGCCATAGCCGCCATACCATCCACAAGAAACAACACGGCCGTCACCAGCAGCAAGCACAGGCGTTCCACTTGCAGCGCCAAAATCTACGCCCTTATGCTTATGGCTAAATCCGTGAATAGGGTGCCTTCTCACGCCAAATCCTGACGTAACGCAAAGCTTGGCCGCGTTTAAAGGGGTTTGCAAAAGTGAACGCACCACGCTATTTCCATTACTGTCAAAAAAGCGTATTTTTCCGTTGTCTTTAAAAGAATAGATTTCATGTCTTTGGCCGTTCGTATGTAATGAAACAAAACGCAATTGCTCAATTTTTACAATATTTCCTTGATCATTTTTTAAAGCATTACATAGTATCTTGAACGTTGCTCCTGCCTTTATGCCATGCTGGAAATTCACAACATAACTTAAGACATCGGCAGCTTCTTGAACGAGCTTGGAAGGAACTCCTGCTTTTAATGCTGAGCTGTAAAAACTTGAGCGAACATTGCCTTCAAATACATGTACAGTGGGCGTTAGATTGATTTTTTCTGCTTTGCCAACATAACAACCGTCTATCATGGTAACAGATACTTTTTGATCTATGCTCGGCTGCGCTTGTAACGATTCAATCTGCACGCCATCTTCTAATTTTTTATATCGAATATAAAAGCTTTGTCCGGATTTCAGGGTTCGATGAGATTGATATTGAGAAAAAGCATTCGATATTTGCAAAGCTGCTTCTTTTGTAACGCCAAAACTTGTAAGGAGTTTTTGTACGCTGCCACCACTTCCTAAAGTAAGGGTTGTTTCAAGAATCTCAGGTTCTTTGGGAATGATATTTGAAACAGAGGTAGCAATTTCTGGTGATATAGTAGGGTTCGATGAACAGTATTTGTAAAGGCGAGAGGATCCAAATAAGACCACAATCACTGCAAAAAATGTTCCTAATCGCTTATAACGGAGATGTAGTCCCTGCATTTTCTCCCCCCAATTACAAAAAAACAGAACACCAAAAGTATCACAAAATGTGACCACTTAGTCAAGGTGTTCTATTGCCTAATTTAGAAATTAAATATCACGATGTGTGCGTTCTTCTCGCTCATGACGCTCTTGAGCTTCAATGCCAAGAGTAGCAATAGGCCGAGCATCCAGGCGTTTTAGGCTAATAGGCTCGCCAGTTTCTTCGCAGTATCCATACGTGCCATTATCAATACGCAAAAGTGCTTCTTCAATTTTTCGAAGCAGTTTAAAATCTCTATTTCGTGCGCGAAGGGTAAGTTTATAATCTGCTTCTTTAGCGGCTGCATCAATAATGTCAGCTTCGCTTTGATTGTCTTGTAAATCGGTAATAGTGTCAGAACATTCTCGCAATATTTGATCTCTCCAGTTGATCAGTTTAGTTTTGAAATATTCCAACTGTTTGGGATTCATGAATGCATCAACATCATCCAAAGGGGACTCTACTTTTTCCTTGCTCATCAACAATACGAATTAAAAGTAACTATATATAGTACACAGAACTTTTAAAATTTTCACAATAGGGTTTTTGAAAAATTTTGTAGAAATTTTAAGAAAATTATTGTAACTTGCTTAGCTTCTTTTTTAACCATTCTTGCTCATGTTCATTCAACATCGGTGAAACTGTTTCCCAAATATTCTGATAGTATGCAGCTAGCCAATCAAGCTCCGCCTTACTTAACATCTCATAATCAATCAGCGCCGATTCATAAGGAACTAGCGTCAACGATTCAAAGCACAAGAAATTCGAATGCTCCGCTTCCTTTACCATCTGCAGATTCTCAATGCGAATCCCATACAGATTCTCCCTATAAAAGCCCGGCTCATTCGATACAACCATCCCCACTTCTAAAGGTACTTGCCGAATTTTATTAATACCTTGAGGTCCCTCATGCACATTAAGGTAACTGCCAACTCCATGTCCCGTGCCGTGCGCATAATCAAGCCCATGATTCCATAAAAACTGCCGCGCCAAGCTATCCAGCTGTGCGCCTGTTGTTCCTTTTGGAAAACGAATATGTGCGAGCGCAATATGTCCTTTTAACACTAATGTATAATGCTCTTTCTGCTCTTTAGTTGGTTCGCCAATATAAAAAGTACGCGTAATATCCGTCGTACCATCAAGGTACTGCCCACCCGAATCCAATAAATACATCCCCTTACTAATGGGTATATTCGTTTCAGGCGTTGATCTGTAATGCACAATCGCCCCATGCGGGGCAAACCCTGAAATAGTCGCGAAACTATCCCCTTTATATAAGTCTAGTTGTTGACGACACGTCTCCAAATAATCTTGCGCATCCATTTCCGTAACCGACTGCTGCTTCTCAAGCCACATCCAAAACCGCATCAAGGCAACTGCATCCCGCGCATGGCAATTGCGCATTCCTTGCTGTTCCGTAGCATTCTTAATAGCTTTTTTCAGCTCACATGGATCTGTTTGCCAAGAAAAATTAATATCTCCAAATACTGCAGAAGTAGTGCGCTTATCCGCACAAATTGTTCCCTTAACGCTTTTAAGTGTGCTCTTTATCTCGTCAAGATTCACAACATGTACAGATAACTCATTTGCCATTTTGGGTGAGATTTTTGTTGGTTCACAAAAAAGTGTCACCGCTGTATCAGTCACCAGCGCCATGCAATGAAGTAGGGGAGTGTACGGCAAATCTTCTCCGCGTATATTTAACAGCCAACAAACGGATTCTGAATTACTCAAAAGCCACGCTTCTGCTTTATGCTTAGCAATATCTGCACGCACCACTTTCAGTTTGTCAACCGCGCTAACTCCTGCATACTCAAGTGGATAAATGTACGCTGGTTTATGCAAAGAGGCAGGGCGATTCTCCCACAGAAAATCTACCGGATTTTTATCAAGCGCGCACATAGTCAGCCGTTTTTCCCACACTTCTAGTTGTGCTGCTGATAACAACCATGGGTCATAATGCAAGGTTTCTAGCTCCTTACAAACTGCATCAATCGCTGCTTTCGTAAAATCATGAATCGTAAAATCAGGCGATTGCGCTTTCGCCTGCAGTGTATATCGCCCATCCACAAACAAGTGCGTCTTGTCATGTGTAATAATTGCTAACCCTGCACTACCGGTAAAGCCACTAATCCACGCTAAACGCTCATCGTGCGCTGCAATATATTCGCCTCCAAACATGTCTTCATGCGGCACCAGCAACGCCTGAATATTATTGGCGCTCATCCATTCACGTAAATCTTTTAAATGCTGTTGGTGATGCATGCTTTGGCCATCGCTAAAAAGGTTTGCGCATCTATTTCTTCTGGGCGCATTGTTTCTTGTATATCAAGAGTAGTGCATAAATTTTGCCATAAAGTTAACGGCAGCGCTTTGCCAAGCGTTACGCGTAACATTTTTCGACGTTGCGAAAATGCCGTCGCTGTTAATTTTTCCAACGTTTTCAGCACCTTCGGTTCAGGTAATTCCTTCTTCGGTTTCAAATACATCACACTCGACCAAACTTTTGGCGGCGGAATAAAAGCTTCTGGGGGAATCTGAAACATCTCATGTACTTCAAAACACGACTGCATAATAATCGAAAGCCTTCCATAATCTTTCGTGCCAATTCCTGCTTTAACCCGATCAACCACTTCCTTTTGCAACATTACCGTGATCGACCCGATATTTTTAATATCATCAAGCCAACGTACCAATAACTCTGTTCCTATATTGTACGGCAAATTTGCGACAATATGATAGGGAGCTTCCTTTCCATGCGTTTTCAAAAGATCCGAGATACAAACCTTCAACGCATCCGCCGGCTCAATCGCAAATTCGGTAGTAGGTGAGGGCGCAAATTCTTTCAAAATCTCAATAAAACGTTGATCTTTTTCAATTAACAGCAAAAGCCCAGGCTCTTCCTTCAGCAAAATATCCGTTAAACTCCCAGGTCCTGGACCCACTTCAACAACCGTCTGACCCTTTAACTGAAGGTGCTGAACCATCCGCTGACAAATTGATTCATCATGCAAAAAGTGCTGCCCCAATGACTTCTTCGCCCACAATTGGTGCTTTTCTAAAGTGGCTTTTAAACGCTGAAATTCCATAAATTGAGTTATAATTTTTTATAGGTATCGTTACAGGCGATCATAGCGTAACTTTGAAAACGATGCACTTCTTTGAACACGAAACTACACTCTCTCCTAAGGCGCAGGCGGCAAAAGTTTGCGCCAATTCCTATGCTTTTCTGCGTCATTGCGAACCCACAAAGGGGGCGGCAATCTCGAAAAATAATGATCATTATTTTATGGGTATAGACTATAATACCCCGCATAGGAGAAGCATCATGAACTACATCGCGTTAATCCATAAAACATCCGCTTCCGACTATGGCGTAAGCTTTCCAGATTTCCCAGGCTGTATCACCGTCGGAAAAACATTAGACGAAGCAAAATCCTTCACGAAAGAAGCCCTAATCGGCCACGTCGAACTCATGAAGGAAATGGGAGAATCTATTCCTGAGTCAAGCTCTCTAGATGTCATCATGCAAGATGCCGATAACCAAGACGCCGTCGCTTTTTTGGTGGAGGTGCCTTCCTCAAAAACGGTGCGGGTCAATGTCTGTTTTCCGGAAGATCTTTTGCAGCTCATCGATAAAAGTGCGAAAAAAGCCCATCTCAGCCGCTCTGCGTACCTTGCCTCATTAGCTTTGAAAAAAGATAAAAGCGCTCAACGACGCGTTTAGCCTCAGGGCCGAACCTTCACACACTCTTTCGCTTATGAAAAATGATGGCAAATCAGTGCACTATATGCTATCAATAACCAGTTTTTTATTTCGCAATACTGAATTTTTAAAATGAAGAATAGTATTATGCAAACCAAATTTTTGATGTTGATCATCTTTTACTGCGCTGTTTATATGTCGCCAGCCAAGGCCGCAGCAGAGGGCAAATTTGAAGATATCGTCTCGAATATACGAGATATATCAGAGATAGCTAAACGTAGTATTGAAAGAAGAGAGCCAGTTCTTTTAGAAGCTGATATACCAGAAACATCTACAACATCTACTTTTTTGGAAGAAGTTAGACGAGAAAATAGCCAAACTCTAAGAATGTTGCATAAAGAGATATATCTACTTTTAGAAGGTGGAAATGGTGTTGAAAAAAATATACCAAGGGCAATTGAATATTGTGAAAGACTTGCAAATCTACTAGGAGATAGTAAAGCTCAAGAGCAACTGCCAAAGATGCTGTATAGATATTCAATTTACCTTTTAAAAGGTGAAGAAGGTGTTGAAAAAAATATACCAGAGGCAATTAGCTATTGTGAAAGAGCTGCAGAACTAGGAAATAGTAAAGCAAAAGAATATCTACCACAGATGTTGTATAGCTACTCAATGTGCCTTTTTAAAGGGAAAGAAGGTGTTGAGAAAGATATGCTGGCGGCAATTGGATATTGTGAAAGAGCAGAAAAATTAGGAAATGATAAAGCTCGAGAGGATCTACCGAAGATGCTGTATGACTACTCGATCTACCTTTTTAACGGTGCAGAAGGCATTGAAAGAGATCTGTCGGAAGGAATTAGTTATTGTGCAAGAGCCGCTAATTTGGGTAATCAAACAGCAGTTAGTGGTCTCTTTAGAATGACTACAATAGCTCGTTCGAGTAACCAAAAAATCATTAAACGTCTTTCCGCACTTAAGCCGCCAAGACGAGCTGATTAAGCACAAGTTGTCATTCTTGTGAAGGGAGTCCCTTTGTCATCCCTGGCAAAGCGCGAAAGCGCTGCAGTCCGAGGATCTAGGGATATAAATTCCCTCGTCATTCTGAGCCTGCGCCAGCAGGCGTAAGAATCCAGGTTTTTTAAAAATGGTGGTAAATTAAGTGCCTTTATGCTATCAATAAGCAGTTTTTTATTTCGCAATACTGAATTTTTAAAATGAAGGATAGTATTATGCAAACCAAATTTTTGATGTTGATCATATTTTACTGCTCGGTTTATATGTCGCCCGCCAAGGCTGGAGAAAGACGTGAATTTGAAGATTTCGCATCTGGTATTGGAAGAACGAATATATCAGGGCCAACAAGGCAAGAAGTTAGGCTTATACAACGGGTAGTAGCTAGAGTGCAAAGAGAGCAAGCAGTTCGTATACAGGAAGTAGTGGATAATTATTTAGCGCCAGCTAGAGTAGGGGATTTTCTAAATGGACTTGCTCCGCAGGCTGAAGGAGAAGACCTTTTTTCAGTACCTAATTCAGTGACACCAGCTAGACCTGATACAGCGGCATCAAGAGGGCAATTTAGAAGTGCTTTTGCGGAATTACTGGGAAACCCTGGACTCAGTACGATGACACCAGCTATGTCTAATGCAGTAGCGCAGGGATTTGCAGAAGAGATTAGAGCAAGCATCAATGGGCAAATGGAGAATTTTTTAAATGAGCTTGCTCCGCAGGCTGCAGGAGACGCTCTTTTTTCAGTACCTAATTCAGGGACACCAGCTAGACCTAGTGCAGTAATACGACAGAGATTTGCAGAAGAGATTAGAGCAAGCATCCATGGACGACGAATAGAGATAAATGGGCTTGCTCCGCAGGCTGAAGGAGAAACTCTTCTTTCAGTACCTAATAAACCTGATAAAGTAGTATCAATAGGAAACGAAATTGACGATATCATAACGGGTATTGAAGGAATGAATGTATCAAGACCTAATTCAGTGACACCAGCTAGATCTGATGAAGTAGCATCAACAGGAAAAGAAATGGACGATATCGTAACCGCTATTGAAGGAATGAGTATATCAAGCGAAAGCGTGCAAGACCAGGCCTAGTATTGAAAGTAGTCACAGCCGTTCATTAAGTCATTCTAAGCCTGCGTAAGCAAACCTTATCCAAGCCAAGAAACCTCAGCTTTGTAGCACATGCTTCCCCGATGTTACGTTAAAGATAATCCTTTATTTTTCATGAAATTTCGGATATGGGTATTATTGTAAGAGTGGCTAAATAAAAAATTAATACTTTCTGTATTAATATTAAAAGGGAGGAAAAAATGAAAAAGTTTGAACAGTTACTTTTTGTGATATTCCTGTTTGGTTTTGTGTGTACCGCATCCGCAATGGATTCAGAGTCGCCTGAATCGCAACATCTTTTAATTGGTCCTGCAAGTATGAATTATCTTAAGTCTCAAAGCCAAGAATTACATAAACCAGTTAATTTTCACATAATAATAGCTTCTCCTGATGAAGATGATACCATGGAGAGGAATTTTTCTATTGCTGATTCATCACAACTTCCTAATGAATTAACAGTCGCTATTCTTGAGGGCTATTTGCAAGATCTTAATGTACTTTTTGAGGGGTATTTCAAAAATTATGGTGGAGCGCGAATCCATATAAATGGTTGGGTTCCTGATACCGCTTATAAAGCAACAGGATTTGATTATGTTGAGCCAGGAGCAACCCAGTAAGTTAGTCTTATTTTGGTTTTCATTTTTTCTTATATCAAATGTTGGTATCGCTGCAGGCACGGATAGTCTTGCTGTAGAACTTAATAAAACGAGAAATTTAGTAACTCTTTTTGAACAAAAAGCAAAGCTTATAAAAAAATTCAAAAAGAATGGTACACTATCAACAATGGTGGAAGAAGATATTTGCCGATACATGAGATCACAGCCTCATGAAGTTCTTCAATCAAAGTTAATGCTAGGGGATAGGCCTAATGTTGGAGAATTCATAGGAGCGTTGTTTTTTCCTCACCATCTTTTTGCCAATACCCTTAAGACGAATTTTAATCAATTGTCATTTTTTGAGAGAGCTTTGATTTTAGTATCAGCAGACTTCGGGTTTAAACTTGCAAAAAATATTCTTATTTTGGGGAGCTACAAAAACGTAAATCTTGAAACAATTTCTACAGAACAGCATTTATCTCAAGTGCTTTCTATACCTTTTGCAACAGAAAACGGTATGGTTGTAGAAAAGGCTAAAGAAATTTTAAATGACACAGCTAAACAGAATAGCTTTTACAGTAACTTAGAAGCAGAAGTAGCTAATGCTAGTTCTGCTACAGTTCATCTTGCGCGAAGACAACTCACGACGCTTTTAAATGCTGGATACATCTATAAGTTTTTAGGAAGATCTGATTTAGCAACTAATTTATTTCAAATGGCGGTTGCTCAAGGATCTCGTCGAGGATTGATAGAGCATGGTTTTATGATTCTTACACAAGATCAATCAAAAGCGGATGACTTTATTAGTAACTCACTACATTTGCGCATAAAAGCATATGCTTTGTGGAAGCTTGCGCAATATCATAGATATGGTATTTCTACACCTCGTGATCTTGTTAGAGCTAATGAATATTATCTAGCTTCTCTAGCTGAAAATACAACCAATGAATTCCCCGAAATTTCCTATGACGCGGGTGACTTTACTGAATATTTTGCATATTCACAAATTGATCCGGAAAAAAGGGTACACGCTCTTAAACAAGCACTAGAGCACTATAAAAAAGCAACAGAAGGCGGAATTGATATAGAAGGTGGAATTGATAAAGGGTATGAAAAACAAATAGAAATTTTAAAAAAAATAAATAATTTAGAGCCTATAACAAACATTCAGAATAAAATAGAAGCAATAGCAGCACGCGCCGCAGAAAGAGGTTTTATTTATGCCGGAAACCTTCTTGAAGCTGCTGGATTGAGTATTGATCGAAGAGAAAATTTCCTTGCGTTAGAGCAACACGTGAATAATTACGAAAACTACCAGAAAGCCATATTGAGGGATAAATGCTTATCTTTTTAGTTATTATTGCTTTTTGTCAGGTTATTTTTGCGGTATCAGGTTTTGACGCTGCTGACTTTCATCATTGCTATAACAATGGTGCTAATTTCGAAGTGATTGCTGAAAATGTGGGGCAAGGAGGTAATACCCTTCTAAAAAATAAAAAGAATGGATCCTATGTAGTTGTAGATTTTGGTACATCTTCAGACACTCCTAATGAAATTATTAACCGTATTGCTTGTGCTCTCGGAATAGGTGAAGTGCATGCAGATTTACCAGATTATGCAGGAAAAATCACGGTTATTATTTCTCACAGTGATAAAGATCATCTTAATCTTTTAACATCACCTTGCTAAATTATTTAATCTCAATACAACATTATTTTTACGCACTAATCAATTTATATTAGGCGATAATCAACACAGTTATTTGTGGAAAGAAGAGGGCAAAGAACTATACGAAGAAGTCTTAAATCGGTTACCCCCAAGAATTGTCCATTTTATTACCCACTATGCGATAGATCTTTTATTAAAAGATGGGTTTTTAGATGCGGAAAGCCTTCATAATCCTCATACATTTTTATCAATTTTATGTGCTAACGCGGGTGTAGGCACCTCCTATGAGAATGATGAAAACACAAATAGTGCTATCGTAAGACTTTCTTTAAATGGCAAAAACATTTTAATTATGGGGGATGCGTCAGCTATCGCTACAAGGAGGTATTTGATAGATTGCAGGAAAAATTTAACGGCAGCTCCTCATCAACAACCTCTTCAAAATGTTCAATTGTCTGTCTTTAGTCATCACGGAGCAAAAGATAAAGATGGTTCAAATGATGGATTATGGTTAAGTAAGAAGGGCCCTCACCATGTCGCAATTAGCGCAGGTTATAGATATAACGGGCATCCTGATTTAGCACTCTTTCAGGAGTTTATTTTAATTGATTGCTTAAGAGATACCGAAAATGATGTTTTTCTTCTTGAGGATTTACATTCAGTAACAATTGGTATTCCTGATTTTAAAGATATTGAATATGCAAAAGGACAGCTTTCACCTATTTTTGAGTTCATGGCTATAGATAAAAACCCAAAATGGTCAATATTTACAACAAAAAAATCTATTTATAGCACGGCTAGTTCTGGGGATTTGAGGTACGTGTTTAAAGCAGATGGCTCATTAGTTGATTTTTCAAGAGAATATTAAATAAGCCTCTCTTAAACCCTTACCCGCACACTCTCCGCCGTCGCACCACTCAGCCATGTGTTCCAGCCAAGCCCATGGTTGTGGTCTAAACTCGCCCCACGATTTTCACCCTCTTTCAGCGAAAGCTTTAAAAACACCCTCGGCAATGTTCCCATATAACTCACCACCAGCTGTTTCAGCTTATAAAAATTTCCTCCACCCAGCGCATTGCTTTTAAACGGTAAAAATCCCTGCAATGCCTCCCAATCAAGAGGAGCCACCTCAATCGTAAATCCTGCCGCCTGATCCCAGCACCGCAGACCCAAAATGGCATCTTTGCCCAAAACCTGAAACTGTCCTCGCTTACCAATCCGGCTTCCCTCCGCCGCATCCACCTTTCGCCATGCCCCCTCAAATGGGCTAATCGATGCTTCCACGCCAAAAAATGTTTTCACCATTTGTAACAGGCCTGCAAGCGATCTCGATCGCTTCCAAAAATGATCGAAAAACAACGTATGATCAACGTCTCCTTGCTGCGCAAAACCACTCAAATTTTCTTGCAGCTTCCCAATCGGTGTTTGCGCTGGCGGACTTTTGAAAAGGTGAGGGTAGGTACGCTTGCGCAAGCGATGCCACATCGATGCCAAACGGTGATGAAAAATATCCAAAAAATGCGCGCCCGCAAAATCCTTTTGCTTCATTTGCTCAAGCAGCTTTTCCGTATAAGGCGTCGGTAACGGGCCATTTACACCCGCAAGGCTCAGCGTATTAATATAAATCTCGGGCACTTTTGAAAGTGTATTTTTCACCTCCAAACGATTAACTTCAGTACCTTCTTGGTGCATGGTAATAGGGCTTCGAAGCCGCACGGCCTCTTTTTGAGGATTGGTAGCTTCGCCAAGCGGCGCCACATTTGTGCGCAACGATTCGATAATATAAATCAGCTGATCCAGATCAAACGCTTCAGGCGTTTCTAAAACCTGTTCGGGAAGAGATTGCTTTACAACTGCGTTTGCACGCCGGGCTGGGGCTGCCATTGCATCCATTCTCCATTATTTTTGCCATCATTCAAACTGCACTCGACAAAGCTATTCCAACTGACTGTTGAGCTAAAATATGCATTCAAAATCGTTCCCAAAATCAAATTACTGCCGCCTTCATGATTCGTTTTTTCCATCTCAAGCTGCACCTTATAGCCTTGCACAAAACCACGCCACGCATCCGCACCAAAGCGCCTCGTTATCTGGCTAATGGTCATATTTTTCAAATCTTCAATAGAAGACGCAGGTTTATCGGGGTAACGACTCGCAAAAAGATACAAAAATTCTTTCAAAGAATTTAAGCCTTGATTAACATTAAGCACGCCTAAATAATTGGTCGAAAGCTGCGATATCAACATCCACAAACTCTCTCCATCCAGCATCGTGTAATTTTGCGAAGTGGGCTTATTCAATAGCGTAATCTTTAAAACCGGCGCTTTGCCCTCTGGTTGCAGCAGCGAGCCAGCAGCTAATTGATCTGCCAGATACCGATTGGTGCACAAAATTTTTGCCGTTACAACAACGTCTTTCGCCTTAATAGGATTAAAATTTCGGTTGATAAAGGATAAATACACATCAGTTCCTGGCAGTCCTCTAAGACCCGCTGGCACACGTTGAGCAGTCCAAAAGAACCCTTCATTATCACGCGTTTCAAGACCATAATACGGCTTATACTCAATGACTTTTTGCGTCTTTTCTTCAATGCCTTCCACATGCTGAACGCTGTACACTTCGCTCGTGCGTTCTCGGCGTATGTCAGGGATTAAACGATAACGTAAATGGCGATGATGAATACGTATCGGATCAGAAGGCCGCTCAAATAAGTTCACAACTGGCAAGCAGTTCAACGAAAATACCGATGCATCAATTCCTTTTTGCTGAAAAACCATGGCATTTTTTAAAGGAATTAAAAGATGCATTTCCTGCTGCGGGGCCAGCGCTGCAATGGCTTTTTGCAATCCTGCAATACGAAAGAATAAAAATTTTTCACTGAAATGGAAGTACTCTTGAAACAGCGCATAATGATGCAAACTATAATCAGGAACAGGAAGGGGTAATTCATCACGCTTATAGCCAACAGGCTCCAGCGTACACGCTTCTACAGCCGTTATTTTTTCATCCGTTGCAACATACAGTTTGCCAGCGCATTCACTAAATAACGCTTCATAAAACAAATTTGCTTTTATCCAATTACACGAAATATGCACTAATAAATTATCCACATTCATCGCTTTTATTGGCGAATTTTTTGAATGAATCGTCATTTTTAAAAGCCAATGATGTTGAGGTGAGTGTTCAAAAGTGAAAGCATCTCTTGCTACCAGCTCAACTTTTTGAATATTTAAAGGCCAAAGATGGGTGTTATAAACTGTTTGAAATTGGCACTGCACATCCTCAACTGAATGCGCTAAAAGCTTCGTGCCTTTCTCAAGATAATACCCTTTATCTGCTGGAATTTGACTATGATCAACATGTAGTTTTGCAATTGCCATCGCTGGAATAGGATTAACCAGATGAGGATACAAAACACTCAATAAAGCCTGCGCTGTTTGCGGAAATCGATCATCAATCGCTCTACTCAAACGTCCCGTTAGAAAAGCAAATGATTCAAGCAGCCTTTCCACCTGTGGATCTGGGGACTCTCCATCCGTTAATTCGAGGCGTCGCGCAATTTTTGGATATTGTTTGGCAAACTCTTTTCCGCTTGAACGTAAGTAATCAAGCTCTTCTTGGTAATAGCGAACTAATGAGTCGTCGACTTTTGCCATGCATTTGGATTTTTAATACCTCATTTAATGGTAAGTCGAATAGCTTTTCTGCACAATAGCTAAAGTATGTAGATGCCTAGCTTTTCTCATTTTTTCTTGAAAGAACAAGAGAAATGTAGTAATGGGAAGACAGGGGAGAGCTGGCGAGGAGAACAACGCGATGGTTAAAAAAAACCAACAATTTTTACAGAAGTTTTTTATTTTTGGCATTTGTGTTGCTCTTGGTTCTTCCTTTGCGATGGAATCAAAAGATCCAGAAGGACTATCACGCAAACGCACCATCGAACAATCTTCCGATGAAGTTGTCAAAGAAGCATTGTTGCATCAGCTTGGCGACTATCACTACGCGATTGCTACCACCGATACCGCTTTTAAGCATATGTTATCTTTATCGATGGGAAGTGACCCTTCAATTGTGATTTCTTTCTTAAATTGCTTTATTCCTCCCTTCAGGGGCGACCCAGTGGTGGAAGTTGAGGAAGCCCCTGTTGCTATCCCAGCGCTTAGGCACCCGGGAGAGAAACAGACCTTCATGGATTTGCACGTGACATCGCAAAGCGGGGTTCATTACATTATCGAAATGCAGGCGCAGCGTCATGTGATGTTTGATGAGCGAGCTTTATTTTATGCGTGTGGAATTTATGCGCGCCAATTATCAGAAAGGCAACTCAGTGCTGAGAATTGGTATATTAACCTAAAACCAGTAATTGCCTTACAAATTTTAGATTATGACACGAATCGCATTCGTGGTCTTAAGGCAGAGGTGCCAGATACTTTAGTGGATAGAGTAAAAGAACACCCATTACCAACAGAGCAATTTATTAAGCACTATGTTTTAACGGATAAATCGGGACAGCAAATTGATTATTTGCAGATGATCCAAGTGGAGTTACCACGTGCGGAAAGAACAAAATCGTTGTTTCCGCCACAGGCAGATTTTACGATGGCGGATTGGTGGGTGAGTGTCTTACATCATGCGCAGGAGTACACATCAGCAAAAGTAGCAGAATGGTATAACGAAGGTACAGGAATAATGCCTGTTGCCATATACAACGCCTTAAACCGTTTAGATTTACAGCAATGGAGTCCGAGAGTGACGGGTGAATACAGAGAGAATTTAGCGAATCGAGATCTTTATGCGGCAACTCTGGCGGTGGAACGTGAAGAAGGCGAAAAAGTTGGTGAAAAAAGAACAAAACGCGCAGCAATTACACGCATGCAAAATAAAGAAATGAAAACCGAAGATATTTGTGACATTTTAGGCATCACCGAACAACAACTGCATGAACTGATGGCTGAGGAATCCTAAATTAAGCCTCTTCCGCTGGGTTGCTTTGTGTGTTCGTTATAGCTACAGCTTTCTTCGGATAAGACTCATACATTTTTTCTCCCAGGTCGACCCACTTAAGATGCCGCTGCTGCATAGAAGTGGCGATATGATCAGTTGGATCATATAGCTTTTCATAATGATTATTTTGCCTACGCAAAACAACACTTTTTGCTCGTTCTGACGTTAAAATAACCATTGCAAGATGAAAGCCTGTTTTTTCTGGAGGATACAAAATTGTCTGTTGTGCATATGGCTGATCGGCAAAACGCGACATTAAATTAAGCTTTGGTCTAATCAACTGATTACCGAAATGTTCCTGATCAGATATAACAAAAACATTTAAATTGTGTAAAACTGCCCATAATTGCACATACGCTGAATCACAAGGCAACCATCCTCCCAATTCTCCTCCACGTAAAGCCAATTCTTGCATTTCTGCCCCCAATGATGCAGGCGATAATTCTTCAGGAAATTCAGTTAAAGAACTAACAATTTCCAATCTTTGGGCTATTAAATCCTGCTCTACCTGATGATTAAAAATATCCTTACGATCTTGAAAATCATCCCAAAGTTTTCCGCATGATCTTGCCGTTTCTGGTTGCTGTAAAAGTTCTGCAACGGGCTGGCAAACCTCGGTAATAAATATTGAGTATCCACTCTCGCAAAGTTCATCAAATAAAAATGCATCAGTGCTTTTCCCAGGTAACATGCTTGGGTTTAAAAACTCTTTTATCGTTTCGCAAATCAACGTATATTTCTCAGCTAACTTTTGCTCATAAAGGGAAGTATCTTCCCTAAGTTCTTTATATTCTTGTTGTACTTTAGCAATGGCTATTTGTTTTTCATTCATAAATTGGGCAAATTCTGGGTATTTTTCCTCAAAATCCTTAAATTGCTTTTCAACATTTTGCTTTAGTTGTTCAGAGTTTCCTTGAACTTGCTTTCTTTGTATCAAATTAAGAAGCTGCTGACGCCGAGATACCAATACAGCAAGCTCATTTACTTCGGCTTGATGCTGTTGTTGATACTCTTGAGATTCGGTTCTTAATTTTTTAATTTCTTCTTGTAATCGCGTTCGCTCTGCTCTTACTTTCTCAACAGCGGCTGTTTTTTCGGCAGCTATTTCAGTGCTTAGCCTTTCAATCTCGACGTCTATCCCTGCCAAACGCTCATCTATTGTTGGTCTTGCTTTTCTCAAGCTTAAGATTGCATCAATAATATCGCGAAAGTTTTTATCTAGGATCAATACTTTTAACTGCTCTGGGTCACTAATTTTTGCATGAAAATCCTTCAAGGCGTCTTCTAAAGCAGGTAATGCTATCACAGCAGTTAGCATCTCTCGTTTTGATTGATTAATATGTTCTTCATTTTCTGCTTGTTTATTACTTTTAAATTGACTGTACTGTATCATTCTTTCTCTTAAAGCACTCGCTTGCTCCACATCTCTTTCTCCCAGTTCCGCAACCATTTTCTCTATTAAAGAAGAAAAACCCACACCATCCATATGACGACTAATCATGAGATAAATTCGTCGTGCATCAACATCCGCAGTATTGTCTAAAATTGCACGAAGCATTTTGTATCTGCCGTTTCCTTCAGCGATTCCAGTACTCTCCGAAGCGGCTAAAGGACCATCTGTTGGAATGAAAAGGCTGTGCTGTCCACACATACCATCAGGAAAAGAATCAGCAAGGCAAAGGGGTAACTTAAGGTATAAACCAGCCTGGTCGCGTAAATTTTCTGGAAGTATATCTAATGAAAGTCGATGAGGAGATTTAAGTTGTTCTTCTACTACTTGGTTCAAATGTCTGTATATCTGAGCATAAGTTCTCCCAAGTGTTTGCTCTCTATAACTCTCCGTGAAGAAAAATAGAGCCTGCAAAAATAATTCATCAATTAAAGCATTTGAAATACGAGATATATTTCCTTCATCCAAATAAAGCAATGATGTCATGTCTAATACATGACTAGATTCCCTAAACAGTCCATAACGCAATTCACGTGCTACATGTTTTTTTAAATCTTCTGTTGAGGATCGTTCATTCCAAAAATACTCATGAGCCGCTAGGGAAAGAATGGTAAATGTGGTGAGATGTTCTTTACGTTTTGGAGTGTTAGCAAATCCTTTATCAAATTGACTTAGAAAATCATAGATATGACGTGGATTCCTTGTTGCTCCACAATTCCACACTGAATTAAGCGCATAATAAAACTCTGTTCGTAAATGAATTCCCACCAATTCATTAAACTCATCTTTTGTAAGTTCCATATCTGCAAATAAAGTTCCAATGTCTTGAGTATTTTTTCGCGCTAAAGTATCTGCTTCTTCTGTATATCCAAGGGTGCAAAATCGCATATGCTCTTTTATTAAATGCTGAATTTCTGGCCGAAAAATGATATGCTCTACGCCAGGTTGATCCTCAGTTTCTACAGGAAATGCAAAAGATGAAAAAAATGTATAGATAAGTAAGAAAAATCCCCAAAATACCATAAATCCCCTCTGGTAAAATCTTTACCTAAGTATCAAAGAGGAAGTATTAACAAAGAGTTAAAATATGACGCCGTTTTACGGATATAACGCATATCGTTGTGGATCTTTCATCCACTCAAGATGACGCGCTTCACGCGCCATGGCAGCCAAGTCATTTGGCGAAAGAAGCTTGTCATAATGCGCGGGTGACTTACTTAAATAAACATTTTTAGCCGTTGGTGAGGTTAAAATCACCGTTGCTAAATGTTTACCGCTGACGCCATGTGAATAGTGCGTTGCTATTTGAGTGTAAGGATCATCTTTAAGGCGGATCATTAAATCAAGACCTGATCTTCCATGGCTTTCCCCACTTGAAAAAACAAAAATATTTAAGTTGTTTACCATTGCCCAAAGCTGCGTATAAATAGCATCGCAAGGTAACCACCCAGCTAGTTCTCCAGGACTTAAGGCTTTTTTATGCATATCTTCTTTTAATATGTCAGGGGAAAATTGCGCAGGCAGGGTGCTAAAAAGCCCTAAAATCTTTAATCTTTCCATCGAAAGGGTATGTTCAATTTCTCGAATCACCTCATCCTTTTCATCCCTGATTGCAGCAATTTCACTCTCAATTAAAGTTTCCGTAGAAGCAGCAGTGGCTAAAACAGGCCTAACCAATCGACACGCAGCAACGCATAAACTTGTTAAGAAAGAATACCGTTCATTTCTTGGCTCACAAAGTTTATCAATATCAAAAGATTTATCGCTCATCGTGCCTGGCAAAATATCAGCATCAAGGTATGAGCGAAGCGCAGCTCCCACCAGCTTATTTCGCTCAGCCATTTTTTTAGGACGTTGAATGCCAGGTTGGCTCATAATTCTTGTAATCTCTGCACGAATTGGATCTATGACTGAGACTAATCCCGGGTTTATGCTTTCACTATTTAACACTTCTTCAATCAGACTATTAAAATCGCGACAGGACGCATCTTTAAAAGCATCTGCTCCATTGCCTGTCCAGGCACTTAATTTTTCTGACTCGGCAAGCTCATCTTTAAACCTATTCAAAATTATTGATAAGGGCTTAGTGACACGTGCGATAAGGTCTCGTAATTGCTGACTTGCACCTTCTTGCCTTCTGGTGTTTAAATCCATCTCTTGTTGCATGTAGCCAACAATAGCTTCTCTAATAGCAACTTCATTCGGGTCAACTGTAGATGCAAGGTGAGATTGAATGATCTCTAAAAATTTCTCGGAATTATTAATGTATGGACTTATTAGTAGATATAGACGATGCGCAATAGGATCCACTGCTTGATCTAAAATAGCTCGTTCTATTTTATAGCGCGCATTGCCTTCAGAAATGCCACCACAAGCACCATCGGTTGAAATGAAAAGACTGTTTTCCCCACACATCCCATCACCAGCTGAAGATGCTGGTCTGAAATCCATTTGTTCACCCAGGCTAAATTTTTCGCGGGTGTTAGCATCCAGCTTAACGGGAAGTTTTGCTATTCCTATCTTACTTAGTTTTGTTGTTAAATCTTCCAAAATGGCTGAAAAGGTTACACCTAAATTTTTGTCTCTAAAATTCCCCATTAAAGCCTGCAATTTTCCAAGTAATTCCTCACTAATCCATGCGGTCGTAAGGCGTTCGATGTCAGGTTCTTCTAAGTATATTAAATTTGCTACGTTAAGTTTATGTCCTGCTTTTTTAAAAAGTCCGTAACGTAGCTCTCTTTTTGCTCTATTTCTCAAATCAATTACGGTTGATTTTTCATTCCAAAAATACTCCTGAGATGCGAGTGAAAGAATCGTTAGTACGCTTAAAAATTCTCTTTGTGCTCGATTTTTTGGCGCTGCCTTATCAAGCCTACTCAAAAAATCATAAACAATGCGATGATCTTTGGTTCTTCCTGACCCCCATTTCGTATTGAACGCGTAATACAGTTCTAATTTTAAATGCTGATCGATTTCATCAACGCATAATACTTTATCAACGCCCGGGTTAATAAGCTGTTGGGTAATCTGTCGCGCTAAAGTATCTGCTGCCTGCGTGTATCCTAATGCTGAAAGCTCACTAGTTTTGGTTCGCACCCAAGATAGTTCTTCTTCAGACGATGAGAAGCTCTGACTGGAATGAAGCATACTGAATAAATTAAGACATATCCATAAGGAGGTCTTTAAACAGCTCTTGATCATATTTTTATTACTCTTAAGAATAATAAAAGAATATTATCGAGGGATTAATATATCGTTAAGTCTTGGTTATTAGTAAATTTAATAGCGTCTTTTTATGATGCGCCTGCCAAGAAACAGGGCAAGGCAACCTTCAATCCCAATCATCACGGCTAGTGGGAAATAGGTGTGATTATAAAAGTGAGCAATAATTTGTAACCCAATTGCGCTAAACACTAATCGAAATGTTATTAATATTCCTGAAGCTCTAGCCGAAGCGCCTTTGACAGCTCCCAAGGCGCGAGTGTAACTGATATTTACCGGCAAAGCGCATGAAAAACTCCAGCCTATTAAAATGGCGGTCAAGACTAAAGGATTGGTTGGCAAAAAGAAACCATAAATTCCCGCTAATATGCCAAAAAGACAATATAGGCCTAGGCTTGTTTTAAAACATGTATCTTCTCCAAATCGCTTACAAAGTGCTCCACCAAATAAGCACATAAGTCCATAAGAAGAGGCTAAGGCTCCCTGATATAAACCAAATGCTTCTAATGAAACATGCAGATCTTCGCGATAAAAAATAGGGGCAATACCAACAAACACAAAATAACAAACAGCAGAACTTACAACCAACGCTGCCGGATAGTTGAATCGCCTTGATTTAAAAAGGGGCAGATATGTCTTTAACCCAAGTTCAGGAACGGTGTGTTGATGACTTTTTTGTTTTGGTAAACATTTAAAAGCAAGAGCTAAAGCCACAAGCGATAAAATAAGCAAGCTCAAAAAATTCGATCTCCACCCAAGCCAAAGATTAAGATAACTACCAAAAACCGGAGCTGCACCCATCATCAGGGCATTCAATCCACTTAAAATGCTAATGTATTTGGTGCGGTGCTTTGGATAAAACTCATAAACAATCGCATAACTTAAAGCATTGGGACCGCTCATGCCCAAGCCTTGTAATAAGCGGCCCACTAGTAAAACAGAGAAAGAAGTAGCAACGCAGCAAAAAATACTGCCAATTGAAAAAAGAACCAACGATAAAATCGCAATGTTCTTACTGCTAAATCGTTCAGCTAGCGGCCCCACCCACAGAGTTGCTAATGCATAGGCCGTGAAATTCACACTAAGCGTTAGCTGCACTTGTTCAATATTTACAGAAAACGCGTCCATGATTTCAGGGAAACTGGGCGTGAAGATATCCATCTCCATTCCAGCTAGAATATTCATTAAGCAGAGGCTCAGAAGACGAAAATCTATAAATGAAGCTGTTCTAGTGGCCATCTCGGTCTTGGTTGAAAATCACTCTCTGATGGTAGCACGCCATGCTGTATTGCCTCAATACCAACCCATCCAATCATCGCTGCATTATCAACACACAAATTCATCGGTGGAAAAATCGCTTCAATGCCATGATTCGCACATACATGCTGAAGTTGTTCTCGTAAATATCGATTTGCAGCCACACCACCAGCCATGACTAAACGCTCTACCTTATGTTGGCTGCACTTCAAGGCTTTTGATAAACGCTCTTTAAATATTTCTCCAACCGTATATTGAAAGCTCGCGGCAATGTCACAAACAGTCTGTTCATCAAGCGTGCTTTTTTCAATGGTCTGCTTAACAGCAGTTTTCAGACCTGAAAAAGAAAAATTAGGTACAGGTTCATGCTGCAAAGGTTTTGGAAAGATAAATCGTGTCGGATCACCCAATTTAGCCTTTTTTTCTAAGGTTGGACCTCCCGGAAAATCAAAGTCTAAAAGCTTGGCAATCTTATCAAAACACTCGCCAGCTGCATCATCCAGAGTTTGCCCCAAAAGAACATACTGACGAAAACCTAGCACTTCCATAAACATGCAATGCCCACCCGATGTTAACAATAACAGGTAAGGGTAGGCGACATCATGACTCAATCGGGCTGTTAATGCATGCCCCTCAAGGTGATTGATGCAGTACAAAGGTTTATTCAGGGAAACATGCAGAGCCTTTGCTAAGGTCACACCTACTAGTACCCCCCCAATTAATCCAGGGCCGCCTGTGACTGCAATAGCATCAATATCTTTAAGTTCTATTTTTGCTTGAGCAAGAGCTTGCTCCATGATGGGTTCAATATTGCTTAGATGAGCTCGTGCGGCGAGTTCAGGTACAACTCCTCCATAATCTTGGTGTACGCTTACTTGTGAGCGCGTTACTAAACTTAGAATGCGCTTATCAATATCAGAATCTTGAAGGATAGATATTGAGGTTTCATCACAACTTGTTTCGATGGCTAAGATGATCATATGCTGAGTGTTTTTAACTCTTTTTTAAGTATTTTTGTTTAGAATTACTTAATTAATAAAGAATTTTTTACATTTGTGGAAGGTAATCTATGACAACTAAAGCTAAAGAGAAAAAAAAGGTGGCTATTGCATGTCAAGGCGGTGGTTCTCATGGTGCTTTTACCTGGGGTGTGCTTGATAAGTTATTAGAAGATGGTCGTTTTGAAATTGAAGGCCTTACAGGAACTTCAGCGGGCGGTATGAACGCAGTAGCTGCAGCACAAGGTTTGGCTAAGGGTGGCAATAAAGAAGCGCGTGCTACGCTAAGATTATTTTGGGAACGTATTTGTGAAAGTGGCAAAAATAGCTCTCTTAACAATCGTGGTCCAATTGATAAATACATGAATAACTGGACAATGTATAACTCTCCAGGTTTCTTGATGTTTGAATACCTAAGCCGTATGTATTCTCCATATGAGCTTAATCCTATGAAAACAGATCCATTACGTGACGTGATTGCAAAAACTTTTGACTTTGAATTGTTACGCAAACAAAAGGAATGTAAAGTTTTCCTTTGTGCTACACACGTATTCACTGGAAAATTAACGGTGTTTAAAACAGAAGAATTGAAAATAGAGTGTCTACTTGCAACAGCTTGTTTGCCCACTATTCATGGCGCTGTACTGGTAAATGGCGAATATTATTGGGATGGTGGTTTCATTGGAAACCCTGTGATGTTCCCTCTGATTTATGATTGTGAGACATCTGATATTATTTTAATTCAGTTAAACCCAACTATTCGAAACAAATTACCGACAAGTGCACGCGAGATTGGTGATCGCTTAAATGAAATCACAAACAACGCGTCTGTTGTTCGTGAAATGCGTGCAATTCATATGATTGGTCAATTGCAAGATGAAGGTGTTATTCCTGAAGGTCGCATGAAGCGCGTATACATGCATTTAATTGAAGACGAAGCATGTTTCCAAGAACTTGGTTGGGGAAGTAAATTAAACACAGAAATGGACTTCTTTGATCACCTTTTCCAAAAGGGACGTGATGCCGCTGATGCTTGGATTAAACAAAATTATGATAGCATCGGTAAGAAAACAACGGCGCCAATTCGTGAACACTTTACCGGCAAAGACTGGGATATGCACAAAGGCCATGCTGGCTCTTTAAAAATGCTTGACGGTAAAAAGAAAAAATAGTTTAAAAGCTTAAAACGAAAAAACACCTGCGATATAACAGCGCAGGTGTTTTTTATTACTCATATTATTGATGTTTTTACTTAGGGATCGTCATAATCCGCTCTAATCGGACATTTGTAAACCACTTCCAAACTTCATACCATTTAGCGGATGTTGAAAAGAACACAAAAGCAACTTTACCCATTAAATGGTCATAAGAAATAAATGCTACCTTATCATTCATATAACGGCTATCAAGAGATCCATCACGATTATCACCAATAATCATGAAATGTCCTTCCGGTACCACATACTCCGGCGTATCATCCGTGCTATGCTCAGGGTCATGCGAAAATGCTCTCGCTTCACCAAACGGGACATATTTTATAAACGTATGCTGTACTCCATTTGGCAGCGTTTCTAAGTAGCGAGGCACCATAATAGTTTTTCCATTATGCTCCAAAGGAAAATCTTCAATACGCTGAATGGGGCATTCTTTACCATTAATCCATAAGCGTCCTTTTTTCATCTGGATTCGATCGCCCGGTAATCCAATAATACGCTTCACGTAATCTTTTGCTGAATCCCAAAGTTTGATTCCAAGAATGGAAAAGGGTTCTGCATCTTTAGGATTATGAAAAACACCAATGTCACCCATCTTCGGATTTTCAGGCATTACTCGTCCCTCGAACCAGTTTACATCTGCTCCAAATGGCAAGCTGTAGCGCGTGTATCCATAAGCAAATTTATTCACTACCAAAAAATCCCCAATCAATAAATTCGGGATCATTGAACCGGTGGGAATATTAAACGGCTTAAAAAACAAGGTGCTAAAAATCAAAAAACCAACGATAAATTTTGTTAAGCTTTTTGCTTCATGCCTAAATTTTTCACGTTTTTCTTGCTTAATTTTTAATAAGTCCATAAGGGAATTTAGTGCCATTGGGGTTTCTCAACTATTTTTGTTTTATTATAAGTAACAAATCACGCCTTAACAACTATGTGCTGCACTGGCGTCGTATTCCTGGTGCGTTTCTTTACCTTCGTGGTATGTCTTCTTCAGATACGGTTTTCCATTTGAAAATACAATCGTATCGCCATGCAATTTGCCTTTTTGGTAATGCGACTCTACCTGTTTTTGCCCAAAATCATCATAAACGATGGTGGTGCCATGCATCAGTCCATCTTCATACTCCACATCCATCGAGGGTAGGCCATTCTCATGAAAAGCCTTCATCGACCCATGCATTTTTCCATGCTTGAAATGAATTTCGCGCTCAACTTTTCCATTAGCAAAGTAATACGTCGTTAATCCATCAAGCTTGTCTTTTACATAGTGCGCCTGCATTTCGTAATGTCCATCTTTTGTCTTGATGCTTGTAAGGCCTTGCTTGAGTCCTCTCGATAATTCCGTTTGCAGTGTTTTTGATCCAATTTTTTGTGTTTTTACTTCATGTTCCGGGGCATGAGGATCTTCCTTGGGGTCATCGTCGTCATCCTCTTCTTCTTCGCTCTCATCATCTTCTTCATGAATCTCTGCATTTTCTTGAAAATCTTTTTCATATCCGGGTGTATAGGTTAGCTTACCATCATGAGCCACCCCGGCATTATGATTCGCTGCCTGTTCTGCTAATTCTTTAATGGGACTTTTTTTTACAGGCGATTTATCCGTAGCTTGTTCTTTAGGAACTGCACTTTCAGCTGGTGGAGCTTCGGTATTTGAATTTGATGCGTGTGGCTCCTCTGTTGCTTCTATTTGCTGTTGTGCTTCAATACTCATTATTAGCCTCCAAGCTTCGTAATAGCACCCTTAAACATACCAACAGCAGCGCCTTCCGCTTTAATCATGCCAC
>JACCDO010103219.1_pt1 | contig 31291 bp, 27 predicted proteins | sample 7446101 | NCBI WGS metagenome assembly JACCDO01 (sample SAMN15323440, study PRJNA562643) | freshwater metagenome | isolation source: river surface water | place: USA:Blue River Watershed | collected 2017-08-16
AATGGCCGCCCAATTAGCTGCGGAAGAACTGGCGGAAAAGCAAGGGAAAGCTGCAGGCAAAATAATCTCTTTTATGAAGCGGAAATCAAAGTCGCAAAAGATAAGACGTGCGGCCAATTTTGCAAGAAAAGTAGCACAGCGCAAGACTGCTTATGTTGGTCTTAGAAAAGCAAGAGCAACGCAACAGTACAATAAGGCACAAAATGTAGCAGTACAACCGATTGATCCTGACTTATTAAATGACGCCCAAGACGACCCTGCATATTTGCAAATGCTCTTAAATTCTCATCAAGAATCGGTGCAAAGAACCAAAGCCCAAGCCCTCCAAGATTATAGAAAAGCGCAATTAGAATCGTTTCGCACAAGCACAAATGAAAGTGCTGCGAATGCCATTCGGCAGCTTCCTACAATTGCAAAAACATCTCGTGCAGCCTATATTCTCCATGCAAGGCTCGATGATTTATTTGGAAAGCTAGATAGAAATCTTAAGATAGCAGCCACAAATGCGGAACGTGATGCAATTGCCAAGAAAATGTTTGATGTAGATCAACTCCGTAATAAGACTTTGAAAGTTATAAGTCGTTTTGAAACCTATCGGTCTGTTCCTCCTGGATTAGTGGCTGAGGCTGAACGATTGCTTGCAGGAGAAAATGTAGCAGGGGTACTGGCCCCTACTCTGCCTGTCGCCAATCGTCTTCCTGCTGCATTTGCAAACTTAAATACTCGGAAGAATGCGCGCTACAATACTCTCCGAAACCAGATGTTGTCAATGCCTGTCTTGTCACCTGCAAATATGATGGCGGGTCGTGAAGATGCCAGAATGAAACTAATCAATTTAGCAGCCCTTGAAGATATTCTTGATATTATCAAAGCACAACCTGTTGAAAATAACGCCCAGCAAGCAACAATTGATGCAGAGATTGCAAAAATTCAAGGCTTGAAGGCAAAAGTGGAAGCCTCTCTTGCTTCCAAAACACCATTGAATGCGGCAGATAAGAGTGAGATTGATACGCAAATCCAAGAATACAATCTCCGGAAGAAAAACAAGAGTACCAGCATGTATAGACGATTGGTGAATGACTTTGCCAGATCTTTCCAACTACGAAAAATAGGAAAAGAACTGTCTGAAAAACGAGGGGCTCCTGCGCCTCGTGCCCCTGCTGCGAACACTATGGTCCCGATAATACCCGTCCCAGCCCCTCTGCAACCCCAGGGCCAAATGATTGGTGGTCCGGGTGCTGCAGCAGCTTCTTTGACTGCCGCTGAGCTGCGCGCCCAGCGCATAGCTAGACTGTCTGGCGCCAAGCCTGCCTCTGGTATGGGTGGCAGGCGCAAAACAAGGCGCACCAAGCGGAAAAATTGAAGGGAGTGGGGCCACATTAGACTGTGAACCAAATGACCTACACTTACCGCAGACTCGTCAAGACTGATTATTCAGAAATTGAAGACATGTTTTACTGTGTGTTTCCTGAAGTTGAGAAGGGCCTTGAGGAAGCATTTCAGTATAGAATCAAGAATCTTAGCAAAGGCATTTGCTTGGATTCTGGAGAACTCGCTGGGTTTATCCTTTGTGATGTCTATGGCGATCAGTTTGAGATGATTAAAATTAATTACATTGTGATTCATCCTGCGTATCAAAAGCTGGGACTTGGGTCCCTGCTTCTGAAACACATTCTTGATCTTTGTAGCAAGATGGGAAAAAAGGTGACACTGATTCCCGTTATGAAGCTTCATATTATTCGTTGGTATCGCAAACAGGGATTTCGGATTACACGCGTCCGAGATGCCTCCGATGGAGGGAAACTGTATGAGATGACGTATTGCAAGTAGAGGAAAATCTCGTCTTTTTGTAGAATGCCAAAATCTCGGAAGATTCGTAGATCCCTCAAGAAAGGGAAATCTCGTCGTCGTTTGCAAAAGCGTCAACGAGGAGGCGCACAAGTAGATATTATTCTCAATTCACAAATTCTTGGCTTTCTTGATACTTCAGTAGAAGAAACAAGTAAACCAAGAGATGTATTGAAGCACTTTATCCAAAAAAGCACGAAACTACCAAAGGAAGCGAAGGAAAAATTTCTGTCCTTTGCAAACGAGACAAATCCCAATTTTTTGTTTGGAACCGACACAACCAAACTCGAATCCTTACCATCCAAATGGGATGAGCCCTATGAATTTAAAAAAGGTTCAACCTATTATTTTGAATTTCGCCCTAGAAAGCAAGCACAACAAGAAAGAGCAGAAGAAGACAAAAGCATTGAGCCTTTGAAACTTATTTTGAATCATTTTAAACAAGGAAAGATTATTTTAAGTTCTATGGCAGTTGAGCGTGATAAACTCAAAAAGAATGTGAGACAACAATTTTTGTTTGAAGAGGATCCCAAGACTCCCATTGTGTTAATTGATATGGATTTTTTCAAACCAGAGGCTGGATGTTATGATTTTTACAAATATCTTAATTTTAGAAAATATAAGGTGGATGGCATTAGCAAAGACAATCAAATAGAGTTTTATAGAAAGGAAAACGATCAACCGATTGACATCAATCCAGACCGTTTCTCCGATCCAAGAGTGAATCGGAAATACAAAGAAGAATATTTAGCCGAGACGCAAAAACAGGCTGCAGAGGCACGAGTCAATTTAGATCAAGAGATTCGCATTTGCGTTTGCCGCTATTATTTTACGCGTGAAACACAACAGGAAATAATAGAATATGCAACGTCGGATGGACGAAATTTTAGCATCTTTACTTTTGGAGGTGATAATGCTGCTTAGATGTAGGGGCACCAAGGACCGGGACACGGTCCAGCCCAATAGCGTCTGCGCCAGCCCCAGTAAGGACGTCTCCAGGCTGGACGCGCAAACCAAGGATCAGGCCCATACACAACATACGTTAAAAAACCTTCCTTATTCACTTCACACATGACCTTCAGACTCAAGGAAAGAAGGAGAATCGCAAGAGGCAACACAAAGGAGTACATTCTACGTAGAGAAGCGAATTTCCTTGAGTCTGGCCTGCACTCGTTGAAGACGACTCTCAAAGAGTTGTTTTCGTTCTGCAAGGACAGCCCGTTTCGCCAACGCTTCTTTTGCACGATTGGAATTCCCTGTTTGAAATTCATATCGCACTGTCTTTTTTGCCTCTTCCAATTTATAATGGAGAGAGACAAGATGACTCATAAGAGCACCCTCCATTGCGCGAAGATCACTCAAATTTGTCGGCAACTCATCAAGATTCAAAGGATTTTGAATTCTTAGATCTTGAAGTACAATCGGTTGAGGATTTTCTTCTTTCTTTTGAAAGCAACACCAATATCGGCCCATTTGGTTTTCCTACCGTTCCATCAAAGGGTTCTTCAACTTTTATTACTCCCCCTCTCCGTCATCTGCCCCTGCATCATATCCGACTTCCTCCTGAGGTCCTTTGCGCTCCTCATTGAAGAAATTGTCCTGTCTCTTTCGTCTCTGCTCGGCTTCAAACTCCTGTTGTTCCACATCGTATTTCTTCACACGCATACCACGCGCCCAGTCACCCAATCCATATTTCTTCATAAGGAGTTCTGCCCTCTTCTCGTCCGGTTTCATTCCATCCAGTTTCTTGATAATCACGTTCTTTTCTGCCTCTGCATCGTCCAATATAAATTTGCGGATTTCGTCAGGAGTTTTTAGTACATTTTCTTGAGGAGCTTGCGCTTTCACAAAGCATGCACTGAGAATATTTTTGGCTGCAAGATTTCCTCCCAAATCAGTTGGACTTGCAAATTCATACAAGGCTCCAAACAGCATTGCATTTTGTATATAAGGCATTCCAATGGGTCCATACAGAAGGATACTAGGGCGGAGGACTTTAATAAAGACAGGAATGAGAACTGTGAGTTTTTCCAGCAGAGTTTTCACTTTGCTGTCAAGAATCTCTCTCCGATTTGGTGGAAGTAATTCTGCAATATTGACAATGTCTGCATTGGATGTGTGAGTTCCCATAAATGTGTTAATGACTTTTCTATCTTCAGGTCCAAGAGCTGTATAAATGGCTCGGCGCTTCTTTGAATCAATTCCAACAGGAATAAATTCTGTTGTACTCTGGTATCGTTGAAGGGGAAGAAGGATGAAGGTACGAAGAAGCTCTCCCACAGTTTGGGGAGGCGCAGAACTCAACAACTGAATCTCTGCAGCAAGAGTGGCTTTTGTTTTCTCTCCAGACTCTCTTGCAAGCAATGCGCTCAATCCTTCCTTAAAGACTCGAGCTCTCTCAGACACTTCTGCATAGGCAATGCGGATCTCATCGTCTGCTGCTTTCCCATCTTGATAGGGTAGCAAATTGGTCTTGAGTGTTGTTATCATCTCACGGAATCCCTGGAAAGGCTCAGGGTCCAGACCAAGCAGTCTATCCAAGGTATTGGTGGCAACTTCACTGGTAGGCAGAGGAGGAATGATAAAATGGGAATTGGTTGTCTTTAACAATGTTTCAAAGGTATCTTTTTGGACCACCTTTCCTTCAATAGCACCTTGCTTTGTTAGCGCATCAATCTCCTTAGTTTCTATGGCTTTGACTTCCGATTTGTATTCCTCGTCGTATTTCTTTTGGAGACTCTTATCCTTGCTATAACTTAGTTGAGGAGGAGGCAAGCGAGGATCAATCGGAAACTCAAATTGACAGTAGGGACATTTGTTGTCATACCCAGGTTCATGAGGAAGACCTACACGAGGATTGTCAATGCCTTCACGATAGAAGCACACGCGCAAAAAGATACGGTACATGATGGAAGGATCAGGATCTCCCAGAAGTCGTTCAGGTTTGCGAATTTTTGTTTGTAACACAAGTCGTGTGCCACGAGGTCCAAGAGGAGGGAGTTTGGGCGGCAAGGAAGGAAGGCCCGCCGCCTTCCTCCAGAACTCCATGGGAATCATCAAAGAGCCATAACAACATGTTCCCTCTGAAAGAGGGTTTCCAGGCTCATAGACACCTGATTTCAATGCCAATTTATGCGCTTCCAAAATCCATGCGTAGGCACGTTGGATGGGTGTCGCAGCATCTCCAATGGTAGGAGCCTCCGCATTTGCAGACAACTCTTTTCTTACATCAATGGGTAATGGCAAAAAGTCGGAGGGAATGCGGTCCACATGGCGACCTGTCAAGGAATCTGTGCCACGCGAGGCTAAAAATTCTCTCTTTTTCTCCAGCATCATTTGAATTTCGGAATCTACAAGAGCCTCAAGAATAGAGCTATGGATAGCGCGTTGGACGGAAGTCTGGCGCTTTTTGTCTTTCATAGGAACTTTAATCCAGAGTGTAGTACGCCAGGGCTCCTCATTTCGGATGAGAGAAGCTACAGCACAACTGATATAGGTAATGCCTTCCAATTCAGTCTCATTGTTTTGAAGAGGAAATCCAAGAAACGAGGGCTTTTCACATTTCTCTGCAACACCTACAGGGGTTACTTCAGGAATGGCAGACTGAACTTCCATAAAAAGAACTGCTGCTATATTTCCAATGAGTCTCTGATTCCAATATTCTTCGTAGGATGGAAAGGCAGGAGGCTTTTCACCTTTCTTTACAAAGGCCTCCTGTTTTTTCCGGATGTCTTCATTGTATTTCTTAATATCCTTTTCTACAAATCCCATCAAACGTTCCAAAATTCGCAACATCCGATCCAAATTGTCTGGAAGATAAACACCAATGGCTTGAGACATCTCCTCAAAGAGGGCTGTGCGAATAGCAGTATCCTCAGAGGGATCCTTCGCCTTCTTTGTCAGCGGTTTTGACTTGACTTCTAACAGTGCATCCAATTCCTCTCCTAGCTTGTCATCAAGATCATCTGTAATGGGTGCTGCACCAATCATGGGTCTTCCTTCATCATCAAACTCCAAATGATTGTCATATTCAATGTCTTGAATCGGCTGACCGCAATTTCCACAAATAAATTTCCCATTGAAAACACCATCACTAAAATTCAACAAAATTTTCTTGTGAATGGTATCTTTTTGCTTGGGATGGGTGTGTTCCAAAATCATCAAATACTCATGTTCGCACATTAAGTGTTTGTTACAGACCTTGCATTCAATCCAATGGTTGACAGTCTCTCCTTGGAACATCGGCAAGAATTCTTGCAACATCACCCTCACATACTTGTCCTCATCTTGAATTTTCCGAAGAATCTCTAAATTCTTGACGTGATCGCAATCATTCTTAATAGGGAGTTGACCCTCTTCACTTTGTTTGATACGGGCTTGAAGAATTTCAAAATAGCGCCTCAAAATGATATCAGTACTTGCACGCTTTTCTGCCTGAGCTACATTCGGTAAGTTTGCAATGGCAGCAATGACAAAATCAGGAAATTCTTTAAAAAGATATGCAAAGGCGCCAATATCATTCTTCGCCCACGAGGGTGAGTAGTATTTGAACTTCTGTAGCAAATCATTCAAAAGAGGTTGCGATTCAAGAATCTTGAAGAGACTTGCCTGGGAGTCCTCGCTCAACAAACTGAAATTGTCAACAGGTACAGGATTCTTTCGCAACTCAAAGGCACGCTTTCGCATCTCTCCAATGTATTTCTTCACATTTGCCTGGTACAGTTTAATTTTCTTGAAAAGGACCTGTTGCTGGTAAGGAGTAAATTCTGCACTTGACAGTCCAAAGGATTTTAGGAATGGAAGCAGATCCCCAATACCATTTCCATAGAGAGGCTGTGCCTCCAACCACGTTTCAAGTTCAATATTTCCAACATTTGTACCTTGCTTGTCAACCAAAAGGATAGAGCCTGCACGGGGAATTTCCTCAATCCCTTCTCCTTCTGTCAAAATCATTTCCATTGTCTTGGGTGAACCCAAGCCGTTTCCAATATCAATGGATAATTTTCCAGAACGAATGGCGCCAAGATCGCGCAAGAAAAGCAAAGGAAACAAGATATAATGGGTAATCTCGGCTTCATCCCCCATTTCAATGGGTCCTTGAATGCGGATCTTGCGATCCCCATATTTTCCAATACGTGGCTGAAGAGCGCGCATATAGCTGAGTCCAATTTCTTGGATATCATCCGATCCAACAATAATCTCATCGTCTCCACAGTTTAGAAGACCTTTCAAAACAGGTTCTGCAAGAATTGCAAGAGGATTTAATCGGAAAAAATCACGATCATAAAGAATGGTAGATTTGGCACTGCTCTTGCGTGGCTCAAAGTTCCTGTAATACGTATGGAAGAAGCGATTGAAAATGCTGTAAAAACGAGGAAGCTGCATAGCAACTCCTCCAAGTTCCTTGGGCTCAGAAGTAAACTCCGTTTTTAAGAAGTCAATTCCATCTACGATGCTGTCTGCAAGATAATGCAAGTCAATTGTATCCTCGTCATATGCAATGGGGTCCACATCTTCCTCCTTACCACCGCCCTCTTTCTTGTATTCCTCATTTTTAAAGTGTCGCTCGCTGTGATCCAAGAAAACAGATTTACTGACATTCAAGACTTGCTTTGCCAACGGAAAATCAGTATGAGTTAAAAGAGCGGCAAGTGTGATATAGACTATTTCTTTGAGTTCTGCCTTACCAGAAGGTGTATACTCAAGGATAGCATTCTTGAGTTGAAGACAGCTTTCCATCAATCTGTGAATCCGCAAAAGCTCTTTGGGATTGGATCGTTTCTTAGGATCGAGAGCTGCCAATTCCATTCGTACAAAATCATCTTTTTGGACGTTCTCTTCATAAATAATTTCTTCCGCACTCTTTTCATAGATTCGCAGCACTGTAATCTCTTCTTCTGGCTCCTCAACAATTTCTCGCAATGTAACTTCCTCTTCATTTTCAGCTTCATTGGTTTCTGCCTGATTGGTTTCAGGTTTTGGGACATCTTGTGTCAACATAACATCAAACCCAATATCTCTTTCTATACCACGAACACGCCCATCCACTGTAAACTGTAATTCAAGGACATTGCCTGTTTTTTGGCGTTCCTCATCCAACTCCTCCAGCTCTGCGGTATCCGTCTCCAGATTCACAGATACAACCTCATAAATATAGACGGGCTCACCTTCGTTAAAGGTCTGGACCTTATTGCCAACTTTTAACTCTGCAATTTCTACAAAATTCTCTAAAGCTGTCTTTGTGATTTTGACCTTTGTATCAGGATGAGTAAATACATTATCTTCTTGCGTAAGATCAATGACATCCAATTTCCGAATTCCACCCACAGGCAACAGTTTTACAAGATCTTCGTCCAAATAATAAATCTTTCCTTTGAATCCTGTCATAGGCCCAGCTAGAAACTCAAGTGTGTCGCCCACTCGTAATTCATCGTCTTCCTCCCCTTTTATAGTATCTGCTGCTGCATTTGCAGTAGAACCTGCTTCTGCAACAACCACGCTCTCATCTACGACTTCCTTTGATTTGTCAGGGTCCATGAGATCCTCTTCTACCTGGTAAGATACAATTCCCAGTTCAACCGACACCCATGCCAAAAAATTGAATTCCGTTAACCCTGTCTGGAAAAGCAGGAAATGTCATATTCAATCGATACATTTAAGAATCTTTGTGGCTCTTACACTTCTTGGGCCACTCTAGAACCCTTCCTTACCAGTGCAGAAGGCGGACACCTCCGCATTATTGGTACGGATCGCTATCGCATCATCCGTTATGTGAAGGGCCAAAGCGATCTCAAGGTTCCCCATACCAAGTGGTTCCGTTCTGTGGTATGGGACACCGAATCCAATCGTCCTGTCTGTGTTGCACCGCCGAAGGCGGAAAACACTTCCATTCCAACCGGAGGGGCTGGAAATCTACAGATCCAGGACTTCCTGGACGGTACGATGTGTAATGGGTTCATCACAAACGATGGACCCACCACGCTCCATATTGCAACTCGCACGCAACTCGGTGCAACCGGCACATTCTACAGTCAGAAGACCTTCCGTGAGCTCTTTGAAGAAGCGCTTGTGGAAATGGGTTACAGTTCTCTTGCAGACCTTCACAGCGTTCTTCCCAAGCCCTCTAACAACAGCTCTGCAACCTTTGTCTCCTTCCTTCTCCAGCATCCCTCCCATCGTGTAGTCAGTCGCCCTCGTGCTCCTCGCCTCTATATTACCTTCATGGGTAGTGTGGATTCCACGGGTGAACTTCATCTGCGCGATGATGTGCCTGCTGAACTTGGAAAGTTCAAGATCCCCTCGTATCCCATGACGGGGTTCCAGACACAGGCAGATCTAGATTCCTTCTTCAGTGGACTTGCTGATAGCAAGGGTTGGTTCTTCCAGGGTCTTACCTTCAAGGATGGGAAGGGCCACCGTTGGCGCATGCGGAATCCCAATTATCTCTATCTCCGCGCTCTCCGTGGATCCGAAGCCACGGAATCCGATCGGTTCCTCCGTCTTCGCTCCGAAGGCAAGGTGGTGGAGTACCTGAAGCACTACAGTGAAGACCGTCAGGTGTTCTGGGATCTGGAACAAAAGCTCCGAGCTGCAACGAAGGCCGTCTTTGACTCCTATTGCGAAGTCCATAAAGCCCACGAGAAGAAGCTTGCAGATGTGCCGAAGCCAATTCAGCCCTGTGTGTTCCGTCTTCACTCCCTCTACCTCTCGGACCTGAAGCCCAAGAATGAGGCGGTCAAGATGAAGGATGCCGTAGAGCTTGTCAACAAGATGCCAATCTTCGAACAGCGCCGTCTTCTTGTATAAAAAAAATAGAAGGCTACAAAGGGTTAAAGATTTTCCAAATACTCTTTTTAGTGACGAAATGGCAGCTGTAGGTATTGATCTTGGAACGACGACATCATGCGTGGGTGTCTGGCAAAACAATCGTGTTGAAATTATTGCAAACGACCAGGGAAATCGCACGACCCCTTCCTTTGTTGCATTTACTGGGGAAGAGCGTCTCATTGGAGAAGCTGCAAAGAATCAGGCAGCAGGAAATCCGAAGAATACTGTGTATGAGGCTAAGCGTCTTATCGGGCGTCGTTATGAGGAGCCTGCAGTCCAGCGTGACATCAAGCATTTCTCGTACAATGTTGTGCGTGGTGCAAACGAGAAGCCTGAGATTGAGGTGGATTTTAAGGGTGAGACGAAGCGCTATCGCCCTGAAGAGATTGGTGCTGCTGTTCTTCAGAAGATGAAGGCGACGGCGGAGGCTTATCTTGGGACTCCAGTGAAGGATGCGGTCATCACAGTGCCTGCATATTTCAATGATTCCCAGCGCCAGGCAACGAAGGATGCAGGTACAATTGCCGGCCTCAATGTACTTCGTATTATCAACGAGCCCACTGCAGCTGCGATCGCATATGGTCTTGACAAGAAGAAGAATGGAGAGCAGAATGTTCTAATTTTTGATCTTGGTGGTGGTACCTTTGATGTGAGCCTTCTTACACTTGATGATGGTATTTTTGAAGTGAAGGCCACTGCAGGAGATACGCACCTTGGTGGCTCTGATTTTGATACGGCTCTTGTGGAATACTGTGTCGCCGAGTTCAAGAAGAAGACCAAGCTTGATCTTCTCGGCCACCCCCGTGCGATGCGTCGTCTCCGCACGGCTGTTGAGAAGGCAAAGCACACTCTCTCGTCTGCCACACAGGCAAACATTGAAGTTGATTCTCTTCATGAGAGTCAGGACTTCACAACCACAATTACACGCGCCAAGTTTGAGAGTCTTTGCGAGCCTCTCATGAAGCGCTGCATGGAGCCTATCGTACAGGTTCTTCGTGATGCGAAGATTTCCAAAGACCAGGTCCATGAGGTTGTGATGGTGGGCGGCTCCTCCCGCATTCCTAAGGTTCGTCAGATGGTGATGGAGTTTTTCAATGGGAAGAAGCTCAATGACAGTGTGAATCCAGACGAAGCCGTTGCCTATGGTGCTGCCGTCCAAGCTCACATTCTCACGAACAAGGATGGACCTGCGGATCGCACCAGTGATCTTCTTCTCCTTGATGTCACTCCTCTCACTCTTGGCATTGAGACTGCGGGTGGCGTTATGACGCCTCTCATCAAGCGCAATACCACCATTCCTTGCAAGAAGTCTCAGACCTTTTCCACGTACTCAGACAACCAGCCTGCTGTTGACATCCAGATCTTTGAAGGTGAGCGGAACTTCACGCGCGACAACAATTCTCTTGGAAAGTTCCGTCTTGAGGGTATTCCTCCAATGCCGCGTGGTGTGCCCCAGATTGAGATCACCTACGATCTGGATGCCAATGGTATTCTGAATGTCTCTGCAGTTGAGAAGTCAACTGGAAAGACCAATAAGATTACGATTACCAATGACAAGGGTCGTCTCTCCAAGGAGCAGATTGAGCGCATGGTAGAAGAGGCTGCAGCTCACGAAGCGGAGGATAAGGAGCGTATGGAAAAAGTGGAGGCCAAGAACGAGCTGGAGTCGTATCTCTACAATGCACGCAACAGCTTCCAAGATGAGAAGGTGAAGGAGAAGCTAGGGGATGATGCAGAGAAGGGTATCTCACAGGCACAAGAGTTCCTGAACTGGCTTGACAATCACAGTGATGAGGACAAGGAAACGTACAAGTCCAAGATGAAGGAGGCCGAGGAAAGTCTACGCCCTCTCCTCATGAAGCTCTATGCCTCCAAGGATAGTGAAGGGGGAGAAGGAAATCTACCAGGCATGCACGGTCAGGACTCTGTACCTGGACCGAAGGTTGAGGAGGTTGATTAAACCTTCCGTACAATTTTATGAGGATATCCTTTGGTTGGCAATACACCCTCAACATTTTCAAACAAGCCCAACTGACAAAATCGGTTTGTTTGCTCCAGAATAAAACCCTCTGCATCATCTATACACATATATCCTCCTTTCTTCAATAAAATATACAATAGAATCATATCATTCATTACACATGCTTCGTCATGGCCTCCATCCATATGAATTATATCATAGATGTCATGGAGCCCATCTTTCAGAACAATATGGGGTAAATAATGGAGAGAATTGGATCTCATTAAAAGCTTGGCAGCAGGAAATTTTGACTGCAGATATTCATAGCAAGGGACTACATATTCATGTGCGCCTAAATCTAGAAATGTGATTTCTGCATCTGGAGAGCAGCCCATTAGGAACAAAAGCGCACTATGACCTGCGTTGAACCCCACTTCTAAAATCTTTGGACCATGTCTAGCGAGCTCTAGCAAATTTACACGCTTTGAGCGAAGATCCTCGTTGCGTGTTGTTGTTTGATGGATAGTGAAACAATTCCCTTCTAAAAGGTCTCCCGACTTTGACGCAATTTCCGTTAGATTGTCTGCATGCATATCAATCTCAGATTCTAGGGCTGCATATCGCTGAAGTGCTTTCTCTGAATTCATTTCTAAATGCCACTAGAATTCTTATTTTTTGAAAATACCGTACCTCAATAGAATGGCGTCTTCGTTTAAACGAAAGGCCCGGGCTTATACCCGTGGACGTAGGAAGCCTCGTTTGAGTCGTGCAAATCGGATAACACTCCGTGCAGCAAAACGACAGGCAAAAAAAGAACGTGAAGGTCTTTTATTACAAAATGTCTTAGGAATTACATCCGCAGTTGGATATACCAACGTGCATCCAATTGCCACAAGTCTCTCCAAATTGTCTGCCACCAATTTCCTCACACACAGCATTCAGCAAAAGAAATTGCGAGAGAAAATGGCAGCGTTTTTTTCATACTATCAGCCCACATCAGGAAGCCGTTTGTCATTTATCATCCGAAGAAAGGATCCTTTTGTCCTGAAACGGTATTTGACAAAACAAATCTTTCCTGAAGAGGAAATTCGCTTTCTGATAACTGAGGCAGATGTGGGACTAGGGTATAGTCTCCATACACTCAAAGGCTGCACTGCGCTCGGCTTGGTTTTTTATGATATGAAAGGCCCAGAGGAGACTTGGGCGGGCCCATCAACTCCAGAACAAATGGATGAGGCGGAACAAGACTTATCCAAGCTTTACCAAATGATTGGACCTCTTTTGGAAGCAGGATTGGTACCCACGCTTCAAGATATGAAACTGTTTTGGACGTTGAGTCTTTATACGATTGAACTCGCACTGAATGATTTCTCCATCCTTCGAGAGAAAACCATGGAATATAAGGATGAGCTCAAAGCACATGTAGACGAAGAAGAAGAACAATACTCGGCAGAATATGATGATGAAGCTTCTGAATTCCACCGTGGCAGAAATGGAGGCTATGGGTTTGTTAGCAGACGTACAAGACACCGATACGAACAAGCTGTTGAAATTCAAAAAGCATTTGACAGTTTTATGAAAACGTACAACGCCAACACAAAAACGTTCAATTTATTCCGACCTAAAACTCCTCCTCCTCCCCGTGAAGATCCTGTCTATGTGGGTGGTCCACAGGCCGAGTTCCAGGTACCTCCGCCCTTGCCATTACCATTGGGAAACTATGATAGATTCTAACGCTTCCCAAATGTCCGAACTGCCAGCAACGCACCTACTGTTAACAGTCCAACTGTAATTGCACTTACAGCTGTATTTGTTACAATCACATAGCCCTTCTTTCGAGGCGCATCAGGCAAATTGCAGATTTCACAGCCTGGTTTTTGCTGGATATCGGAATCTTTCTCTTTCACACCAACTTGTCTCAGTACAATATTTTTGTTGTGAGAGATTGTTACAATCCCCATTTGGGCGCAGCGATGCATAAAATGATCCACGTGTCCGTCAATGGGAAATGCATTGTCTGAGAGAGCTTTTGCCGCATGTCTTGACAGCACATATCCTGTCAAAGGTCCTACAACATCGTAGGCCCAGTTACCACTGTATTGTATATCATTGATTTCCAACGCTTTTCTCATTGCAGGACCCCAGGGACGACTCAGAAGCCAGATATCGGGTCTCTTGACATCTTCTTGTTCTGTATCTTCCAAGGCTGCTTCAATTTGTTCTTTAAAATTGACAGGGACTTCTGCATCATCCTCAAAAATAAGACAGTATTCACTGCCTCCTTGTAAAAATTTCTGCCAACAGCCATAATGACTCAAATAACAGCCTACCCCACCTGCAGTATCCAAATCTTCGTGATCCCTGCGCTTTTGGTACATGATGTTCCGCTTGGTTCGTAATGAGACACGCTCGTCGTCTTTGATATTTAACAGTTTTCCATTGACTCCTTCAAATCGTTCAAACGGATACGCTTCGGATAACCGCTGGAATCCAGGTTGTGAGGAAAAACGTTGCCAGCGATCAGGTCGCTCTTTAAGATTTATACAATAAATCTGAAACAGATTGGATTTTCTTGGGTGACTCATTTCTACTTTACTTAGGCTTTTCCACTCACTCGCTTTCCACCTCGTCCAGTTGCAACAGGTGCCTGACGTGCGGCAATCTGTGTGGCAAGATTGGCAGCCTGTGCTGTTTGTCTTGCATTCTCAGCCGTAAGGCGGAGTGATTGGAGAGTTCGTGAACCAGAGCCTGCGCTTACAGCTTGCATCCAGCTGGTACGCCATTCACGGAACATGTCCGCACACGCTTTTGCAGCTTTTGTAACAGCATAGATTGCTGCAGTATCCTTTGCATCCTTTGTCTCATCCAGGGGGAAATTGACACCCACGCGGAGGACCATCTCATCACGAAGAGGGTGAGGAACCTTATATCCAACAAAGGTAATATCCTTTCCCATCATATTGTCATCCATATAGGTTTGAAGAAGGTTTCCCAGAGTATGATCTTCATTTTGAAAGGTGAAATCAAATCCTTTCATTCGTGCATCTGCAAGAGTGACTTTTACACTTTGGGGTAGATCAGAGCTTGCATATTTGAGACATTTCTGCTCTGCGTTCTGAAGCGCGCGCTCCACAATCTTCTCCACAGGCTCTACGCCAACCGTTTCAATCACAAAGTCGAAGCTATTCGGTTCTCCCGTAGCGGGATCGCGCTGGAAGCATCGCTGAACTTCCATCGTGTTAAATTCACGAAGCAGTGTCTCTTCCAGCTGAGGCTTCTCCTTAAGATCCTCTAGCTTCTTGTTCTTGGCAGATACAATCCATTTCTCAAAAGCTTCACGCTGGCGAGCTTCGTCCGTATCAATGGAATACCCATACGAGCACTGACTCACGGGGCAGAAGCGAATGTGATCGCGTCCAGTACCAACGGAAGCCCGAGCCGTCAACTTAATCTTCTGGCCTGCAGTGTTTGGCTGGACTCCTTTGAGAACTGCAATCAGAGCCGTTCGCCCTGAAATGGGATCAGGGTAGAAGAAGTCCTTGTTGGGGAGTTGCTGCTTCTCTCCTTCCACATCTCCCTTCCGATAGACTTTGATATCACTTGCTTCAACAGGCAGCGAATTGTCTGTCGTATTTTGAACGTCAAGCTCAAAGTAATAGGTATCATATCCCTTTTCTTCCGTCCATGTATCTGGATCCTTGTGAATGGGAATGAGTCCAATGCGATCTGCAAGCATTTCATTCGTCATAGGAGTTGTATTCTCGCTAACTACAACATCAGTGGTCTGACCCTTCTCATTCATATCTGCACGAAAGCCAACTGATTCAACTCCTGTAAGACACATGCGCCGGAGAGTATTGGCATATGCGACATTTACCTTCATACGATCGGTTGACCGAAGGGTGAACGAGCTCATATTAGGATTTCCTTTCACAACTGCGAGATTCTGAAAGATGTTTTCCGCACTCATTGGTTCTTCTACTGAATTGGGCTAGATCTTAAGATTCAACTTTAGTGCGTTGATTCAACCTCTCTTGTATCTCTCTTTACGGTAGTCATATGAGTCAACCCCAGAATATTTGTTTTTATAGCAATAAATGCCTATGGTCTGAGGCTTTTTTAAAAGAACTTTCCACTACGCCTTGGAAGAATACATTCCGGTTTGTGTGTGTGGATCCCACACCCAATGGCACACGCCCGCAACTTCCGGCATTTTTAAAAAAGGTTCCAACTCTTGTGATTGGAGGAGAACCTGAGCCTCGTACAGACGGTCAAGTTATGAATTGGATTTCGGAGATGAAGTTAAAATCTACATCTGGATCTGGAGGTGCTTCTATGGGCCCAGCAGCAAGTTCTGAACCCGAGGCCTTTAATTGGATGGAACAGACCTCCTTTGCAAGAGGTTTTGGGTATAGTGGATTGAATGTAGACACAAGCACACAAGGAGATGGTGGTCTGACAATTCCAGGTGCCTTTTCGTTTTTGAATGGGGCCGCTGCACCAGGAGATCGGACAGGAAATGCAATTCCGAACATGGCATCCGTGGAGCAGAGATCAAAGAAAGAGAGATTAATGGACCAGCAAATGGAACAATATATGAAAGAACGGGATCGGGGCATGCCACAAATGAAGCGACCTCTGTAAAATTGAACTACGCTCAAGTATCTTAAGCAATAAGACTTTGATTGTGTAGAATGACTACTTTGGGCGCATTTAACAACCAACTCATCCGATTCTTTGAGGATCTTACAGAGACCTATCCCGAAGAAAAGGAAATTAAATTTGGACTTGAGGCTCTGCAAGGCGCAAAAAAGATCAACCCAAAGCTCATCCTGGATCTCTTTTACGAGCATGTGTATATGCCCGCACATGAAGCCATCGCAACAGAAGATGATGAAAAAGTAGTTGCTTTTGCGAGATCCAAGATTCAGAATGAATTTAATGAAATGAGTGCAGCACTTGTTATCTTTGATCGCCATTGGGCTACGATGTCGGACAGCAATAGGGCAGCGATTTGGAAGTACCTCAAGGTTCTCTGTGTGCTCTGTGCCAGAGCCAAGGGTTTGCCGCTGAAGACGCAGTAAACTCAAAAAAGAAACAGCGTAAAGAAACTGTACGGCGTCTCCTCAGACACTGTAGAATGTCAGAAGAGAAGTCGCTTGATTCAATCTTCCAGAAGAAATACACGGAGTTTTGTGAGGATTTGATTGGAACCTATCCTGAAAAGGCACGGGAGATCCAAGCTGCTCTCTCTCTAAATGAGCGTGAGCGCACAGAACGATTTCGCGCAGAAGTGTTACCCTCTGTTAGCGCCCATAGACAGAATCCATCGGTGTGTCCCGGTCCGGTCTTGCCTGGTGTCGTGATAGAAGAGGTCCACTGGGCCTCTTTCTCAGCCAATACCCAAAAGGTGATTTATGAGTATGTGACTCTTTTGGGATTTTTATTGATGTTTGGTGATCCTTCAAATCCTTGGATGAGTGATTTGAGTGGGAATGGTCCTGCCAAACAATGGATGGATGAAATGTTGTCTCAGTGGAAAGATAAATTGAGTAAGGTTGACTTCAAGAGTCTTTCGGAGAAGATGATGGGATTATTTGGTTCGGGAGAGGGTGGATTTAAGCTTCCTGAACGTTTCTTAAAGGGCCAGCTAGCAAAGTTGGCGGAGGAGCTTGTACGCGAATTTAAACCGGAAGACTTTGGCTTGGATGCCGCCCAGCTTGGTGAAACGGATGCAAATCCTCAGCGTGCCTTTGAAATGTTGATGAATGTCTATACACGGAGACCGGAAGTGCTCCAGAATGCTATGAAACGCATAGCAAAGCGACTCCAGGACAAAATTCGCAGAGGTGAGTTGAGACCCCAGGAGCTCGCTGCAGAGGCCGAAGAGATGATTAAGCAGTTTACTGACAATCCTGCCTTTGTGGAACTTATGGAGAGTTTCCGGAGTGTCTTTGGATTTGAAGATCCTGATATGGCACGTGCTGCAGGACGTGACTCGGATGGAAGAAGAGCACTCGCCCAGCGTCGTCTGCGCCAAGAGCGCGAGAGACGAGCCCAGCGTCGCGCAGAAGAAGCAGGACAGGCACAAACAGGATCACAACCTGTAGCAAATCTGAGCGTAGAGGAATTAATGGAACGCATGGGATTGAATAGTTCATCCTCAAGTGGAAAACCAGAAGGGAAAGGCAAAGGCAATCGCAAAAAATAACTTGTCCTCAACGCTTAGAGCGTAGGTCAGAATGGTGAAAGTTGCATTATGTGATCCTTATTTTTGGGAACAACCGTCTATCTTAGTGGGACCTGCATGGTGGAATCGTTGGAGTAGGCCTGCAAAGACAGTCTGTGCGAGCGAAATTGTAAATGAAATAGCTGCTGTCTATATTTTTACTGCTTTTGTGGGTATCTTAATGAGTGTCATAATTGAGTATCCGCTTGGACTTCCTGTTGCTTTACTTGTTGCAACCTTGTATCTTGTCCCTGCATATTGGGCTCTTTGGGATATCCGAGGATACGGATGTTCTACGGAAGGGTTTCAATCCGAGTTTACGGTTGGAAAAAATACGTATCCGCAGGCCCCATCTGCAACTCCTGTAGGACCCGATGCAGATTTTGAGCCAAAGCCCTCCCTGGAAAGTGAGACAAGACCAACAGCACGCAATCCTTTTATGAATGTCCTTTTGGATGAAATCAAATACAACCCGACTCGTCCTCCTGCCGCCGATATCAATAGTCCTTCTGTCAATGATACATTGGATGCTTTCTTCCGAGTTCAATGGGCCTCTGATCCTACGGATGTATTTGGGCGCAGCCAAAGCCAACGTCAATTTGTAGCGCAGCCTTCGACAAGCATTCCGAATGATGCAGATTCTTACCAAAATTGGCTGTACCGCATTCCTGGGAAGACTTGTAAGGAAGGAGGTCGTGAAGCCTGTCTCCCTGGTACAGATGGTGGACCTGTTACATGGCTCAACCTCAATCGCTAAGTCACATTATGAGTTGTTAACAACAACAATCTAATTTGACTTTTTGAAAGACTGTGTTTGAAGCATAGGCTTCTTTTCACACGTAAATCGTTTGAGAGTTCTTCCCCGTGTTTGAAGAACTGCTTTGACACAGGTACCAATGGCAGCCTTTTCTTTGTTTTTCCGTGTTTTGCTTTGTCCCGGTCGGAGTTGTATTTTGGACCGGACTTTTTTAATGCAACTGCAAAATTTCTCCGCCTGACTCCGATGAGTGGAACGCTTCGCCATGGTTTCTTTCTACTTTAGAACAGAGATGGCGACCTTTCAGATCAACAGATTAAGCCGCGTTCGTGATGACCTCTGCGGTATCGAGCAGTATTACAAGCAATCAGTGGGCCCGGGTGACTACATGGTGACGAACCTTGTCCCGGATGCCAAGCGTGTGAATCCTCTTTCTGTAGATCAACTCTTGATCTATCCTCGTGAGGGCTATGGATTAAACAATCGCTCCATTGATGCTGATTCTATTTTGAGAAACCAGCCCGAATTTAAGAACAATCGTTGCATTATCCGCAACCAGGCGAGACCCTTCGCGACTGTGCCTTACATGGGTGGTGGTCGTGGCAATCCTGACGTAGAGAGCTTGTTGCTCCACTCCGAGCAGGTTCGCCAGGGCAAGGAGTGTGGCACCGTGACAGAGGAGTTCTTCGATCAACAGTATACGCCTTTGATTCAGACTGTAAAGGACAATATCCAGAACCCGAAGAACTTGATTCCTGAGGTGGCGGCGAGTGGTTGGATCCGTGCGGGCATTCCTTCTCGCCAGTATATCCGTGATGTAAATTGCTAAGGTCTCCAATACAATTCAAACAGACTTAAGAAAAGGCTCCAAAACAGCCATACAAAACAACAACAAAGAACAAATTTTTTCTGTCGTTCTGTAATTCTCGATTCTTGTTGATATTCTTCTGTCTCGCGAACATATACATACTGGACGACTGGAAGTGGGTTGACAGGTACAGCAACCGTATGACAAATAGGACATTCATAGTTCTGTTTTTCATGAAACCAAGCTTGCAGACAAGTCCCATGCGATTTGAATTGACATTGACATCCGATAGGATTGAATGCCAATTCATTGGTCTTGACAGGTTCCAGACAAAACATACAGGTTTCCTCCATCTTTTCTTCTTAGGATGGGTAGAGAAAGATGGCCGACTACGGATCCGTACTGAATCATCCTTGGGAAAAGAAAGAAAACCCTCAGTCTTATGATGAGACTCCTTATGTGTACGTTCACAAACAGCCTGCCCGTCATATTTTGGGTGTTGTAGGTGGAAATGAGGTTTCAGGCATAAAAGGAAACCGTGTGGATTTGGAATCGGACTTGTTGGGAATTACAAGACCCAACACATGGTGCAACAATCGCGAACATCTGCCCCCGTATGTTGGAGACACGAGTATCAAACGTCAAAATCCCAAAATTGAGATTAAGATTGATGTAGCTCCCAAACATTTGCCTGCCTATCAGATGTGGGCCTATCCTGCAACCTTTGCACCGATTCAGTTTGAGAATACAGCTTGCAAGAATCCTGAAAAATACTAAATTCCTTCCTTGGGTAGAAGAAGAGAATGATCCAAGTGAAACAACAATCAATGACAAGACCCAAATTTGATGATTTTCACCAGGCGGATGATATGCGAATCACGAGTTATGCTCTTCGCTATCAATTAGGCCAACCTGAAGCAAGATGCCCGACTTCCTTCCCGGTGGATGCAACAACGCGCATCCAGTTTTCAGGTGACGGTTGGGTCCAAGGTCAATGGCGCACGGATGTGGAGTCTGATCTGAAAGGAATCAATCGCTTTGGCACTCGTGTAAAGTGTGATGACAAGCTCTACAATCCTGATACAAACAAGATGAATAATACCCCCTACGCCAATGCACCGGATGAGACATTTCCTCAAATTTTCAATCGCTTGTCAAACCCCCCTTGTACGTTGAGAGCCACGGGTTGGAATCGCTGGGAGCCTCTTCCTCATCAGCCTCAACTCACATTCGAGCAGCCGTTTGACTTTTATATTCCGGCTCGCAACAATGACAAAGAACGTTGCAAGACGCACTAAACTCTTCAGAGTTTTCTGTTTACGATTCAACCTTGCGAACTTTGAGTTCCTAATTTTGAACCTACCTGGTAGTAGATATGGAAGCAGCCGCTCTTCTAGGACTTGTAGGACTTGGCTACATAGTAGCAAAAACAGCCGGTCCCTCCACACCCACTGTTACTGTAAAGAAATCAGAAGGATTTGTTGACTCCAAAGGATCTACAGATCCAACTCGGCAAAATCCTTCTCAATACCCCAGGGGTATTTTGACGAATATGTCAAAAGGCGCAAGTGCTGTAGGCTCGGGCGCCGAATTGGATCTTATGTTTAAAACACCCAACGGCCAAACGTATCCCTCGGAACCTCATCCTGGTCCTTATGGTTCGCCTCTTGGGTATGCCTCGCAGAAACCTCCTCTCGCTCCTATTTCCCCTGGGCCTGGGCCTGCACCGCAATCCATAGAGGCTGTGGCACCGAGTGTTACCATGAATCCTGCAGGTGTGGAACAGAACCCTGTCTATGGAAAGAGTGACTTTGTCACGAGTGAACTGACAGGGCAAAAGATGCCTGCTGCGGATTTCCGCCACAACAACATGGTTCCTTTCTTTGGAGGGTCCATCAAGCAAAATGTAGCTGTTGATACAAACGTATCTATCTTGGACTCCTATACTGGTGCTGGCTCAACAGATTTGAGAAAGAAGGAAGTGGAGACCATGTTTAACACAGCCCAAACTCCTTACGGAAATCCTTTCGGTATGGAAGACAATACAGATTTCTTCCAGAGCCGTTTGGATACGGATCCAGGTTTGTTGCGTCCTCGCAATGGTGAAAGACCCTTTGAGCCTACACGTGTAGGTCCTGCTGTGGAGCAGAAGTTTGGTATGACGGGCAAAGGTGGTTTCCAACAGTTTGAGATTGATGAAGTGATGAAGCGTGCTATGCCAACCTCAGACAAGTTGCGTGTAAAGGACAACCCGAAGCTCAGCTACTACACACCTGTAGTGCCAGGGCAGCGCTTTACGGCAGCTGGACCTGACAATCCTGGTGAGGTTCGCAAGTACAGACCTGATACCTTCTACATCGATCAACAAGGCGAGCGTTTCGTGGGTGCGTTCTCAGAGGAATCGCAGCGTGAGACAGCCAGACCCATCCAGGTGTATAAATTTGTCACTCGTCCTGAGACATCTGCTGAGTTAATCGGACCTGGTGCCTCTCAGGACTTCGGCCAGAGCTATGTCTCAGGTGAATATCGTAGACCGATGGCCCAGCAGTTTGGTGGTGCAGGATTCCGTAACGCAAATGGTACTGACTATTTGCCGCATGCGGAGGTTGCGGAAATGGGTGACTATGGTAAACACGGCATTGAGATTCGTCCGAATGAGCGTAACTCCACAGAGGAGCGTGTCATGGGTCTCAACTTGGCTCCTGCTGACAACGTACAAGTATCCGTCCATTACACGGATTCTGCCAGACCCACGAACAGAGCTGAAACGGTTGGAAACATTCGTCAAACGGGTACAGCGACTGGGTATGCGGGTGGTGCACCAGCAATTACTGTTTGGGATCCTACCGATGTGGCGCGCACAACTGTCAAGGAGACCACCATTGAATGGGGCAATCTTGGTTTGGGTGTTGCCGCTCCTGCGGATGCGCCCACGAAGCTTAAGGTGTATGATCCTGACGATATTGCAAGACCCACACAGAAGGCCCAGTTGTCGGCTGCATTGGGTTGGTATGGTGGTGGTTCTGCAGTTCGCAAAGACTTTACCTCCCATGAATCTGCTTATAACATGCGACTCAACCCGAATAAGGAACAAGTTGCACGTGGACGCAAACCCATTGCTGGAAATGGTGGCATGGCTCTTGTCAACGAGGATCCTGGTAAACAGACATCCAAGAAATTGGATGCGGATATCATCAATGATCGCGAGCTTCGAATCAACAATGTCACAGGTTTGCCTCCTGGTTCTGGTGATATCGGCCAAGTGAAGTACAGAGTTCCTCTCAAGCTGGACGTGACCTTGGAACGCAATCAACCCGCTATGATCTCAGCTGTGGAAAACAATCCTTTGCAGCAGTCGTTGCGGAAGAATGCAGCCCGCGATCAGATGGTTCTGGAAGAGGTGTATGGGAAATTAGGTACTGCGTATTAAATCTTCCGGTAATCTAGAATGGGTGAAGCCAACGGAAACGGAAAAAACAACGGGAATAACAAATCCAACAATGAGAAGAATACTGGTAGTCGCCCGAATTCTTCTCAAAAGAAGAAAAAGCGTAGCGCTGCAGCCTTGGCACGCCGTGCTGCCAAGTGGTCCACACTGAAGGCAGAAAAGAAGGCGGAGGGGGTTGCCGCATCGGCTGCAAAACAGGAAGCCAAGCGTTTAAACGAAGAAAGAAAGCAGCAAGCAGTAATTTCTATGTTTCCTGATATCATGGGAATTGTTGGCGCACAGGGATTTATGCCAAATATCCGCAAAGTCTCAATGGTCTCCAAAAGTTTGGCTGCGAATCTGAAGACAGTTCCTTTGTTTCAGAATGCAGATCGCGCAACCATCTATCCCAATGGAATGACGTTGTTGAATAAATATTTGGAGGATCGCAACTGGGCGAAGGCCATGGAGGTGTTAACTCTGGGCGTTCCAAAACGAGTCTTAGATCATCCTACCTCTACAGGGGATTCGCCTCTTTTCTTTACAATGAAAGCACATCAATTTGATCTCTTTAAAAAATTGTTAGACAAAGGTGCGGATCCTAACCAGGAAAGAATAACATCCTCCTATCCCTATGGACCAAAAAACACCACAAAAAACACAATCCTTATTTATCTTATGCAGGAATATATGTATCTCCAGGAAAAGAAAAAGTATGCAAATGAGCTTTTAGCTCATGGGGCAGATATCAACAAACGTGATTCCTTTGGGTACACTGCGTTAGAACGAGTTCTTTATTCACCCGACGAGGTTCTCTTTTTAATTGAGAAAGGTGCTGCATTGGAAGAACCCAACGCAAGTGGCTTTACTCCTGTCTTGACAGCTATTTCCAAAGGAAAAACCAATATTTTGAATGAATTTATGAAGAAGGGAATTGATCTTGACAAGAAAACTGCCAACGGAAACCTGTTTCCTTTGAAAGTTGCGACATTGTCTGCCAAAAATGATATCTTTACAATGGTACTCAATGGAGTCAAAGAAATTGATGCGAAAGATGAGGCTGGAAATACAGCGCTTCACTATGCTGTGCTTACCAAAAACTTTCAGAAGATTGCACTTCTCAAACAGAAAGGCGCAAATCCAAAGATTTCAAACAAGAAAGGTTCAACCGCCATGCAACTTGCCATGGCCTTAGACCAGGCAGGTGATAAACGTGCTTACAATATCCTGAAAGAGTAAAATTATTTATAGAAAAAGAATAGATGGATCCAAACAATCGGGCGCCCGCAAATGCAGAAGCTGCACTTGGTATTACCGCAGCTTCTGGCTTTGGTCCAAATGTACTTCCGGTCAGTATAGCATTATCCACTGCGGCACAAAGTAATTATCTATTGAAAGCAACGAATTACTTACGACAATATCCCTCCAAGGGATCTCCCAGTGGTTTAGTCACGCGTCTTCAAGCGGCATGCGCGACAGGAAATCTTGCAAAAGTTCAAGATATTGTACGGTTTTTTCAAGTGAATCCCAGAAATACACGATTAAGGGCCCAGCTCTTACAGGACGAAGGCACCCTGTATGAGCCTCTTGTCTTGGCAGAACTAGGAGGCCATGAACCTGTGGTGCGATATCTTTTCTCCTTGAACTACAGACCCGCTTTTTATAATGATTACTTGGACCTTCTTACCGGCGCATTTGTCAGTGGAAACGATACGTTAGTGAATGGTTTGTTGCAAAATAATCCGGATGCATTTCCCTATTTGACGTTTGTAAATGAGGAGGGAAACACGGTCAGTTCTCTCCCTTCTACACCCGAATATGTAGATTGGGTAAAGCGAGAGGTCTTTTATAGACTTGTGAATGAGTTTAAAACTGAGAAAGGCGCACGAGGATTGAGAAATTTCTTTCGTCTTTTTCCAGAACTCTATACCCAAATTGCGTCTGAAATTACATTTCAACCTGCAAGTGTCTATGGACCCGCGCAAACACTGCAAATTCCTCAAACGTTTTTTGATGTTCTAGTAAAGGAATATGAGTTTTACCGAAGCGGTCCAGATCCCAAGACACCGTGGATGACTGCAATTGAAGAACTTATTCTTGACGGCCTACAACACGGTGCAAATCCCAATGCGAAGTATAAAAACGAGCCAATCTTATATTACTTTCTGAGTGAGTTTCATTTTAGTCCTGCAATTGTAAATGAACTGCTATCCATTCCTGCCACGGATGTGAATGCAACAGGCTATGGAGGACAAACAGCACTGTATACAGCAGTCTCATTGACTCATGATCCCAATATCGTCTATCAACTATTGAGGAGAGGTGCGACAGAGATTGAAACATCCAGAGACGAAACAATTCTCGGCGCAGCTATTTTGGCAGCGGGCAGACTTGAAGGGGACATGGAACATCCAAATGCAAATACAGAATTAAAATACAATGCTGCAAGAAATATCTTACAAATGTTATTAGATCATGGATTTGATGTAAATTTTCAAGGTGACTATGGAGGCGTTACAGCCTTGATGTTTGCAGTAGAATCGGGAAGTCAACGATTAGTAGATCAAATTTTGGCAATGCCTGGTGTGGATGTGAATGCGACTGATAGTATGGGACGAACTGCATTGTTTTATTTGTTTGATGCCATAAACAAACATTATTTACTAAGTCCAAACAATAGGGATGCAATTCAAGCGATTGTAAAACGTCTTCTTGCAGCAGGACTTGATCCAAACATACGGGATTTAAATAATAGGACGGCATTGACTTATATGCAAGGGCAAACAGGCGGATATTTTCCTGAATTTATCGAAGCTCTTGTGGAATTGAATCTCCCTCAAAGTGGAGGAAGACGAAGACGATCCAAGACAACGAGAAAAGGAAAAAAGAGATTTTCCAAGAAAACAAGAAAGGTCTAAACTCAAAGTTTGTAATCTCATACAACATGAAGCCAGCTATCATTTTGTATGGGCCTCCAGGTTCTGGAAAAACAACGTGGATCAAACAAGAAGCCAAAGCACGTGGATGTCGGTTGTTTCGTTGGAATGTGCGGAATGATCGGTCCTTGCGTGAGGGACGCGAAGTCTTGCACGCGCAGGTGCGATCTCAGGAGAAGACATTGATTTGGATTGAAGGAGCAGATGATTTGACACAAGAAGCCCAGGCCTTTTTACGACGAATTCTAGATACACGATCTCCTGATATTTACTGTATTTTGGAAGTGAGAGATCCTTCCAAACTGTCAGTACCTGTCTTAAGTCGCTGTAGCTTTCAAAAAATTCCCAATGAACTGTCCTTTCGGAAACAGGCATTGGAAGGAAAAGCTGTCAGTTTAGGAGTTTATACTAAGCAAACACCTGACAGTTTCCCTACACGACTGGAAGACTTGCTTGCCTACAAACAAGCAGGAAAGGACCCCAATTCTCTTTTAACCCACATGGTAAATACAACCCACAATACATCGGAAGGACGAGAAGCCCTCCGTCGGTTTGCTGCAGGATCTTCTGCATGGGTCCAGGTGGCTTGGTTACTGTCACAAAATACTTCAATAGAGTAGAATGTCTTGGAATAAACCTACAACCTATTCCCGAGTCCAAGGAAAAACGCTGGAAGAAATCAAAGCCGATCCTGAGTTGGGCCCTGTCGCACGAAATGTTGTCCCCTTGTCAGGTTTGGCAAAAGGTCAGCGCAAATATATGCAGAAACCGGCAGGTGGAATCTTGGTGTTTGGATCTGGAACATTTGGTACAGTAGTTGGGGAAGCTTTCAATGAAGGAAATGTAGCGACGAAATACTTTACAAATACAAGTGGAGAACTCCGAGAAAGCATTCAAGAAATTGCAGCACTCACCTATTTGCAAGGTCAACCGAATATTGTACCCATTACAGGCGTTGTTGGCTCAAAACCAAATAGTACAGACATCTCATTTCCAGGTGCTATGCTTGGGAAAGCAGTTTCCAATTTGGGAAAACAAACTCATTTAAATACCTGGGAAGATATCTACGCAACGTGTCTTCAAGTTCTTCGTGGATACTATACACTCCATTCATTAGGAATCGCCCATCGGGATACAAAGCCACAAAATTTATTACGTTCAAGCTTGGGAGAAGTTTGGATTTCAGATTTTGGTGCCTCCAAATATTTGGATTCTAGGATTCCACCTTCAGAAGACAATTATCCAGGCACATTTGCATACGCATCTCCTGAAGGATTGATGAATTGGGATGGCACAACGTTTCGGAAGACGATCAATTATTTCAAAGCGGATTCCTGGGCGGTTGGCTCTGTTCTTTATGAGCTTGTCACAGGAAAACGATTTATACCTGGAGATGACAAAGCCTTTGACAACATGGAAGAGATTATTGTGCGGAAAGGCACACCAGTTGCAGCAGACGGTATCGTGTTTGATATATACAATGGATGGAAAAAGAAAAAAACTGTGGAGGCATTTGTCTTGGCAAGAACTGGAAATGCAATCTTTCCACAAGACGTAGATGCAGTGCGTGGACGAGTGACGTCGCGTGCAAAATTCAAAACTGCGGCTACTGAAGCGGCCATCGATCAGATGGCTGATGTCATCGCGGGTTTAATGGAATACAATCCTGAAAACCGTCTGTCTATTGAGGATGCTCTCCAAATGCCTGGTATGCCTGGACTTCCTCCAGCGATTGAGCGTCCTCTGATAACCGCCCAATATGTAGACAAGGTAGACTTTCCAGCTTGGGTTACAAAGCCTGTACTCAAGAGTATGTGTGAGAATGTATTCAAGCACATTGGTAACATTTGTACTAAAAAATCGCTTCCATTTATCTTGGATCGTGCATGTTGTTATATGTATGCATTTTTGACACTCCACAAGGAGGATCCTTTTTGCGTAGAAGAGAATCAACCCCTCATTGAAATAGGTGCGGTTACAATTGCAAGCATGTTGTTTGAATCAAGTGCTTCGGGACTTGATTTAGATGATTTCTTTGAAGAAATGGTGGACTGGTATGTAAATGAGTTTACAAAAGCTCAGGTACGAGAGTCTATCAAATTGTATATGCTATCGCCCATTCAATTCTTAGGTCGTACCTTTTATGACACAGTTCTTCTGAGTCTGCCCTCTTTGACACGCGAACTCATTGAAACCTATGGGCTCTTAAATTTTGACTGTTATGCAGAAAGTCTTTTTCCTATAAATGCTGGGAAATTGGATATTCTTAAAGACGAAATGATCCAGTTTGTCACGGATGGACGCCTTGCTCCAAACATTCATTTAACACAACTTGTAAGAAATTCTGCACCTGCAACCCTTCCAACAACTCGTTCTAATTTTGTAAACTATGCAACTCCTTCGGAAGGCGGTCGCAGAAAGAGAATCCAAAAATCAAGGCGCGTCAAAAGACGAAAACAGAATACCACCTTGAAGGTCAGAAATGGATAGTTCTGAGAGCATTGGTGTGTATGGGGAAGCGAAAGCGGAATACACTCGTCAATTGTGTAATTTTCTGGTTCCGGCACTTGAATCCTACTTCTTGGATCTCTTGACTGCGACAAAAGAATCAGAAAAGGACCCAAAGCGTATTTTGTGGGCCTTTCAAGATCAATTAAAACAGTTTCCCGATTGGAATATGGATAAGGTTACGCGTGAAACCAGCAAGATTGCGGAATCCACGCACTGTGACTATTTGGAAGAAATTTTGACAGCTGTCTTTATCGCCCACACAAAAGTCTTGTCAGCCATTCGTTTGACTTCCAAACAAAAGAAACTTCAAATTGCCATTCCAAAACTCAATCATTTCCTTCATCGTACCATGAGCGAATGTGCTAGATTGTTATGGTCCAATGCTTATTTATTCAATGACAATTGCCCTGCCATTGAACGTCAGAAGAATCTTCGTCAAGTGAGTCAATTGTTGCAAGAGGGTGTACTTCAGTCCATTCGTGGTATGCTTCCGGTGAAGTCTATCTTGAAGGAATACTTGAATGATGATGGTGAGACTGCAGCGGAAGAGGCCCAAGAAGAAGCGGAAGAGGAGAAAGCATCCGAGCCTGTGGTGGAGCCTGTTGTGAAAGAAGAGACAACAGATCTTTCAGGAGCTTCTGTGGAAGAGACAGTCGCTGAAGAGAAGAAACAGGAGAAGGTCGAGGAGCCCAAGGTGGAAGAGAAGAAGGAAGAGAAGGAAGAGCCCAAGGCTGAAGAGAAGAAAGAAGAGAAGGAAGAGCCCAAGGTGGAAGAGAAGAAAGAAGAACCAGTTCAGCCACCCACTATTCATGTAGATACTGAACCAAGTGTCTCTTTTACAGGCATGGATACTGTCTTTCACTATGATGCCGACAAGAATAACATAAGCCCCCCCGTCGTTACAGAAGAAAGATATCCTGATGAAATTGTGATTGATGAGTCTTCGGCACCCGAGCCTTTGGATGAGTTTGAAAGTTTGGAAAACGAGGATGATCGTTTGTCATTCGCGGAAGATGAGGTTGAAACGCTATAAGGTTTTTCTTGGGTGGCGACAGAAACCTTCCGGATGAACTCCACATATATATACGGGATGCTTCTTGGTGGCGTAGTTGTATCAGCATTGGGTGGTGCGGCGGAATACATGAAGGAGAAGGAATTCCCTTCGTATAAGTCTCTTGTCAGAGATTTTCTTGTCGGTTCCATTCTTGTGCTCTTTCTTTTGCAGATTGTACCCGATTCTATGAATTCTCTTGTTGGATCGTTACCAGCATTGCCTTCCTTGGGATCTTTGACAGGGGGTGCCATTGAGCCCGATCTCCAAGTGGGGCCTGCGCGTTTTTAAGAAGTCTTAAGTAGAAATGGACGCATCGCAGAAAAGTCAAGTTTGGTGGTCGTGGCCTGGTGGCATTGGTTGGCCTACTCCGATTCCTCTCAAGGGCGGAAAGCGCCGTGGCAAAGCTACACGCAAGTCTTCCAAGAAGTCTCGCAAGGGCAGAAAGGGTTCCACGCGCAGAAGATAAATGACTGTAGTAGAATGAAGACAGGATTTGAATTGGATTGGACGGGAGTCTACAAACCGATTCTTACGGTATTCAACGGTGGAAAACGTAGAACTCGTAAGTCAAAGAAGAGTCGCAAGACAAGAAAAGCCAGAAAAGTTCAAACGCGCCGCAGATAATACTTTCTACAGATATTTGGAATATCACAAGAAAGTTCTTTAGTGTTTACGGTGTCTGCGAGTCTTCTTGGAAGCCTTCTTTGACTTACGGGTCTTCCGTTTTCCTCCACTCATTTCCCTCGAGATTTCACTCCAGACATTTCCCTTCCCCTGTTTGTGGTAGTGGGTCTTCACGATCGTTAATACTTTCCGCTTAGTATCCTCGTTCAGCTGCTTCACTCTATCCATATAGGCCTTGATATTGGAATTCATAGTTAATGCCTTCCCATTTCTAACAAGCTGTCTTGCATTCTCAGACATATTTCTCATCTGCATATTATTCTCAGACAAAGTTTGCGGATCTGCCATTTCCTACACTAACAAAACAAAGAAAAGATTTTACTTCCTTCCGGGATACTCTTCTTTTTTACGCGGAAGTCTTCAAAGACAGACTTCTTAACTTGGACGGAGGGTATAGCATTGTGTACTTGCGCTGCAATCACCTTATACAAATCAAAATCAGGGTATCGCTCTTTTCCATCGGGCTCCATCAGTACATTGTGTCCGTCATCACAGAGCAACCATCCCCACATCATATTATACAATTCTGATTCAGTCTCCATCATTTTCAGACCCTGCTCTTGACTTAGAACAGCAGGTTTCTTTTTGAGAGGGGGGCTTGAAGGAAAGATTCCTTCAAAGACACTGACCGCAAAGCGACAAAGATCAAAGGAGGGGTTGGGGTGCACTTCTTCCTCTTCAGGATTGTAAAGTTCCCCAAAATTAAACTGTTCGGCTGCATCATTTCCCGGTCGGAAATCATCACTAAAAAACAAGTGGCTGTTGATTTTAAAAATGGCTCTGCCAAAATCAATCAAACGAAAGATTTTTCCAAAGGTCGGAACTTTGAAATGAAGGCCATCCCGACATGTATAGTACAAATACTCTTGGTCTGTCTTCGTCCAGACAATGTTATTGCTATGAAGATCATTGTGGGTGAATCCAAACACGCTCTGACCTACGCATAAGGCTGCAATCACTTGGAAAATCCATGCCTTCCAATGAAGATCCCATTGGGAAGTTCCAGGTCGTGCACCAACTTCCTCAAAATCATCCAACAAATCATCCATTGTCCCTTCGCTTGATTCTGTATAAATCACCATGACTGGAAAATTGGCAATCTTGGCATAAATTGTCAATTCATCTTTGGAATCTGTACTATCATCCTCCTCTTCCTCTTCCTCCTCATCTTCATCCTCTTGGGAATCACTTTCATCTACAGTTTTCATATCACTCATATTGGCTGACTTTAAGGAACCTGTTTCAGGAGA
>JACCDO011930227.1_pt1 | contig 31290 bp, 37 predicted proteins | sample 7446101 | NCBI WGS metagenome assembly JACCDO01 (sample SAMN15323440, study PRJNA562643) | freshwater metagenome | isolation source: river surface water | place: USA:Blue River Watershed | collected 2017-08-16
ATTGACGTGACATGCCTGTCATTGTCAAGGAAATCAGAATCCTGTGTCTTAACCAACTGGACCATAAGACCATATTCCCATATCGGGAATTGAACCCGAACCACCTGCGTGCTAAGTTGCGTGTGGTTTCCCACCTGCAACGGACAATGAGAGGCAGATATCCTAACCATTAGACTATTTGGGAGTTAGCATCGCTTTGTTTCGATCAAAGGACTTTTGGGTTACTTTGCTTTGCAAAGTTCATTCGCTTATGGGCCCAACGCGCTTCCGCTGCGCTACGATGCTAGAAGAAAAAGAGAAAATGGGAATTGTTATTTTTACGTGTACCGGTACCGGGAATCGAACCCGGGCCAACGCTGAGCCATGTGCGCTTTGCCACCAATGGCTGACAATGAAAGAGCGCTATCCTAAACCACTAGACCATACCGGTAATGCGAGGAGTGGGGTTCGAACCCACGCGGATTGCTCCAAAGGATCTTAAGACCTTCGCCTTAACCACTCGGCCATCCTCGCTCAAGATACAGGATTCAATTGAAACAGTTTTATGTTTTTTGGTATTGCTGTATGAATCCTTCCTATGGTGCTACTCGGATTCGAACCGAGGTTCTGGGAGAGCTAACGAGAGAAAGTTCTTTCGCGAGTTCAAAGTCCCATGTCCTGACCTACTAGACTATAGCACCCGCTTCCTCCACATATATACCACACCATTCGGCGTTTAAGCCCCCTAATTTTTTTCAATCCGTGCAGTACCCATCAATTTCTTTCAGGTTGTGAGCTTCTCCAAGATGAGACCAGAAGGTGCGTCCATACGAACGGCGTCTGCGCCGCAGCATTTTTGGACGATCCACAGCATGTGTTTCCTCGTAAGGTCCAGGAGGCTCAATCGGCTCCTCAAAGAGAGTTCGTAAAATCCACAGTGCATGAGCTTCACCATCATATGGTGGAATATAGTAAGGCCCAAGTTTCGTCTGGTCTTCTGCAACCTGGGCGAGAATTTGAAGGCGGTGTGTACCATTGGAAGGCACGATCCATCGGCTCGGCCCTACACGAACCCATTCTACATCAAAGTCCACACTTGGCTCTGAAATGGTTTCTGATTCTACATCTTCTTGCGTAGTGTCATCTACAATGGAGGCACGCTCAAACTCTCCTGGCTCTTTCCTGCAGCAGGGACATGATTCTTGCGCTTCCTCTCGTTGCAGCTGCGAATAATACCAATGATTCAAACACTTGAAATGAAAGGTATGGCCGCAGGACGTTTTGACTTGACCTGTGGCTTCGTTGATTGCTTCAAAACAAAACGGACAATCCATTTTTCCAAGCAAGGAATGTGAAAGACAAGTTCAATTTTTGATTCTCTTTCTTGGACGATACTCTATAAAAAAAATTGAATACAAATTCCAAGCGAAGTCGTTTGGAAAGATGACCGAAACAAACACTGAATCAGCACATGCAATTCTTCTTCGCCTTATTCGGCAACAGGCTGAGAAGGAGGCTGCGAACGACATTTGGAAGAATAGCCCCTACAAGGACCTGGTGAAGCTCCAGAGCAATAATGTTGGAAATGTGGGTGAAGCATTCCTCAACCAAATTTGCTCCGTTGCAAAGATCCCTGCAACTTGCGATGGCGCAAAGACCAAGCAGATTGGTGGCGGCGAAGGAGATGGAAAGATCCTGGATTTCCCTGTGGAGATCAAGACCGCACACCAAGGATCTACCTCACCCAGTTTCCAGCACGAACTGGGAGAGGTTCCCTGGAAGGGCTCCAAGTACATGATCTTTGTAGATATTGCTCCAGAGTGTATCTACCTCACCATCTTCAAGAACTTTGACGAGGCAACCTACAAGAGCAAGGAAAAACTGCCCTACTTTCCCACCAAGTCAGTCACGTGGCGAAAGGAAAAAGGCGCATTCAAGTTGGATACGAGTGTGAAGATCAACGAAGAGAGCATTGTGAAGGGCCATGCCATCAAAATCACACCCTCTACATCCAATGAAACAATTGCATCCTTTATCCGAAAGATGATTGTCTAGATAAACTGTGCTTCAATGATGGAAGAGCGCAAATTGTAAGCAGAATTTGTCGAGAGGAAACTCAGACTGGACCAGTCGAGCTCCTTGGCCTTTTTCGTGAACGCCTCTTTTTCTTTTAGAAAGACCAGACCATATCCTTTTTTCCCAGGAAGTTCCTCAAACGAAGAATAGACTCGCATGTTGTCTTTTCCAAAACAGGTAGAGGGCAGATATACATCACATTTTCCAATCATTTTCTTATTTCTAGTTGTTGCAACTGTTCCCCCATTTGACATTGAATAGATCTTGACTGTTTCCTGGTTTGCTGGTTTCAACTGGTACTGTGAATTTTCTATAACTTTGGACCAGATTTGAAAGACTCCATTGATTTTAACCTTCTCCTCAGAGGGAGTTGCATACATACCTGTCACTTTTTCGCTGTGAATCAGATTGTATCCTACAACACGCTTTCGAGGCGATCCCTTTCCATCACTCTCAAAGAGCTGTGGCAGAATAAAGCAGACATAATCTGCAAAGCTGTAAGAATGATTGATAAATTTCAGTGCAAGCTGTCCTCGCAGACCAAAGGGAGGGTTTCCAAAGACAATGTACTTTCCTGGAGGAGGAGTCCATGTTAAATAATCCTGTTGAAGAATATTGGGTGCTCTTGGCTCAATATCCAATGCGAGGGATCCAGGGGGTAGAACTTTTAGAAAGCTTCCAGTGCCTGCAGAAGGCTCAATGAATGTGTATCTAGTAGGTATCTTCACAAGGTCCTGAAAACGGTTCCAACAATGAGTAACAATGGAATCGGGAGTAAAGAATTGGTCTTTCTCTGAAGGTGTAAACTTACTATAATCAATGGGTTCCCCCAACAGTTTGTAAAGATCAAACCTGTATTGGGCGGGCACATCTTTGAGTTCCTGCCATCTATTGACAGTTCCTACACAAAGATTGAGCCCTTTGGCAATTTGTTTGACAGTATATCTTTGACAGCATCGTCCCAAGAGAGAATAGGCTGTTTCATTTTCACTCATTTGTACCCTTCCTAGAAAAAAGGAGTGGGACTCAACTTTTCTATCTCCCTTAGGAAGACTGACTCTTCTCCAAAAGACGCTTGGATCGTCGTACAGGTTCTTTTACAGGCCGAGGGATAGGCTCTTGAAATGCTGCACGCTTGTATCGGTACATGAGTCCATCCCGAATCTTGTTTTTCATCCAGGCCTTTGAGGATTCCTCAAAGAACTCGTGAGTAAATTCCTTCACCATAGCTTGCTCTTCTTCCTTAATCTGATTCCGTGTCTTCATCTCTGCAGAGATAAAGCAATACAATACTTTCAATTTTATTGAATTCCCAACTTTGGCTTTCCCCATGCAACGGATTCTTGAATGACTTTGTCAGCAACAGGTGTTTTATAGGCTCTCAAATCAAAGAGCTTTCCCTTAAACAACTCATCTTTGTTCTCATATTGACTTGTAGCATTCGTCCAATTGGATTTTCCAATGTAACAGTTTGTCATGGTGGAGGCCTGTGGCAAAAATCCAGAAGGTTCAACAAAGACCTGTTCCCCATCCACATAAATGGCAATGTCAGGGCGGAATGCATCATTTGTCTTTGCTGTCACACAGATGTGGGTCCATTTCTTCAAAGGTATGATAGAAGGCACGCGGATCCGCATGACTCGTTGAGCGGACGCCCACACTTCATACAATAAAGTCGCCTTGTTCTTTGGACCCTGGATTGTTTTGTCTGTCACACGAGAGGGTGGCAAGCGCCGGGGGTTCCCTTCAAATCCGAGACACAAATAGTCGTCTACATTTGCATCTGTTGTTTTTAGTAATTCTTGAGGTGAAACAACATCAGCTCTTTGTGCGCCCGAAGGACTTGTCGGTACAGTTGTATCCTCTCCACAAAGAAGAGGAGGTCTTAGAGTGGCAGCATCTGTTATATTTGCATCTCCACGTCCAATAATTCCCAAAATGACATTATTCTTCTCAGGCCCATCTCCAAAATCTACAATATGAGCGTTGTTGGTGAATTCGTCAAAATAGACCCACATCATCATTGCGCGCATGGAACGAAGAGGGACATTGTAGCCCAGTTCAAGTTCAGGACTGTCTCCAAGGCGTAAGAATTGATCTATTCCATTGAATCGGAGTCCTTCTGTAATTTGAGGATTGGGTGTTTCATCTATAGCTATTTGACCGGCTCGTAATAAATTGGTTGTTTCAATATAGTCTATCATGTCATCACGGAATCTGTACCAAAAGATACAGCCTTCATAAAAGCGGAGCAACATCTGTGTTTCCTCGGGAGGATTGGGATCAATCACAAGCTCCGAATCAAATTCAGTCTCCAATGCACGATTGCACTGAGGCTCATAGACACCACGTCTTCCTTTCAAAATCCGACAATAGGCCGCGCGCCCATTTCCTTCAATGTCTCGCATATAGTCATCACGAGAGATGCGGAATCCATCTTGTGTGGATGGCGTGCGAAAGGCCACTGAACTCAGATTTTCGGTCCCCGCAAGAGCACACGCAAAGAATTTTGTCTTGTTTCGTTCAACCATACGGCAAAAATCATGATTGATGCCGAGACGCTGGACGTCCACATATCCACGGAAGTAGCGCGGATCTTGTTTATAACCTCCTTGTTCCATATCGGGACCTACATCTCCTCGGCGTGGCACAAACGAAGCAAAGTATCCTCCCTTTGGGTTGACAACAGGAATCAAGCTTTGAAAGCCCTCCACCATTTTCTCAGGCCAGAATAACTCTGCTGCGGCAAGCGTTACTATTAAAATCAAGACCAGAGTGATTCCGATCATTCCTACCAAAGATGAGTAAATTCAACCTGAAAATGATCGCAAGAGGTAGTAGTATGGAAGGAGGACATTTATTAGGCCAAGGTTCTTATGGCTGTGCGTTTACACCCCCTCTTCTTTGTAAATCAAGACCAAAATCCTATGGAAAAGTTGGAAAACTAACAATTAAGGAAGATGCAGGTCATGAAATAGCAATTGCAAATCGGCTTCGGAAGATGCCCTTGCATAGACATTTTTTCCTGTTAGCCGATCCGGAATCGTGTGAGCCTCTTCCCATTCCCCTTCAAAAAGATAAAGAGATCAAAGATTGTGATGCAACAACACGGGATGATGAATACAAAGTTCAATGGTCTCAAACAAGACAATTGTTTCTTCCCTTTGGTGGAAAAAATCCCTTAGGAAACATGATTATGGAATCCAATTTGCATCCCAAATTCTTTCCTTTCTTTGATTTCATGCGTCATGTTCTAGAAGCAGGCTCCACTCTTTTGCTTGCAGGTGTCTGTCATTATGATTTGCACCCCAATAATTTTATTCAGGATCCTTATGGTGTCGTGCGAATCTTAGACTTCGGTCAATCCTTCACAGTGAATTCAATTGACGATGAAACGATGCGATGGAAGCAGTTGTTCTTCGGATTTGAGAAAGATGGGCCGCATCCAATGATTCCTAATGCAGAGCCTCCTGAGATCACTGTACTTAATGCAAAGCGTAATGGATACAGTCTAGAATCTGCAATTGCAAACACATTAAAGGGAAAACAGATTTTCCAGGACATGCAGCGCATATTGGGAATGACATTGGGTGGGCTTCGAGATGAAATGGATGATTTTTTTGCGACAAGTATGAGTGTCACGAAAAATGATTGGATAGAATTCTATAAATTGTACTGGACTGGCTTTGATGCCTGGGCGATTGGATCGTTGTGTCTGACTGTATTGAAGTACCAAATGAGCTGGGTTGAATTTGTAAACGGGGATTGGAAGCAGCGCAAGGGAATGACTCTCCTTGCCCTACGAGGTCTCTTGCACCCCAATCCAAGAAAACGTCTAGATTGCATTGAAGCGCTGTTTTTGTTTGATCCTGCCAATTCCTGGATTCAGAAATTTGGAAAACCTTGGATAGAAAAACGAAAACTCTTACGCAAGCGCTTGGAAAAAAATTGAGCTTCTTGCCAAGCTGAATCTAGTCAGAAATGGATTTTGCTATAACAACAACACTTGTCTATCTTCCACCCATTCTTGTTGCAGGGCTCATTGCCTTGTACCGCAACAATATTCTCTGCTTCTGGGACTGTCATCCTGCTGGGAAAGCGATCGTTCAGACTATGAGTACAGCCAAGCAAACTGCAGTCATGATTCGCAATACTGTATTTCAACTGATGAGTACTGTGAAGGGTTCTATGGCGCTTATGCTGCAGGGGCTACATAGCACCGCACTCATGCTGTTTCGCACAATTGAAAGTATGCGCGTACAAATTGTGACTACAATTCAAGGAATTCTAGTCGCACTTCAAGCTCAATTTGAACTTATGCAGGTCAATACAGTGATGTTCTTCTACAGGCTGTATGCAAAGTTCCGGTCAATGGTATCGTATGCAGTGAATGAAACAGCTGCCTTTGCTACCAATGTAACGTCCTTCTTCTCTCCTTCTCCGCAAGACTCATCACGAAAGATGTATCTATATGCTGGTCTTGCTGTTGGGATCTGCGTTGTGCTTGTCACGTGGTACTATCTTACAACCTACCGCTCTGCCAAACTTCCCCTTCAAGAAAAGAAAGCAATCGCTCCTATTCTAGAGCCTATTAAGGTACCTGCAGAAGAAAAGAAGCCGATTCGTCGCAGAAGTCGCCGCACCTAATGCGACCGGGGCTTTCTGCGTGTCACACCAAATCTTTTTCGTCGCCCTCCAGTTTTCAAATGAAGAGGTCTATCTCTAGGTACACACATATACGCACAAAAGATATCATAATTCAGCTTGGAACCCGATGCAGTGTAATTTCTAGAGGCCAATGCAGGATCATAAATAAGTTTGTCATCCGCATCCAAATTTGTGACAGGGGTACCCCCAGGTTTGTGAGACCAGAGTCCATTGGAATCCTGTCTAAAAAAGTGATAGTCCTCATCTGCATCCACAACAAGTGCAATTTTGGATGTATGAGGAGGGCATTTTCCTGTAAAAGTTGTCATTTTCATAGAGGGATTGTCTCCCAAAAGACGCGCCACCATATCAGGACAGGTTTTCAACTTGCGTGTGCGAAACCCTGGATGACCGGATGCAGATCCTGGTTGATGAAACGGAACGTTACAGTTTTTTGCAAGTTTACAGGCTCTCACTTGTTTTGGATCATGCACGTTCATTGCATAGGCAAAGCAGTTGTGTGTTTCACGTAACTCCTTCTTATTATTCCAGCGCCAAGGCTCAAAGGAAGGCTCATATCCATTCAGAGGTGACTTGCGCGCGCATCCGTGGGCGTGATTCCTGCAAAAATTTGCATTTGGAAGAGGTGCTTCCTTACAAGTTTCAGAACATTGACAATGTGGTCTCATGGACCCTTCTATGTAGAGTCTATTTATTCTCTGCGGCCTCTCCATCCTGTTTTGCCATTGTGACAATTTGTGAAAGCAATTCGGGAGGCAATGCTTTTGCCTGTTCCACTAATGGTTTTAGAGGTGTTATAGGAATGATTGTGTCCTTTTTTCCAAGCAGATCTGTACCGTTTTGTTTGGGTACATTTGTCTCTTGATTCTGATTTTCAATCAATTTGTAATATTCTTCTTCCACCTGCTTCATCTTAATTCTCTCCACAGAGTGGCAAAAAAAGATAAATTGATTGGAATGAGTTGGGGTTACACTTGGAGTATGAAATCCGCTGTAATGACCTGACAACTGTAAATATTGCCATCCCTCACTTCGCAAATGCTCTAGAGTCGTATGCAAGAAATAATACTTTTTCTCAATCTTAAATACACTTAATAAGCCATTGCAGATGGATACAAACAGTGAAATCACCCAAGTCGTCCAATAGACACGGTAGGAGAAACTAGAAGGATCGGTTACATTTGTGGAAGGCCCAGTATCTACATATTGAATTGACAGCAAAGCAGGAACAATTAAAGAACCGACCGTTATAATAATGCGTGAAGAATGGAAAAAAATAGCCAGAGCCAAACAACGCCTCTCAAAATTGCGAATGACATTGACATATCGCTCCTGGATAATTGTCTTTTCTACCTCTGTTAACACTACACGATTGAGAGCCACTGCAAAATTTGTTTCCTTTCCTTTCTTCATCTACCCCATTGAGGAATAAAAAATGAATTTCTAACCTTGCCTTGTGGAAAGATACAATGGAATCAACAGTACACGTTTATTCTCAAGAATTTCTGCAAACAGCTGAGCGAGATCCTTTCAGCATTCCTGTAGATGAAGCTCTTTGGCGAGAAGCATTTACTGATTCACAGACTGAGGGAAGAATCTTTCTCCGTCTTCAACATCAAGACAAAGAATGGATTGGGCCTATTGGAAATCCAATTAAATCAGAGGATCCCCATTCAGATGCTGACCCTCGTATCTACATGCCGCTTTGGCTACTTGATAGCCTAGGCCTTGAGGGTGTCGGTGAACCCATGCGCTATGAGATTCTTACAAACGAAGCCTTTCCAAATGCTACAAAGATTGTACTTCGTGTGATTGATAGTGCATTCTATAATTCTGATATTCGTGAGGAGTTGGAATCTGCACTTACCAAGCTCGGTGTTCTCCGCAAGCACACGACTTTGCAAATTCCTGTCAGTCGTCTTGACAATTTCCCTGTGGAACTCTTTGTAAGTCAACTTGAGCCTGCTGATTGTGTGCTCTGTGATGGAGAAGAGGTTGCAGTAGAATTTGAGGAGCCTGTCGATCATTTTGAGCCTCCTCCTCGTCCACCTACACCCGTGCCTGTGGAACCACCAAGACTTCCTGATGAGACTCATGATCTTATGGTTCCCAGTACTCCTCCTGTCCGTGCAAGACAGGGATTTACACCTTTCCAGGGTGAAGGGCGTCTTCTGGGTGATTCACAAGTCAATCCGCCTGAATGGCGACGAGGACTCCCTCCACCTCGTCGCCAGCCTTAACCTTTCCAACAGTTTCCAACTATGAGTCTTGAAAAAGGATCGCAAGAAATTTGCAATGCAATTCAAACTGCACTCAAGCGAAACGAAGGACTTCTGATTGGTAGAAATGGAACCATTGAACTTGAAACTCTTCTTTTTAAATTATATACTGCCAAACCATCACAGGAATATCCTCAAAACATTTCCCAACGCATGGAATGGCATGCTGGGATTTTTCCATCGTCTAAAGTTTCATTGGATCGTTGGGTCTTCATGATGGTAGAAGCGATTCGGAATTCTGATGTTCTTGTGGCAGGGTGGTACAAGCCTTTGGAACTTCCTGAAAAGGAATTGTTGGACTCTTTGAATAAGAATGGGCCCCGCATTCCTTTGCGGTCTTTGGAACCCTATTATGTGCCTCCTGACAATCGTTGGACTTCTTTCTTGAAAGGTCAGCGTGTCGCTATTATTAATGCATTTACAGATACGATTCAAAGTCAACTTGAAAAACGAGAGGAAATATGGCCTGTTGCAACCGAATCTCTTCTTCCTTCTGATGTGGAATGGATTCCCATTCGCACAGGATACGCACCAGTTTTAGCGCAAGGTCGTGCAGAATGGCGTTCTGATATTACATCATGGGATGTTGCTATTATGGATCTTGTGAAACAGGTTATCAATGCAAATGCACGATTTGCCTTGATTGGATGTGGTGGGATGGGAATGTGCCTTGCTTCAGAACTGAAAAAGCGAGGAGTCATTGCGATTGTGCTTGGCGGTGCTCTTCAAGTCTTATTTGGAATCAAAGGGAATCGTTGGGAGCGACATGATGTCATTTCAAGCTTTTGGAACGACGCGTGGGTGTATCCTTCCGCTATGGAAACTCCAAAGGGTTCTTGGATGATTGAAGGAGGATGCTACTGGGGGAAAAAAAATTGAACGGGCCTCTTGTGTAGAAAGGGTGTACCAAATGAGCTTCACAAAGATGTATACCGCAAAGGACATTCTTGAGGAACGCGAGCGTGACCGCCAGAGTGGTAAGCTCGCCCATACCGCAAACATCCACGGTGACTTCTACGCACGGGGCGGCTGTACCTGCTACACCTGTCGCGATGTGCTGGACCCCACGGGGGAGATTGATGCGCGGGAACGGAATAAGGCGAATGAACTCATTCCGCCACCGCCGCCTCCTCCCAAGCTGACGCGCCAGTACGCCATGTGCTTGGATTGTGGGGGGTCCCACTCCTGCACGGACAAATGCAATCCTCATGGGATTGCAAATGAGTTGGGTCGTTCGGCAACAGGAGTCACGATCACGGTTCCAATCCTCCCTCCACCTCCCCCAGCCACGCGCCAATGCGCCCATTGCCACCCTTCCAACGACCTCGCGAGTCCCTTCGTAGGACTCCTCAGTCCGCGATCGGTCAGCAGTGGTTCTAGGTCACTGGAGGAGACCTGTCAGGAGCTTGAGACCTCCGTCCGTCGTCACCTGAAGCGGCTTCTCAAGAAGTACGCGCTTCTTCAGGAACAGATTCTGGCCGATCAGGAGCAGCCTAATGTTAAGCACGATGAGATGGCTGCCTTGGATACCTGGTGGACGGAAGTAGATGCCAAGGTGGCAGCCGTGAATGAGTTCCTGGACCTGCTGGATGAATAAGGAGAAATGGCGCAAAGAAAAGTCTTCTCACTAAGAAGATTTTTCTATGCGGGTCCAATTTGCAAGCGACCTTCATTTAAATACCTGGGCTGACCTGGCCTTTGAAAAGATACTAGAGCCTGTTGCAAAAACACTTGTATTAGCTGGAGATATCGGCCATCCTGATTCGCCCCGACTGCGTGCGTTTATGAAATGGTGTTCTCTGCGGTGGGATACTATTTTTTGGATTCCAGGACACCATGAAATGACAGATGTCTGGCATTTGAAAAATAGAAGCTATGAGGATTGTATCGCTCATATGCGGATATGTGTTGCAGAATTTACAAATATACATATTTTACACAGAGATTCTTTTGTCACAGAGGATGGCTTTGTATTCCTTGGATGTCCTCTTTGGACCCGTCTAACAGCTATGAGTGAAGAATTGTCACAAGATCCTATCGCAAAAGATATTACAAAACATTATGAGGAAGATTTAAAATGGTTGCGGGAACAAGTTCGTCGTTCTGAATTGCCTGTTGTAATCGCTACCCATTATCCACCTACCTATACAATGTTAGATCGTTCCTTTGTAGCCAGACCTGGCTCTGTCCCTTTTTCCCTAGAAACAGAGACCCTTCTTCGTCCACCTGTTTCTGCATGGGTCTGTGGATATCTTCATGATGCAGTTCAGGTGTATCGTCCTTACAATGATGCAGAGGGAACTCCAGGAGCTGTTTTAATTGTTTCCAATGCGCTTGGATATCCGGATGAGGCAACGCACAGTTACAGGAAAGATGCTGTCTTACGGATGGAAAAACAGGGAAAATAAGACAGGTATATGATCGCTAAAGGTGACAGTGGGGTAGTAGGTTGCAGATTGACAGGAAAAAGAAACTGGCTGTAAACTAATACAGTGATCCAATGATTCACCTGTCTGTGGGAAAGTAGGCTCTCTGTTTGAATTGACAATCCGAAAATGATAGAACCGACTCATATTGAAATCCCCCACAATGACAGGAGATGGGAACTGCTTTGCATAATGAAACAGTTCCATTTCTTGGAAAATGCGCGTGGATTGGTAGGAAATTCTACAGCAAACTTCTGTAAAATCCGATTGAAAATGTGTTGTAAAGAGCTCAAATGGGCGACCTTCTTTTTCACAAGAGAGATGGAGAAATCCTTTTCGCACAAGTTTGTCAATACTCGCTTGAGCTTCGAACTCTTGAAAGACAGGAGGTTTAGTTACTTGAATGTGCTTTTTAATGAGTACACATAAGCCAGTAGGACAGGCAAACGATTCAAACATACTTGATAACAGTGTAGCCTCACAAGAAGGAAACCAACAGGTCCAGAAAGAATCCTCCTTCCCACAGATTGTCTTTATTTTCTTCTTGTGAGCCTCTGAAAAGAGTTCTTGGAGACAAAGAATCTCAGCATCTGTTTTGTAAAAGGCCCATAAAAGGACGCTTTCAATACATTTCAGTCCCCAGGGCATGCCAAAAACATTGTAGGTCAAGACTTTGAGATTCATTGGCTACTTTCTGCTAGTTTTAACTTCTGTAAGGAGTCTTCAAATCCCCGAATGGCAGGCCCAAAATTTGCACTCACAAAAAATGCAACAGGTCTACGCTGTTGAATGTATTGCATTGCCTGATCGCTTTTCAAACCGGCCATGGCAATCAAAAACATGGCAATCACAGCCGGAGATCGCTGCATGCCTGCGGCACAATGGACTAAAATGGGATGACCTTCTTTGTATTCATTGTGTAACTTATAGACTATTTCCCAGGACCAGAGCTCCATATTGCGGATCTCTTCTTGTTGTAAATTGTCATCCACTGGAACTCTGTACCGACGCCGAATGCTAGGGTGGAAAGGTAAGTCTTTGGTACAGTTGAAAACTGTCTCAATACCCTTGTCTTTGAGGAAACTTTCATCCTGAGCGGCAGCATTGTTCCCCAACCAAAGTTTGGGGAGAATCTCATTTGCATTGTCTAACGGGATTAGATTTGGCATCATTCTAATCTTGTTAGTAAAACTGTATCTGAATTTATTCGTTATAAGTGAAGTGGATTTTTCTCCGCAACGTTTCACGATTCTTGTTTGAAATATTGTTTCGGTAGAGTGCGCTTATCATATTCTGAGAACGATTGTATTTCCTGCTGATGTTGGCGAGCAGTTTCGCTTGGGAAGGACTTAGTGCGACATTGCCATAGCGCAGTGTTTTCGGAATGGACGTTCTTGACTCCACAAGTGCATTCATGTAATTGATGTTGTTGTTGGAAAGACTGTTGTAATTGAGATTGTTGTTGGAGGAATTGACTGTATTGGAAAAGCGAATGTGGTTCGGACGAATCAAACGACGCTTTCCGAACTGACGCTTGAGTTTCCGCGTGTTGCGAATCGCTTTAGGAGTCTTCAAGAGTTGGTTGACTCGGAAACGGCGATTTCTGAAAGTAGCATTACTCATAATTTTATTTCTAATAAGAAAGTTGAAAAAATATATTGGCAAGGAAAATTCAAGATGTATTCGTATGCAAAGACATTCCTTGGGATTCCGTACCGTTGGTGGAATCCAGATGTGAGTTGTTGTGAGAACACAGGGCCCTTTTGGTCTGCTGAGGGGCCTGAGGTATCTCTGGAGGAGGTCCAGAAGGGTCATGCAAATTGCGCGGGCCTTTTGAATCTGATTTGCCGCAAATATGGACTCCCCATTCCAGGTTCCAAGACAAAAGACTATTACGCAGGGGGTACAGTGGCTTGGTGGACGTTCTTTGAGACAGAAGGAAACCTGCAGCCGTTTGACATTGAGAAGGAGTACCCGATGGGTACGATCCTTCTTCGGAAATACCGATCGGTAGAGGATCAAGGCCATATTGCTATTGTCTGTGAGAAGGACAAGATCATCCACTCCTGGCCTGAGACAGGTGTTGCGATTGCAGACATTCAACCCGACTATTATGAAGCAGTCGTGATAGGCTTCCTTGAAAATTGAGTCCAATCAAAGGATTTTTTTACCCACAAATGAAAACGCGTCATTTCTATGAAGATGATGAAGTGATAGCTGCACTTCATTGGTGTTTGAAAAAAGGACGACTGAAAGAAGCTGTCTTCTGGTGTCTAGAACTTCTTGATTCTGAAATGATGGATACACTTTCGGATGAACTCTACAAAGCATGGCTCTGGTACTTTGGTGTAGGGGCTCTGAGTACACTTCCTATCCTCTCTGTGGATACACGAGAAGACTGCTTGAAACTGGTGTGTGGACTTGCACGTCTTAGTTCAGAACGGCGCGATCGAAGTGTTCTTGCACTTCTCCTTCTGGGTTTACAAGAAACGCAGTGTGATCGTCCTTCCTATTTTCCCAACCTACAAGAGCTCTTTGAGAGACTTGGATGTAGTCTGTTAGAGAAAGCCTTCTGTGCTGCGCTCTTCCAAGGAAAAGCAAGACTTGCCTTTGACCTGAGTCGGAGTCAATGGCAAGCGAATCCAGATCGTGTCTATGAACTGGTGCATGAAATTATGCGCTTCAAGCACAAATCACAGGAGGCTGACGATTGTATCACATTGTTAGAGTTTTATAAAGAGAAGAATCTCTGGGCTACACGCGCATGTTGTATTGCAAGTGTCTCATTAACTCGCAAACAAATGGCAGAGTCAATGAAGCCCCTCCGTCTAGAGATACCACCTGAGATTCAAGAAGCAATAGAAGAATGGGCTTCACTGACAGGACGCAGACTGCGCCGTGTCTTCCAGATTCCTCATGAATGTCTTTACATGCGTACAAAAAGAGGGCTTCTATCAAACAAAGTCTCTACGCTCTCTGATTTATATGCAATATCGGACAGTACACTAGAAGGGTGTCCCTTTTGGAATCGCGTCCTGGAGGAAGAGGTGCCCTGGTTGGACGATGATCGCAAAGAAGCCTTCTATGAACTTTACTTTCCAGATGATATACCCGATGAGTGGTCCAGAGAAGCCCAAGAGAAAAGCCATGGATTTGGAGCCCTCATTAATAATGAAGTTCCTACATTAAAAAAATACAGAGATCGCTGGTTTCGCTCGACTCCAACACGTGCGATTTGGTTCCTCAATCGTGATCTTTCAAAATGGAATGTGGAAAGCGAAAAAAGCTGGGTCCAACTGTATGAAAGGCCGTGGAGTACAATCGTTTCTACGTGGTGTCTGACACCGGTAAAGAAGCGAATTCTTGTTGTGAACGAGCCCGTCGCGCTTGGATGAGAGAGTACACTTTGACTATGAGTGATTCTCCTGCAATGATTGTTGCAAGGGAGATTCCTAAAATCGTGATCGGATCCATGCAGTTTATGTTGTGTTGAAAAGTTCAATTTTTACACACGCCGTGTCTTTCTACCTCTGCGTTTTTGCTTGCGTGTACGTCTCTTTCCACCCATAATCGTACATTCACCTGTGGCTTCGTTGCAAGCCCCATTGTTGTTCTTTTTATTGGCAGGTTTGTTTGCAGTGGCAGTGTTCGTTGGTGCATTGGCAGGTTTGTTCGCAGGAGTGGTGTTCGTTGGAGCACTGGCAGGTGCCTCTTCTTTCTTGGCTTCAGCAGGCTCTGGCATTTTTTCGGCTCTGTAGATAACCTTTGATGTAATTGGGAGTTGTGAATAAGGGCTATGGAGCGGCTTCGGCTCAGTTCCATAGCGTTCCCATCCTTCTCGTTGAAGCCGAGTATGAGCGGCTTCCCATGCCTCCCATGAATTTTTCTTATAAAAGCGCGAGTGATCTCCTACTACACCTGGATTACCCAAATATTCTTCATTGATATTTACCATGATATCACCATCTTCAATGTCCGCATATGAAATTGCATTCTGAGCGTTGTGAGGAACAGGTCGCGCAGGAAATTCTTGCCCTACTATGTACGTGGGATCTAACACTTTCATTGTTACCTGTAATTTAGCAAGCTCAGTGGGATTTCTTGCTTCAAGCAAATATTCTTTCCAAGTCTGAATATTTAATGCGCTAACCTTTGCGCCTTTGCTTACCAAAAGATTGATTATCACAGGATAGCGATTTTCAACGGCGAACGACAATGGTGTTTTTACCGGTGATGTTTTGACCGGGCGTCCTTTCTCATCAATCATTGTACGCCCAATGTTTGGGTCTGCACCATTATTTAGGGCAAATTTAATTAATTCAATCGCGCTGTCATATCGCTTCCCTCGAAACAAACGGTTTTTCCGCACCAAAGCATACAATAATGTAGATGCTTCGTATTGACGCAACCAATGAGAATTGTTTTTCCAACCCTGGGGATCTTTAAAATACTGGTTGATATCCACACCTTGGTCTAAAAACTCACGAATTTTAGCTTGGGTGGGTAAATTCTTAGGCTCATACCCATGCCCTTCACCTATTGTGGATTCCATGTATTCCATGTATTTTGTGCGGGGACCCATTTCTACTAAGAGGACTTATTTTTCCGTGTGGGCTTGGTGCAAGATTCTGCTGTCCTACCAATAATCGCACAGGCAATACGCGCACCACTATGACCCGTGGTAAGACTGTCTTCATGTAGGCCCTTTCCTAAATCATCTTCTCCTTCATGGACGATGAGCGATCGCCCATACAATTCCTCCACAGTCACACCACGAAGAAAGTGAGAGACACCTTTGCTTGCCGCAGGCAATTCAAGGTTGCCTAAATCTCCTGTATGCCGAGGTTCTTCAGAGGGTGGAGGCCCACCATGCACTGTAGTCCGACCTTTGTGCCAATGATCGCAGGCTAATTTGCAACCCTCTCCTCGCAAATCACCTGCCTTATGGATGTGATATCCATGTTTTCCAGATGGCAACTTTGTAAATCTTGATTCCACCAAGACACCATTCTTTCGTTGGAAAAACAAAGCTTCTCCAACAACAGAATTTGATTGAAAGACACAAACAGCGGCTGGCTTACTCATCTTGTTATAGGAGAAGATTTCCTAGCGCGAAGCAATAAATTTCGCTTCGCCAATAAATCATGAGGTGGCGCACAAAGCGACCCTGTTTTTTGCGCTGCACGATGAAAACACAGATCACGTTCCGCATCATCATCTGCCAAAATATCGTCAATATAATAATCGCGACAAAGAGACCTCCAGAGTTGAATTTTTGGCTCATCCGGAATTTCTTTTAGACACCAAAGATAAATATGTTTGTTAAAGATGGCAGCATGCTCTTCATGATGCGACTCAATAAAGTTCAAAAGAAGATCCATGCCATCCCAATCTGAATATTCATACAGCATAGCCTTAATAGCATGGATGCGGAGAGGTTTTCTATGCACTTGAGAAAAGAGTTCTAGATTTAGTTTGCACTTCGCAAAGGCCTCTAAGGTCCACGCCGAGCAGCCAAGTGCTTTACACTGAGAATGAATACCAAGAAGTTGTGGAAGGGTGAACGTCTCATTGGTATAAGGATTTCGAGGCCGAATGGGTGTAGGAATTTGGGCGCTAGCTGTCAAAAGTTTCTTATGGATGTCTTGCAGAATGGAACTGGCCTCAAACCTGTATTTTGTACGATGAGAGAAATTATAACTGTGAACTTCCTTTTCAATAGGAAGAAGACTCATAAAGTCAGTATCATTGATTTCTTTCAAGTGAGCGATCCTCCACTTTGTTAGAAACCGTTTGAAAATCCAGCGAATTCGTTGATTCTCTTTTGCAATTTCTATACATTTGTTCCTCATATCTGTGATTTGTTGTTTGAGTTGAGGATTTGGTTCATACTTTGGGAAAAAATCACATTTCACATTCAAACATCGTCCATATTCTTGAAGTGCCTCCATCTTTTGGATATATGTGTTTCCTTTGAGTGTATCAATTGTAAGACTGTATTGCATATCACAAGGAAGAATTCTCCATTGGGGTCGTTTTAGAATTGTTCTAGGAGTTGGATGTTTCTTTTTTTTATCTGCTTTTTTCTTACGTTCACGCTCGCGCCTGCGGAGTCGCACCTCGTTACGCGTATATTCTGTCATGACTCCTGGGTGAAATGTTGGCTGAGGCTCCATCATATTAGCTAAAGAAACGCAATTTTTGTTTAAGCGTATCCTCTGCAGCGATTGTAAAGATAGACAATGCCCTTTCCTGTCAAAACAAAGGCACTTGAAATGGATGCAAGAAACAGGACGAGTGGACCCGTTGCTCCTACCGAAACACTGTCTTTGTGTGCGGTAGACAGGCGTTCACGGAACGTGGGGGGTGTGGGTGCTACAGGTGGGCGCATTGTAGGCAGGTTCATCTCTCCCTGATTGTATTGAAAAATGTTTAGCCCCCTGTAGAAAGATGTCTAGCTTTATCAATGAATTTCGTGAGGCTCAAAAGAAAATCAAGGAAGAGCCTCAAACATACCAAGTTCAAATTGATGGGAAAAAAACAACCTTACTCGGTTTGTTCTTAGCACTTCAAACACCTCCTTTTACAATGACCTCTATAAGTGTACGTCATCCAGAATCATGGTCTCTTTTCTTTTCAAGAGATTCGCCAGATTCTTCTGACTGGATTATGGATCGCTTGTCCTCTTCTGCAAAATATATGCCAATTTACCGAACGCATCGTGCACTGCATTTCAGAATTGAGCCAGACAGTCCCAATCTCTTTGAAATTTGGGATGAAATTCGGAGATGGATGCCTGAAATTGATGTGTATATTTCAAAAGCACAGGTCATTCAATCAAAAAAGAGAGCGTTGGGTGCAAAAGGTGTAAATGCATTTGTGGCCTCCAAAGGTGGACCTAACAATATTAGTTTTTATACACAACAGTTTTTCCAACCTGTGGTGCAAGGAAATCAAGTAGGAATTGACAATCTTCGCAAAATTAACACAACTCTCTTTACGGCAAATGGTGGAAAGCGTACGCGCAAAGGAAGAAAGGGAAAAAAGACGCGAAGACATCGGAACTAGTTATGCTTCCTCTTGTAACACAATGCACTTGTTGCTTTGCAAATACAGAAATCCGGTGCTTTCAAACTCTTCCGTATAGACTTTTGATGTCACAGTATTTCCAAAGAGGGAGTCTTCGTCTTGAATGCGCTGAACTTTGGGCTTCGTTTCACAGAGCTTGGGTTTCAGAAAGAATTGATGGGAGGGGCAGTACGTGCTGCCATAGAGAACAGGTCTCCGACATTTGTGTGCTACACCCTTTGAGAAGTTCAGGGCGCAGCATTCAAATTGTTCTTCTGCATCGCGTTCAAGTTCAATCAAATAGAGATTGGATTTCTTGGATTTGAATTCTTGGAGGAGAGGTTTTGGATCCTGACCGAGTGTTTTTGCAATGTCTGCAATGAGTTCCTTGGAGCGAATCCAAAGGGCATTTTCCAATTCATCCCACAAGACTTTTGGAACTGGGGTTGACAGTGGTTTGGGTGTATCCATACCTACCAAGTTGCGCGGCACTGTCTCAATTTTCTTGCGCTTATTTTCACTTACAAAGGCTAGAGTCTACAAGAAGAATATGCCACGGGAGTGGGGAAATCCAATGTGGAAGATACTCCACAGTTTAACAGAAAGTCTGGGCCGACAGTCCAACAGTATTTTGGCAGCAGACGAAGCCCATGAAATGGTCTTCTTGTTAAGAGATTTGGAGAAAATTATGCCCTGTCAAATGTGCCGCTCTCATTACAATGCTTGGCGCAAAAATCACCCCTTAGAGCAACTCGCACCATTACGAGGTCCCGCTCTTCGTGATGCAGTACGAAAATGGTTGTATGAACTGCATGAAAATGTAAACAAAGACCGACAGCTAGAGTCAAAGATTCTACTTGAAGATCTGCCTGAATTATACAAAGGAATTGACATTCGGACCGAGTGGGGGAAGTTTTTTGAATTGTGTAAAAAATCAACAGAAGTTGGCTTAGTTAGCCAAATGGTTCTCCAAAACTTTCACAGACACTTAGGGATTCTCCGCAAGCTCCTCGGGCGTTAAGAAGTAGGGATCCATGTCTTTTCTGCAAAGGTAATGATTCGGATTTTGATGGAAGACATACTCACGAAGCTCTTTCAGAATTTCTCTGTCGACAAATTGGAATAAATGAGTAATATCATAATAATAAATAATTGTAGCAAGCTTTCCTAACATGGCGTCCTTGTAGCCAACAGAGCTTGAGAGGCACTGGACGATTGAATAATTGCCTGCATCCCAAATATCCTTGCGAATCATAGATGACTGGATAAAATCTTTGGTATCAAAGAATCCATGGGAGCCTTGAAAGGATTGAATCTCCTCGTTAAAAATATCCTGGTCCAACTTGACCTCCTTTTGAATGCGATGCAAGACCTTCCAGAAAAACTGTCTGACTTCAAGTGTATTTTTAATTAACATGAATCCTATATTGTAGTTTTTATCGTCGTCTTTCTTCTCGCGCATGGCAGTAATATCATTTTTCTCGTACTCCTTGAGAAGGTTCCCAACATTCTTATCTCCTACAATCAAATCCACATCTGAAAAGATAAAGTGCGTGTTCTCAGGAAGACTTTCTGCACTCTTGATGAGACAGTAAATTTTGATGCCAATGCCTGTAAAGGCGTGATCGCTCAAATCCGTTGTGCGACGCTCAAAATAGCTTTGCGGGATGAAGACAGGTTTCAGTGCAATGCCCGAACAATCGCGGGCACCAAACTGTAAGACTTCATGGAAAATCCGATAGAGAGGAGACCAGACATAAAACCAAGGATACATTCTTTTCAAAGAGTATATCTTTGCTTTGAAGAAAAACCGCAATTACTTTGAGCCTGTATATACACACGTCATAGGAGGTGGCTGGGAGGCTTCCTCAGGTAAGATTTTTTGGACGATTCCAAAAATATCGGAATCTCGTGCCGAACATTCCCTTGCCAACCGGTACCAGCCGTATCCTAAGAATGGAATGGTAGAAAGAGCTACAAGAATGCCGGTCCATGTTTCACAGCCAACAAGAATTTTGCGCCCTAGGATGAAAACTACAGCAAAGACAGCCGTTAGAATCATGGAAATGAGAGCTTGTGTCTTTCTGCGATCCACCTTCTCCTGATCGGCATTGGCAGGAGACTCCATGGTGTAGACGCCATAGGCATTGGAAAGCAAAAAGGAGAAGAAAAAGAGCACTTGGGCTACCCAGATGGAAGGCGCTACGCCCAAGAAGGGAATGCCATAATTCGTCTTGCCAGGAATTAAATTGCAAACATCTGCATTCGGTGCTTGAATGAAACTTAATCCATAGAATACGTTGCTACTGAGTTTTGTGACTACAAATTCTAAAACAGTATTGAGTAAGAATGTTGCAAGGGGTACAGCAAGAAAGTGGCCCAAAAACAAGACGAGAAGTCCAATATTCCCTTGCAAGGAACCTAGGAACAAAGCCCAACCAATCAGGAGCAAAGGCAAAGAAAGAAAGGTTTGGGTAATGTATTGCCTTAACGTTTTGAAGAAACTCATTTATCGCTTTCTGTCTTCTGGGGACAAATATATAAGGGCTTCCCATCTCGGGTTCGTTCTCGCAACAAAGGTACACCCGTAAGATTTGTTGCGTCGCGACCTAACAACAAGGTATTCTGATACATCAACAATGCACCCACTAGGCCTCCAACAAACAGTGTAAACAAAATCGTACCAAGCCCATCGCAGCCGTTAAACAAACGGTAACAAGTTACAATCACAAGAAGTAGGAAAGAAGCAAAGAGACCGATGTAGAAGCGTGCAGAATAAGAAGGACCGAGGGCTTCTAACTCCTGTTTTTGAGAGAACATAGATGCAATCACATAACTGATTGCCGTAGCTAAGAAATAAATAGGATAGGAAGGTACACCTGATGCAATTTTTCCTCCACACATTTTATCACGGCAGTACTGAAAAATAGTTTCAAGCGTTGGAGTTCTGTAATCAGAAGCACATCGTCCAGGAAACTCGGGATTGGATGGCATTGTATGAAACAGATCCATATAGGTTAACAAGGTCTGCAAAAGAGCGCCCACAACTCCAGCTTCAAGCATGGCAACACCAAACATTGCCGTTGAATACGATTGAGTCAAGAGTGCAACAATCAGGGAACCAGCCAAGATGGAGTCTGGCAAGAGACGAATCTGAGCCTGCAAGTTTGTTACAACAAAGTTCTTCCAAACATATTCCACATTTCCCATATCCAAAAAGTCTGCACCGCCTCTTTGAATTTGCAAAGGTGATCTCACAGAACTGGACTTTGACATCCTCTGCCTTAAGAGCCGAAACGAATTATAGGTAGGAATGGGTATTCCCTCATATTATAAAAAACTTTCAGACAAGGTGAAAGGGCTTATATCAAGGTCAAGACCAGGGAATATCTCCGCTCTTTTCTTTGATTTCAATTGCCTCATTTATCACTGTGCTCGCAGACCCAATTCAAAACTACCCCCATATCCGGGAGAAGAGAAAAAGCAAGAATGGGAAACTATGCTTTGTGATGATATTGCCAAATATGTCGCCCATATTTGGCATGAAGTCGGACAGCCCAAACAAGTGTATTTGTCAATTGATGGTGTTGTACCGATGGCAAAGATTCGGCAACAGAGACTTCGTCGGTTTAAGTCTATTTGGCAGCAAACTCAAGAACCTTCCTCTGAGCCAAGATGGGATACAAATTGTATCACACCAGGCACAGATTTTATGAAGCGCTTAGGAAATCGTCTAGATACTCTTTGCACTCGTCATTCAGGATGGACTCTTTCACGCGATACAGAGCCTGGAGAGGGAGAACACAAGATCATGCATATTCTTCGGAACTCCTCCTTTGAGGGCCCGATTGTTGTATATGGGCTGGATGCGGATTTGATTTTGTTAACCCTTAAAAATGCACCTTGTGAAGCCTATTTGATGCGCGAAGACTCGGAGATGGGGGTTGTGACAACCAATGGTCTAGGAGAAGAATCCTATTCCTATTTTTCTCTGGATGTTCTCAAGAAGTCTCTGTGGTCTACTGCCGACGTACCACAAGAGGATCTTTTGGAGTATGTCACAGGTATGAGTTTTCTTGGGAATGACTTTCTTCCTCATAGCCTCTCCATCAAGATGCGGGAAGACGGCCATGCCTTTTTGCTAGCAGAGCTGAAAGCGCTTTGGCAGTCCTCTCAGCGTCTTCTTCGGCAGGAACATGGACTCTGGAAGATCAATTATGAGTCCGTCCAATGGTTGCTTGAGAGATGGGCTGCTGTGGAGGAGGGAAAACTCACACACTCTCTGAAAAAGAAGATTCAGATGCGTTCTCAGGTAGAAATGACATGGGAAACGTTTCCTCTTCAGAATCCTGTGGAATTTCAGATCCTTAAGGTGGAAAACAAGGTTTGGAGTTTGAAGCCAGGATGGCAAGACGTGTATCGGAGGCAATGGCTCTTTTGTCAAGATACAAAGGATCTCGATAAGTGTTGTCGTGAATATTTTGTGGGACTTCAGTGGATTGTAGATTATTATACAGGTCAACGAAATGTAGACATGACGTGGTTTTATCCTCGGTTAATTCCACCTCTCTGGTCGGATCTTGCAAAGTATCTTCAGACTGGAAAACCCATTCCCGAACCTTCTCTTCAAACAGAGAACCTTATTGGTGCAGAGGAACAACTCGCCATGGTTTTGCCTCTTGAGAGTTGGCATCATCTTCCCAAACACTCCAAGTATAGAACTATACCGTCTCAAATGCCACAATTCTGGCCTTCCAAATTTGGATTCTTTACAGCAGGCAGACTTCGTATGTGGGAATGCGAGCCCCTCCTTCCTGTTCTTCCCGTCCAAGCTCTGCGGCAAAAGGTTTAAGCCAAGGATCGTTTACTAGATAGAATGGGGAATACAACCTCTTTGGCACAATTTCCACCCGCCCATATTCGCATTTATAAAAATCTCTTGTCTATCCAATCTCCTCAAACAAGGGCTGAAATGATTCAAACTCTTCTTCAGGCTCCCGAGTATGTAACAAGTTTTCGGCAAGCAGGAATCTATTCGGATATGTTGCAATATGTAAGTCGTGTCAGCCGTGGTGAACCACCCAATCCTTTACCCGGTGAGCTTGAGAATCCAAAACGTCAACTGCAACAGGCACCTCAATCCAATCTGATCGTCCATTCTGCAAAACAGATTGATCCTTATGAACGTGTTATGAAAGGGAGGTCCAACGAAAAAGCTCTCACCTACTTCCAAACCTGTCTTCAAGTCTTGGGCTTGGAAGAGGAGGTTGCCTTAACAGAAGAGGAACTTAAGAAAGCCTACAAGAAAGCTGCTGTCAAAGCACATCCAGACAAACGGGGTGGCTCTGAAAAACAGTTTGAAGCTGTAACGCGAGCCTACGCCTATCTGTCAGAAATCCTGTCACGCATTCATGGTGGACGAAAGGCAGGATTGAAGACTGTTGAGGAACCTGCCTTGTTAAAAACAGAGAGAACGGAGGAAGCCGCTCAATGGAAGCATGTAGAGCCTGTACGATTGAATCCTGATAAGTTGGATCTGAATGCGTTTAACAAGATGTTCGAACAGACGCGGATTCCTGAACCGGACGAAGATGGGTATGGAGATTGGCTCAAGAATGAGTCCGAAACAAATGCGCCTAAATTTAGCGGAAAATTCAATCGTGATGTCTTTAATAGCATGTTTGAGAAAGAATCTCAAAAGAATGCTACTTCAAAAACACAGCTTGCTGTCGCACAGCCCCAGGCTCTTCTATTTAATCCTACTGCAGGCGTTGAATTAGGTCGTGATAAACCAGGTGATTTTACGGCACCTGCGAATGCTGCGCTAGGACTCAAATACACGGATTTACGAGCAGCCTATACAACCGAGAGCACTTTCTCAGGCCAAGTCGCAGATGTCCGCGTAGAGGCACGAGATTTCGGACAGTACCAAGAGTCCCGAAAGCGTGCACCCGATCCATTGCGAAATGAGGAACTAGATGCCATTTCTCAAATGGAAAAGGAGGCGGAAGAACGTGAAAAGCGTCGTCAGATTCGTGCCGCACAGGAAATTCTGTCTGCAGATCAATACCGCGAGCGAATGAAGCAATTGGTACTTACTGATGCAGGATCAGTAAACTATTCAGCGAACAATATGGGCCGAAGATAAAATCTGATTAGAACAGAAGATGGTGAACCTGAGTTCTCCCCAAATTTTAATTCCAATTACAGTCCTGCTAGTTTCGGCATTTGTTATGGGAGTCTATGGATACAAATCAGAACTTCTGCAGAATTTATTCCGTGACAAGCATTTGTTGGAGAAGGGGATGACAATGCCGACACTCTGGTTGTATTATAACGACAGTGAAGTCAATAGTCGTTGGTGGGCTGATTTTGGTGCTCGCTCCACACGAGCCATTAACATTCCCTTCTTGAATTTGTGCTATGAGTCCATTGTCGCACAGAACAATGGGAACTATAAGATTGAGGTGATTGCTGGATTGACGGACTTGGCACAGCGATTGGGTGGATGGGACGAGCTTCCGAAAGGACTTCAAAATCCCTTAGCACCCGTGCAGAAGGCTGAACTCAATTGGATCCGTGCGGAGGTGCTGGCACGCTTTGGAGGATTGTGGGTTTCCAATGCAACAATCTGCCTGCGCCCTTTCCCGGAGCTTCCTTATGAAAGTGCTGTCTTCTTTGGTACGGATGCAGATGAGAGTTATTCGGGACCTAATGGTACCGCCATTCCTTCCATGTATGCAGTGGGTGCAGGCCGACCCAATCACCCCGTTTTTGAACGCTGGGCCCAAGCTGCCTTTGAGCGGTTGGAGAAACAGGGCGGCGGCCAACAGATTCGTGGAGATGCCAAATGGGACTTCACTGCATATGCAATGACAGATGCAACAGTCAAAGTGTACCCGAATGCAGAGGTCAGTCGCAGACCCGATGGTAAGCGCATTCAAGTGGAGGATCTTTTGTCAGCAGGTCAGAGTGGTTCCCACAGATTCAAAGTGGGTCCTGATGCTATTTATGTACCGATTCCTTGGCCTGAAATCCAGGATCGTCGTATGTTTGGATGGTTCTTACGCATGGATGAAGACCAGATTTTGGGAAGCGATCTGGTAGTGAGTGATTTGTTTCGTGCTGCGAAGTAAAGGTAAAAATTGATTTCTTCAAACAGATTGGTAATATCAAGAACAAATGGGTTTTGATATTAACATCACCATGGAGCTATTGATGTGCCCCGCTTCGGGCAAGCCGTATTATATTGGCAGAAACAAGGAAACCAAAAACCTTGAGAAGCTCTATCAGCTTCCAGACATTCTAGTGCCTGCAAAGATGTGCCAGTATCTTGTTGGGCGAGGCCACATCTTTCATGCCTATACCGCTCATTTCAATGAGAAGGACACCTTCAATGTTTCTGTAGAAGAGTTTCTAGATGAATTTCCTTCGTGGGAAGAGGTTATGAGGAATGAGTTTTATAGCGATGAAGACTACTGGATTGAAGAAGATCATCTTGGATTCAAGAGAACTCTTGAATGGTGCAGCGAGCAAGAAGTTTGCTTCCGTGTCTGTTGGTCGTATTGAAGAATCTGTGCGTAGTCCAAGTCTTTTTTGTACGGAAGGCTTCACTAGAAATGTGTACCTTTATCATTACAACAAGCCTTCTTCTTCAGCCGCCTTTGTTGGAAGAGGTTGAAGAGGAGTTTCGTGAGGATGTCGAGGTTACACGCGTGGCTCAATACATGAAGGCTATTCCAATTGTACTTGACTTTGCAAAAAAAATAGGAGCTCGCGTTCTTCTTGTTGAAAACAATGGGCCTCGTCCGACAGTCTTTGATTCACTGGACTGCGAAGTTCTCTACACAGATACAAACAAGTATACGATTGCGAAAGGTACAAATGAACTGCTTAATGTCTTAAGTTGTCTCTATCATTTTCAGGTACCCGATGAGGAGCTCGTTATAAAAATCACAGGGCGATATGTGATAGATGTGAGTGGCTCATTTTGCCAGTATCTTCAACACTGTAATCCAAACGATGTTGATTGTATTATTCGGTACGGATCCTTTGCAGATTCCTCAAATGAGGCCCCCCATGAAGATTGTATAACAGGACTTATTGCAATGAAGTGCAAATACATTAAACAAATGCAACATACACCTGGAGACATTGTGGAACACAGCTGGGCGAAACAAAGTCTTCGCTTAGATCCAAAACGCATAATCCGAATTTCAGGAAAAGTCGGATTTCGCATGTATAGTTGGCATACCAAAGAAGTAACCTACAGAGATTTATAGCTTATTCAAAAGAAACAACAGGATTCGGATTGTAAAACAGCACTTGGTACAGGGTTGTTTTTTTTCCATTCACAACTCGTTCTTGTGTTTTCAATTCAATGTCGTTAGATTTGAGTATGTGACGGAGAATTGTGATAACATTGCCTTGCGTCAGAGTTCCATGAAGATACCGTTCGGCTTTGCAAGGTAAATAATAAGGTTCTACAAAGGGTAGCCATTCGTCCAGAGTCTCCAGAGGAATGTCCTCTTTGGAGAACCAGCGCTTGTCATCCAAGCCATTTAATTTACAGCACCGGAGGACTCGCTCTACCAATTCTAAGGGGGGTTGTTTGCGGAACATTCTTCTACTAAGGGGGTCTTCTAGGGAACCCATGCTGGACGAAAGAGGGAGAGAATGTCTAAAATATGAGTTCGTCCATGTGTGTAATAAATCCATCCTTGAATCATAAGTTCGTGCAATTTTTGATCTTGTGATGGATTTAAGAATCCAATGGATTTAGCAGATCGAAACAAATCTGTCAAAAAGTCCTCATACGAAATGCCTGAATGCCAAATGTCAAAAATAAGTTTGAGTGTCTGTTCTTTTTCGCCTTTCAAAAAGGATTGAATTAATTTGCGAATCCGCTCATCTGATGAGCCTGAAAACAGGAGTTCAAACTTGGACTCCTCAAATCTGTCTCCAAGAGCTACAATGCATTGCAAATATTGGCTCAAATGACGAGGGCTCAAACTGATAAAAAGGAGGAGCTGTTTTGTTTTGTTGGAGAGAGGTCGTGACAGGGGAAGCGTCTTGGTAAAATGAGTATAGACATCCAGTAAGCTGACAGCATCAATTTCAATATGCAAACAGCGAGATCGCAGAGGTGCGATTAAATCGCTGACGTGGCGACTGCAGAAGAGGAACCGAGTTGTATGGGAGTGTGTCTCCATAGGTCTTCGTAATGCCTGTTGACTCACAATGGGAAGGGTATCCGAGTCATCCACAAGAATCCACCTGTAAATACCTGGCTTCAAGGAACTGTGACGTACAAACTCAGCCACTCCCTCACGAACACGATGGATTCCTCTATCGGAGTCGGAAGACAAATGAAAGGCCCATTCAGGATCCTTTTCAGAGATTCCAAACTGTTTGAAGTAGTGCTGTAAAAACGCATTTGCAAGGGCTGTCTTTCCATACCCAAATGGACCTGTCAAAAAAATATGCGGTGGATCTGCTGTCACTTGATCTAAAATGTCATAAATTGCTTCTTGACCGACCAAGGTTCTTTCCATTTACCAGTGGATAGAGCCTAGTTCTTAGATGCTTTATGAAAAATAACTGTAACCCCAATCTTCTTCGGGTTCCTCAATCTGTAAAAGACCAAAATAGTCATACATACCTTTACTAAGGAAAAGCTTCAGGTTTAAGTAACAAAAACAAAAAAGAATCTAAACATATACGAAACGGTAGAGTTAGAATGAAAAGCCTCTACGATGTACTCGGTGTATCAAAATCCGCCGATACAAACGAAATTAAGAAAGCCTTCAAAAAGGCTGCTATGACCCATCATCCAGACAAGGGTGGAGATCCTGAAAAGTTCAAGGAGATCCAGAAGGCCCATGAAGTTCTTACCGATGAACGAAAGCGACAGGTGTACGATATGACGGGATCAGAAGATGGAGAAGCCCCTATGGGTGGACCTGAGATGCATGGATTCCCCTTTGATCTTGGAGGTATGTTTGGAGGATTAGGAGGGATGTTTGGGATGGGGGGTGGAGGAATGGGAGGACGTGGCGGACCTCGTGTTGTACGCAGACCCAAGGCACCTCCGAAAGTGACAGAAATTCCCCTCAAACTCTATGACTATTATCATGGACGTACCTTCCAGGTCAAGTTTGAACGGCAGAAGTTCTGTGAAACGTGCAAGGGCCAGGGTGCCACGAGTTTTCATACCTGCAGCACTTGCCAAGGAAATGGTGTTGTGCGCCAGCATATTCAGATGGGTCCTATGATGATGGTAAATGAAGGCCCCTGTCGTGATTGTGAAGGAGAGGGTAAGAAAGCCTCTGGGAATTGTTATGTGTGTGGTGGTAAGAAGACAAAGCCGCAGGAGAAGGAGCTGACAGTCAAGATTGAGCCTGGAATGAAACCAGGAGAAGTACTTGTCTTCCCTAAAGAATGTTCGGATGATCCCAACTATGATGAGGCAGGGGACGTCCATTTTGTACTGCAAGAAGCAGCTGGTGATGAGTCGTGGATTCGCAAAGGAGATGATCTAGAAACACAGCTTACAATCACCTTGCAGGAGAGCCTTTTGGGTTGTACGAAACAGTTACAGGCGCATCCAGGCTATTTACAGGGGTTGGAGGTTTCCATTCCAGCGGGCACATTTAATGAGGAAATCTTACTGATTCCTGCAAAAGGTATGCCAAAGAAAGGTCCAAGTGAGTTTGGAACTCTTCGCCTTCGTGTCAATGTGACAGTCAGTGAAAAAGACAAAGATATTTTACAGCGAAACAAGTCTATTCTTCAAGCCATGTTTGTCTAATAGCTGGCATATCCAGGAGCGAAGGCCTTAGGATTCTCGGCAAGCTTCCACTCCGCATTCATGCCTGAAAGAGCCTGAGCCTCCAAGCGAGGAGGAAGAATCAAGCCAGGCGCAGAGACGGACTGCGCGTTCTCCAAGCTGTAGGCACCACCGCGGTAGGACTTGCGGCCTCTGCGGGTTTTGCGGGCCTTGCGACCCTTACGAGAGCCGCGACGCTTCTTACCGCCACCCGACTGATCCTTGAGTCCCTGGATCTCCTTGATGGCAGCATCCAAAGGAGCCACACGTGCAGAGGCGTGGAGGTTCTCAGGGAGTACGGAGGGTGAGATGACAGCACCGGGGAAAGGACCCGCATCCAAACCACCACCACGCTGGCGTCTACGACGACCGCCACGCATACTCCTGGGTCCGGAAGAAGGAGGAGGAGGAGGCATAGGTCCGCCAGGAGGGGGAGGAGGCATAGGTCCACCAGGGGGCATGGGCCCAGGAGGAAGAGTCGGTGTGACTTCCACGCTTCCCTTGAAGGCCAAGTTAGAAGCTGGTCCAACGGGCTGGTTCATGGGTCCAGGAGTGGCTCTCACCATAGGCATGGGAGCGGGCCCAGGAGGAAGGGTTCCAGGTGCTAGATTTACTGCACCACCACCATGCTGGTTTCTATGCAAGGCGGCAAACTGATTGCCTTGGGCCAAGCTCTGGGCCACCATAGGAGCCATTGAATTTCCATTGACCGAACCCGGGACGGATTCGTAGCCGCCATACATCATACGGCGCAACATATTGTTGCGGCGCATTGTCATGTTGTTGCGGCGCTTTCTCATAGAAACAGTATTACGACGCTTGCGGGAAGCATTATTACGGCGAGACTTACGGCCCATTTGTTCCTATTTTTACGAACGAAAAAAAAAGCCTCCTCAATAGGAAATGGAACCGAACTGGACCAAGCAGATCTCTAGCGAAGCAATTTGCAACTTTTTCTACGCCTTTTTTGTAATTTATGCGGCCTTTGCCGTGATCTCTCTTTTGGGCTTGGTTGGACTCTTTGTCTTTTCCTCCAAGATGCCGAAGGGCGTTCTGATTTCTCAGAGTGTATGGGGTCTTATCACCCTAGGTATTGCCACGACAATGGCTCTCTTCCACTACTTGATCTGCGATCGTGCCTTGAAGCCGGGTGTTACGGCCGCTCCTGAGTCCAATCCCAATGAAGTGGCATATTAAAAACAAAGAAGATATCTTTCAACAGAATCATTCAAAGTAATTCTTTTGATAGAGTAGAGAAGTATAATGGCAAATCGACAGGTCTTTGGACGATTTGAAAATGCAGCAGTAGGGCCTTATGATGTTAAGGTAGAATCCGCAACCGGCAATGGTATCCCACCAACATATGCTGCATTGGATAGATATGATTCATACATAGAGCTTGATGTTATATCAGGAGACCAGTCCTTGACTGCTACAAATGGTTATTTTTATGCAGAGCCAAATGGAAGATACAAAGTTACGTATAAGCTTCTTACAGATGGTGTGGAAGAAATAAGAACAGATTTTATGAATTTCTATCTTCACAAACCTCGCCCTGTTACTCCACCTCCACATGAAAACAACGATGAGGAAAAAAAGTATGAAACAATGGAAGACTTAGAAGAAAAGACAAATGATCCCAGTGAGAAATGGATGTACAAACTTTTGGGAAAATACCAAATTGAATCAGAATATAAAGGAGTGCGTCATGATTTAGCTTCCTATATTGAACCTTACTGGCCAAGACTTGAACGAGAGATTCTTGTGTTCCGAGGACAGCGGGACCCAATGGTTCAAGAAATCAACCCAATGCCTGGAAGTTTTTTCTCGACATCTCTACACGAGTTAGTGTCCTCAAAACGAAATTTTTTATCCCATGAAAAGAAATGCTGCTTATTTGTTCTCCACATTCAACCTGGTGTAAAATATTTTAGTTATCTCGGGGACATCAATAAAGCAATTCAAC